>OGYE01000960.1_pt1 | contig 18970 bp, 10 predicted proteins | sample 1576471 | NCBI WGS metagenome assembly OGYE01 (sample SAMEA3541532, study PRJEB24748) | human gut metagenome | biome: human gut; feature: human-associated habitat; material: faeces | place: China | collected 2012
AGAGAGCATGGGGAAAGTTGCGATTGTAACAGATAGTAACAGTGGAATTACACAGAGTGAAGCAAAAGAATATGGCGTAACGGTTATGCCAATGCCATTTTTTATTAATGACCAGACCTATTATGAAGATATTGATCTGACACAGGAAGATTTTTATCAGAAGCTTTCTGAAGATGCCAATATTTCCACTTCCATGCCTCTTGTCGGAAATGTGACGGACACATGGGATGCTTTGCTGCAGGATTATGACGAGATCGTGCATATTCCAATGTCTTCCGGGCTGAGTGGTTCCTGCGAGACGGCTATCATGCTTTCACAGGATTATGACGGCAGAGTGCAGGTTGTCAATAATCAGAGAATTTCAGTCACACAGAGACAGTCTGTATTAGACGCAAAGGAACTTGCAGAGAAAGGATACAGCGCAGAGGCAATCAAAGAGATCCTTGAGCGTGAGAAGATGGAGTCCTCCATTTATATTATGGTAGACACACTGTACTATCTGAAAAAAGGCGGACGGATCACTCCGGCTGCTGCAGCACTTGGAACTTTATTAAAATTAAAACCGGTACTTCAGATCCAGGGTGAGAAGCTGGATGCATATTCCAAAACAAGAGGCAAGAAGCAGGCAAAACGTGTCATGCTCAAGGCTATACAGAATGACTGGGAGAACCGCTTCACAGAATACGTAAAACGTGGCGAAATGTGTCTGCAGTCTGCTTATACAGGAAATCAGGAGGAAGCAGAGGAATTTAAGAAAGAAATTGCCGAAGTATTCCCCGGAATTGAGATTGTGCAGAATCCGTTATCATTAAGTGTTGCATGCCATATCGGACATGGTGCTATTGCAGTTGCATGTTCAAGAAAAGTGGTAGTAGAATAAAACAATCTGAGGAGTTAGGAAAGAATGAAGAAACTTATGGAACAGATGGCGGAAGAACTTTCCGCAGCATTTGAAAAAGCAGGTTATGATCCGTCCTACGGAAAAGTTACTGTTTCCAACAGACCGGACTTATGTGCCGGGTTGCAACCCGCGCTTCCCCGACACCGAAATATCCCCGAGAACTGTAAAATGGAAACCATTCAAGCTATCATCCTGGGCATCGTCCAGGGTCTGACCGAATTCCTGCCCGTATCGAGCAGCGGCCATCTGCAACTGGCCAAAGAACTGCTGGGCGTCGATCCCGAAGTGGGAGGACTCACCTTCGATCTCACGCTGCACGCCGCGACGGTCCTGAGCACGATCGTCGTGCTCTGGAGCGAAATCAAACGCTTGGTCGTGGGACTCTTCTCCAAACGATTCAACGCGGAACAGGCCTACGTGCTGAAGATCATCCTTTCGATGATCCCGGTAGTCATCGTGGGCTTCACGCTGGAACCTTTTCTCCAGTCGCTCGTCGAAGACCTGCCGAATCACGGCATCCTGCTGCTGGTCGGAACCATGCTGCTGGTCACGGCCGTACTGCTGACCTTCGCCTATTACGCCAAACCCCGCCACAAGGCGACCATCTCCTACCGCGACGCCTTCATCATCGGTCTGGCGCAGGCAGTCGCCACACTGCCGGGTCTGTCGCGCTCGGGCACGACGATCGCCACGGGACTGATCCTGGGCAACCGCAAGGAGAGCGTGGCCCAATTCTCCTTCCTGATGGTGCTGGCACCGATCCTGGGCAAAATGGTTCTCGATCTGATGAGCGGAGAACTGGCCGCCCAGAGCATCGGGACCGCCCCCCTGCTCGCCGGATTCGCTGCTGCGTTCGTAGTCGGCTGTCTGGCCTGCAAATTCATGATAAACATCGTTAAACGGGGAAAGCTCAACTGGTTCGCCATCTACTGTACGCTGGTCGGAGGGCTGGCCATCATCCGCTATTTCGTGATCCAATAATCCGCACATGACGCAACAATCCGAACTGAACCTACAGGGAATCGACTTCGAAGAGGGCTACATCGCCGTCATCGACAAACCGCTGGAGTGGACCTCCTCGGACGTAGTCCGCAAAATCAAGTTCGCCCTGCGCAGGGCCGGTTACCCGAAAATCAAGGTCGGCCATGCCGGAACACTCGATCCGCTCGCAACGGGCATCCTGCTGGTCTGCATCGGCAAGGCGACCAAAATGGCGGACGCCCTGCAAGCCGAGGAGAAAGAGTACGTCGCCGACCTGATGCTGGGCGCTACGACCCCCAGCTTCGACCTCGAACACCCCATCGACAGGACCTATCCCTTCGAACATATCACGCGCGAAGCGGTCGAGGAGGTACTCCGCTCGCTCACCGGCGAACGGCTGCAAACCCCGCCCCTCTATTCGGCCAAGAAGGTCGAAGGCGTCCGGGCCTACGAGCTGGCCCGCGCGGGCGAAGAGGTGGAACTGCGCAAAGCGCTCATCAACATCTACGAAATGGAGCTCATGGAATACGACCTGCCCCGCATCCGCATCCGGGTCCGGTGCAGCAAGGGGACCTACATCCGTTCGCTGGCCGGAGAGATCGGCCAGGCGCTCGGCAGCGGTGCGCACCTCACCTCGCTCTGCCGCACCCGCAGCGGAGGTTTTCGGCTCGATGCGGCGCACGAATTGAACTTTTTTCTCGAAAAACTGCAAAAAGCTGAAACAAAATAACTTATTTTTCGTATAGATAAATTGACGGTTTATCTTGCTCCGTACCCGCAAAACTGCCTGCAGCGCTGCCCACGGACCGAAAAAATGTTCGCAAATACTTTTAGCCATGAAACTATCGCAATACGGTTACGACTTCTCCGCCGACCTGCTGGCGAAATACCCGGCCGAAAACCGGGACGAATCCCGCCTGATGGTGGTCAATCGTGCCAAGGGCACCATCGAACACCGCATTTTCAAGGAGATCATCGAATACTTCGACGAAAAGGACCTCTTCATCTTCAACGACACGAAGGTTTTCCCCGCCCGTCTGTACGGCAACAAGGAGAAAACGGGCGCCGAGATCGAAATCTTCCTGCTGCGCGAACTCAACCGCGAGTTGCGCCTGTGGGACGTACTGGTGGATCCGGCCCGCAAAATCCGCATCGGCAACAAGCTCTACTTCGGCGACGACGACCTGCTGGTAGCCGAGGTGATCGACAATACCACTTCGCGGGGCCGCACGCTCCGGTTCCTGTTCGACGGGTCCTACGAAGAGTTCAAAGAAACCCTCTTCAAACTGGGCGAAACCCCGCTGCCCAAGTGGGTGCGCGAAAAGGTCGAGCCGGAAGACGCCGAGCGCTATCAGACCATTTTCGCCAGCAAAGAGGGTGCCGTAGCCGCTCCGACGGCCGGCATGCATTTCTCCAAGCACCTGTTCAAACGTATGGAGATCAAGGGGATCGAAAAGGCGTTCATCACGCTCCACGTCGGCCTGGGCAACTTCCGCACGGTCGATGTCGAAGACCTCTCGAAGCACAAGATGGACTCCGAACAGTTCTTCGTGGACGAACCCACGGCCGAAACGGTAAACAAGACCAAACGCGAAGGACATAAGATCGTTTCGATCGGCACGACGGTCATGCGAACGCTCGAAACGGCCGTTTCGACCGGCGGCATGATCAAGCCGATGGAGGGCTGGACCAACAAGTTCATCTTCGCCCCGTACGAATTTTCGGTGGCCGACGCCATGGTGACCAACTTCCAGCTTCCCTACTCGACCCAACTGATGATGGTTTCGGCATTCGGAGGTTACGACCTGATAATGAATGCCTACAAAATAGCCAAAGAGGAGGGCTACCGCTTCGGAACTTATGGCGACGCGATGCTGATTCTTTAAGAAAAATCACTATCTTTGCAGAAGATAGGAGGCGGTTCGGCAATCTTTTGCGTGCAAGCCCGCGCGATTGCTCTCATCTTTCACTATCTTTGCGAAAGATAAACTTTCGTGAAGTGAGGTACGGCAGCACGACAAGGCAACTTTTCGCATTGCATCCGGCCCGTGCCTTCTTCGCCGAGCAAGCTAAAAAATCATCGTTTCCGACCGGCGGGCACTCCGAGCACACCGCACCAGGAGATGAAGAAAAAATTTCAACCAATGGCATCGAACAGGATACTATACGTCTGTCAGGAAGTGGCTCCGTATGTCCCGGATACGGAAGGGGCGCTTCTGTGCCGGCGGCTCTCGCAGGCGATGCAGGAGCGCGGCAATGAAATCCGCACATTCATGCCCCGGTACGGCTGCATCAACGAACGGCGTCATCAACTGCATGAGGTGATCCGGCTCTCGGGTATGAACCTCATCATCGACGACAACGATCATCAACTGATTATCAAGGTCGCTTCGATTCCGTCAGCCCGAGTGCAGATCTATTTCATCGACAACGACGACTATTTCGCCCGCAAAGCCATTCTCCGGGATGCCGACGAAAACTATTTCGAAGACAACGACGAACGGGCCATCTTCTTCGCCCGGGGCGTACTCGAAACGGTCAAGAAACTGCGTTGGACGCCAACGGTCGTCCACTGCCACGGCTGGTTCTCGAGTATCGTGCCGATCTATCTGAAAAAGGTCTTCGCCGACGACCCGATTTTCAAGGAGGTCAAAATCGTCGTTTCGCTCTACGGCGACGGTTTCGACAAACCGCTGGATGCAGGAATGAAGGAGAAAATCGCCAACGAAGGCGTCAAAGACAAAAAACTGTCGATCCTCGACACCCCTTCATACGAAAACCTCTGCCGTTACGTTATGGAGTATGCCGACGGCATCATTCTGGCTTCCGATGCGGTAACCCCCGAAATTATCGAGTTGGTCCGCAACAGCGGCAAACCGCTCCTGGAATACCAGTCGCCCGACGCAGAGGACTTTTTCGACAACTACAACCGATTCTATGATTCGATCCAGTAAAATACGCCGGGCCGCCGAATTGGCCGCCGTTCTCACCGCAGCGGGCATGGTCTTCTTTACAGGTTGCACGAAAGTGGACGACCGGCTGGGCGCAGGCTACCAACCGGGGGATCAGCAGATGAAGATCGGTCTGAAAGTTTTCGCGCTCGCACCCGACGCCGAGCGGCCCTATTTCGAAACTCGACTCTACAAAACCGACTCTCTCAAGGCTTCCAACCTGGGAGAGGGGTATTTCGGTGTGATGCACGACGAAACTTTCGGGCGTCGCACGGCAGGTTTCCTGACCCAATACCGCGCCGTAGCCCTCTCCGATACGACCGGCTTCGGTTACCAGCCCATTTTCGACTCGATCGAACTCAAAATCAAAATCTCGAACTACGGAGGCGACACCCTCAAGCCGATGACGTACAACGTCTATGAGGTGATTTCGAACGATTACCTCAATCCCTCGCTGACAGCCCCGGCCGGAGCAGGCAGCGTCGCCGACACCCTTTTCTACCCGACCTTCGATCCGACCCCCTACCTCAACCCCAATCCGGTATTCACCTTCACCTTCCCCAACGGCACGACGACCGGACCGGCCACGGAGTACGTCACCCTGCAGCCTACGCCCGAAGGACGGGGGCTCATCAAGCGTCTGATGCTGCTCGAAGGCAAGTACAAGGGCGATATGACGATCTACCGCAATCCGGAGCTTTGGGTGGACTATTTCAACGGTATTTACATCAAGCCGGCCCAGGAAAATCCGTCGGGAGAAGGGAACCTGTTCGCTACGAACCTCGCGGAGTCGGGTCTTCTGATGTACACCCGCAGCCGGAACAGAACCGACCCGACGCTGATCCAGGATACGATCACGGCCAGCTACCTCTTCTACCGCGAAGACGATCCCTACGGCAATGTTTCGATCAATACCATCCGGCATGATTACACCGGCTCCAAGATCAATCCGGCCGACATCGACGAGCGGAACGAACAGCGGCCCCTGAACCCCAACGTATATGTCGAAGGGATGGACGGCGTAATCACGGAGCTGACCCTCACGGACGCCCTGTTCGAAGGAATCGAAGCCCTCTACAAGGAGGTTACGGACGAATCGGGCATGCCTTACACCTCGATCGCCATCAACCAGGCGGAACTGATGATCTACCTCGAAAAGAGCGATTACGATTGGGAAAAGATCGACGTGGGAGCCATCACTCCCCTGCTGGACGCATCATTCGAGCGCTTGGGCCTCTATGCCGATTACAAGCACGTACTGGGCATTTCGGATTACTATTACACCTACGAAAGGCTCTATTCAAGCCAGAACTTCCAGTTGCCGTACGGAGGTTACCTCAACCGCAGCCAAGGCTGTTATGTCATGGACATCACCAGTCACCTGCAGGAGGTATGGAACGGCTACCTGAAATCCCAGGGAATCGAAACCGGCGGCAGCCAAACGGAGAATCCCGCCCCCCGGACGATCTACATCGGACCCGAAGCCTACGGGCTCTTCACGATGCCCTATACATCGGCACAAGGCATGGAAAATACCGCAAACAACGCGCCGATCAAGCTGCGCCTGATTTACACGATGATAAAATAGCGAAGCACCTGCGGATAACCTAAGTACGAACTTAGGTTATCTTGCGTTAGTGAAAAGATACTGAATGTTATGCAGGAAAATTTAGTAATAGTCGAGTCCCCGGCCAAAGCCAAGACCATCGAAAAATTCCTGGGCAAGGATTTCGTCGTCAAGTCGAGCTTCGGGCATATCCGGGACCTCTCGAAAAAAGATCTCGGCGTCAATCTGGACAAGGACTACGAACCGGTCTATGAAATTCCGAGCGACAAACGCAAGGTTGTCGAGGAACTTTCGTCGCTGGCCAAGAAGACCAAGACCGTCTGGCTCGCGTCCGATGAAGACCGCGAAGGAGAGGCGATCGCCTGGCACCTCGCAGAGGTTCTCGGCCTGCCGATCGACCAAACCAAGCGAATCGTTTTCCACGAAATTACCAAACCGGCAATTCTGGCAGCCATCGAATCGCCCCGCACGATCGATATGAATCTGGTAAATGCCCAGCAGGCACGCCGCGTGCTGGACCGCCTGGTCGGATTCGAGCTATCGCCCCTGCTTTGGAAAAAGGTGCGGCCCCAACTCTCGGCCGGACGCGTACAGAGCGTCGCCGTACGGCTGCTGGTAGAGCGGGAGCGGGAGATCATCGCATTCCGCTCGACGCCCTACTACCGTGTCGTAGCACAGTTCTACGCCGCCGCCGATCCCGATAAAACCCTTTTCAAGGCGGAACTGTCCACCCGCTTCGATACCCGCGAGGAAGCAGAGACTTTCCTGCGCAGCTGCATCGACGCCCGGTTCACCGTCGCCAAAGCCGAGGAAAAACCGGCACAGCGCTACCCCGCGCCTCCGTTCACGACCTCGACGCTCCAGCAGGAGGCGGGCCGCAAACTCGGAATGTCGGTATCGCAGACGATGTCCGTGGCGCAGCACCTCTACGAGCAGGGTTTGATTACCTACATGCGTACCGACTCGGTAAATCTCTCGAAGCAGGCGATCGGCCAGTGCAAGGAGGAGATCATCAAACTTTTCGGTGAGAAATATTCGTCGGCACATAATTACAAGACAAAAACCAAAGGCGCACAGGAAGCCCACGAGGCGATCCGCCCGTCGTATATCGAGCGGCAGACGATCGAAGGCACTCCCGCCGAAAAGAAGTTGTACGACCTGATCTGGAAGCGGACGGTCGCCTCGCAGATGGTTCCTGCGGAGCTCGACCGCACCACGATCGTCATCGATATCTCCGGTTCGGACGCCCAGTTCGTCGCCACGGGCGAAGTGATCCGTTTCGACGGATTCCTGAAACTCTACTCGGAATCCACGGACGAGGAGCCGGGCGAAGAGGGATCGGGCATCCTCCCCAAAATGGCCCAAGGCGAGAGCGTCAATCCCGCGCAAATTACGGCCACGGAACGCTTCACCGCACCGCCGGCCCGCTATAACGAGGCTTCGCTCGTAAAACGGCTCGAAGAGCTCGGCATCGGACGTCCTTCGACCTATGCGCCGACCATCACGACGATCATCAACCGCGGGTACGTGGTCAAACAGAACAAGGAGGGCCAGAAACGCAGCTACGTGCAACTTACGCTGACCGGCAGCAAGATCGCCGAAAAAAGGCTTACCGAAACCTACGGCAAGGAGAAAAACCGACTCCAGCCGACCGATATCGGCATGGTGGTCAATGACTACCTCGAATCGCAATTCGAGCCGATCATGGACTACAACTTCACGGCCAACGTCGAAAAGGAGTTCGACCGCATCGCCGACGGAGAGATCACCTGGAACAGCATGATCGACGATTTTTACGGTCCTTTTCATAAAATGGTCGATCATGCGACCACGACCCAGACGACCAAAAACAACCAGATACGCATCCTGGGCACCGACCCCACTACGGGGCATACGGTAAAAGCCCGCATCGGCCGCTACGGTCCGATGGTCGAAATCGAAGGCAACGAAGGGGAAAAGAGCCGTTTCGCATCACTCAAGAAGGGGCAGTTGATCGAATCGCTCACCCTCGAAGAGGCTTTGGCGCTCTTCAGCCTGCCCCGCAACCTGGGGCCCTACGAAGGGGAAGATCTGGTCATCGGCATCGGAAAGTTCGGGCCCTACGTGCGGCACGGCAAATCGTTCGCATCGCTCGCCCGCACGGACGATCCCTATACGATCGGCTACGACCGCGCTGCGGAGCTCGTGCGCGAACAGCAGGCCCGCGCCGCTGCAGCGAACACTCCGCTCAAAACCTTCGCCGAAGAGCCCGAACTACTGATTAAAAACGGCCGTTACGGTCCTTATATCGCCTACAAAGGCAAGAACTACCGTATTCCCAAAGGGACCAAACCCGAGGAGATCACTCTCGAAGCGTGCATGAAAATCATTCAAACTTCTAAAAAATAACAAACCCCAAAATTACGATGAAAAAACTGCTGTTACTCGCAGGCCTGGCACTTATGGTGTGCTCCGCATCGGCCAAGAAACCTGCACAGAAGACCCAGGAGGAAGGCTACAAGTTCACCGACTTGACCACCGTACCGACCACTTCGGTCAAAGACCAGCACCGCAGCGGCACCTGCTGGTGTTATTCGGCTCTTTCGTTCCTGGAAAACGAAATTCTGCGGGCCGGCGGGCCGGAGATGGACCTGTCCGAAATGTGGATCGTCCGCAACATGTATTTCGATAAAGGCGTTAAATACGTCCGCCTGCACGGACATCTGAACTTTGCGGAAGGCGGTGCCGCCCACGACGTAATCGAAGGCATCAAGAAATACGGCATCGTACCCCAGGAGGTCTATCCGGGTCTGAACTACGGCACGGAGAAACCGGTCTTCGGCGAGCTCGACGCAGCACTGAAAGCCTACCTGGACGCAGTTATCAAGGCAAGAAACAACGGGGTGCTGACCACGGCCTGGCAAGACGGTCTGAATGCGCTGCTGGACACTTATTTCGGCGTGCGCCCTGAAAAATTCACCTACGAAGGCAAGGAATATACCCCCGAATCGTTCGCAGCGTCGCTGCCGATCAAGATGGACGACTATGTAGACGTAGGTTCCTTCACGCACCATCCGTTCTACACGGAGTTCATCATCGAAGTCCCCGACAACTGGATGTGGGGCACGGTTTACAACGTACCGCTGGAGGAGATGATGGCCGTGGTCGATAATGCCCTGGCCAACGGTTACTCGATCGAATGGGCTACCGACGTCAGCGAAAAGGGCTTCGACCGCATCAAGGCGATCGGAATCATTCCCGAAACCGACATCGACGGCATGGAGGGTACCGAGGCCGAGAAGTGGGGCAAATTGAGCGCCGCCGAGAAAGAGGCCGCCCTCTACAAGTTCGACAAACCCGTCAAGGAGAAGAAGATCACGCAGGAGATGCGCCAGATCGCTTTCGACAACTACGAAACTACGGACGACCACGGCATGGTAATCGTGGGTACGGCCGTCGATCAGCAGGGCAATCCCTTCTTCAAGGTAAAGAACTCGTGGGACGTACGTCCTCCCTACGACGGTTACTACTACTTCTCGCGTCCGTTCGTGGAGTACAAAACCCTGTCCGTTATGGTAAACAAGAACGCCATTCCGCAGGAGATCCGCACCAAACTCGGAATTTAATCCAAAACACAAAATCCAAAACAGAGCCGGTGGATCACCGGCTCTGTTTTTTATTATCGTAAAAGCTCTTTCTGCGCAGATATCCCTATCGTTACGACCAACGCCCGGAGGCACCCGACACCTCCTCGCTCCTGCTCCGTATTCAAGCCAAATCGGACGCGTGCAACGATCCGTCCGAGAGTTCTGTCGTATTTCCCGGATCGAGCGAATGCCCCATCAATTCACCGAAAGAGTCTGTAATCGATATTTTCAAAAAACTCAGATACTCCGTTCCGCATGGGGCCGGTGTCTGAATTTACGAACCTGGTAGAAGAGCAGCACGGCGGCCAGCAGAGAGGCCGTACCGTCGGCAATCGGCATCGACATCCAGACACCCAGCGTACCGAGATGCGGCGGCAAAACAAGGAGCAGCGGGATGAGGAACAGCATCTGCCGCGTGAGGGAGAGGAAAATCGCCTTGTGCGGCTTGCCGATATATTGGAAAAAATTGGAAGTCACGATCTGGAATCCGACGATCGGGAAAACGCACAACACGATCCGCAGCCCCTCGGCCGCCGTAGAGATCATCCGCTCGGCCGCAGCTCCGTCCGCAGCATCGACGAAGAGCATCGCCACCTGCCGGGGAAAGAGCTGTCCCAGCAGGAATCCCGTCGTCGTCACGCAAACCGCACACACGACGGTCTGCCGCAGGACCTTCAACACCCGGTCGTACCGCCGGGCGCCGTAATTGTACCCCACGATGGGCTGCATGCCTTGATTCAGTCCAGAAACGATCATCAGGAAGAGCATCGCCACCCGATAAATGATGCCATACGCCCCGATCGCCACGTCGCCGCCGTACTCCCGGAGCGATTTGTTCACGACGATCACTACCGCCGAAGCACAGAGGTGCAGCAGAAACGAAGCCATACCGATAGAAAAGATCTTGCCCACGACCGACGCCTGCAAGCGGAAAATCCCCCGTTCGAACCGGATGAAACTTCCCCGGGAAGAGAAGTGGATGAGCGAAACCGAGAGCGCCGCGACCTGGGCCAGCACCGTCGCGGCCGCCGAACCGCGAATACCCCAGCCGAACCCGAAAATGAACAGCGGATTGAGCAGACAGTTCAACACGACGGCCGTCAGCATAATCGCCATGGCTCTCCTCGGATAACCCGAAGCACGGATCACTTCGTTCAGGCTCAAATACATATGGGTAACGATCGTACCGCCGAGAATGATCTGCATGAAATCTCGTGCATAACCGATCGTAGCGTCGCTCGCCCCGAAGAAGCAGAGAATGGGGTCCAGCAGCAACAGACCTACGGCCGTAAAAAGCGCCGCTACCAGAAAATTGAGCAACACCACATTGCCCAACACCCCCTCGGCAGCCTCCCGGCGTCCCTGCCCCAGCCGGATCGAGGTGAGCGCCGCAGCACCGATCCCGATCAACGACCCGAAAGCCGACGCGATGTTCATCAGAGGCATCGAAAGCGCCACGCCGGAAATGGCGATCGGACCGACGCCGTGTCCGATGAAAATGCTATCGACGATGTTGTAGAGCGACGAAGAGGTCATCGCGATAATCGAAGGGATCGCATAACGGACGAGCAGCGACGAAATCCGGTCGGAACCTAAACGAAGCGGGGTGACAGCCTGTTTCATCGTTACAAAAATAACAATAACATTCGGAATAACGCCCCGACCGACCGGATTTCGTCGGCAGGAGGTTCGATTTCCGGCCGCCCGATACGAAAAAGGATTTGTGAAACTTCCGGCAAGGAGGAGGGTATTCGTCCCATTTCGGCAGGAAGAAGGTTCCGAATCCTCCGCAGGCCGCCCGACATCCCTCCCCGGCGGCAAAACGGTCTGCCAACAGACGATCCGAAATTTCAAGAGCACCGAAGCCCCGCCTCGAAGCTGCCGGGCGGCATCCTTGCATCCGGCGCCGCAGACAGCGCCCCAAGCGTCCGAAAATCAACTCCTCGGCGGAACCTCCATTATAGAACGACAGACACCCCGAAAGTCCCGAACCGAATTACGCCTGCAAGCATAATCACACCAAGATATAGGCTGCAAGAAGCTCCTCCTCCCTCCGAAGTCCGATTTCCAATGCGGATTCCCCGCAAATACGGCCCGTCATCCGGCCTTCGTCCGGATCGAAACGCTCGATCCGTAAATCCCGGAGCAGATCGAGGTTCCGCCGCCCCGAATATTTGTAAAGCGTCTCCTTGGCGCACCAGAGGGCCGGCAACAACAGCGGACTGTCGGACAACTGCCGCTCTTCGGCAGAAGCAAAGCGGGCTGCCGCCCGACCGAAATCGCGGGCAAGCGGCTCGATATCGACGGCACATGGACGGTCGGAGAAACAGACCGCAACGTATCCGGGGCAGTGGGAAACTCCGATATGGAGGGGATAATTGCATACGACGGGAGCTCCGACCGCATTATATGCGATTTCGGCATCCGGCAGACGACGGTAAACAATCGACCGCCACATCAGAAACTCTTCGCGGCGGGAAGCCGGCTTCAACGCCGCAGCCAACCGGAGATCCCGTTCGGGCACCAGCCGCAGCAACCGTTCCCAGGACAAAACCTTTTCGATACAAAGGATATTATCCATGCAGACGGACTTTGATCTTGTCGATGCGGTGTCCCTCGATCTCCTCCACAGTGAACCGCACATCGTGAGCCGTTACCGTATCCCCCTTTTTCAGGAAGTCGCACTTCAGTTCGAGCATCAGACCGGCCAGTGTTTCGGCACGCCCCTTGACATCGGCGAAAGTACCTTCGGCAATCTCCACAATGCGTTCGAAATCGCCGATATGGGTCTTGCCGTCGAACAGGTAGGTATCTTTGTCCAAACGGGTATAAAACACTTCGTCCTTGTCGCTTTCGTCCGAAATTTCACCCACTACCTCCTCGACGATGTCTTCGAGCGACACGAGGCCCTGCGTCGAGCCGTATTCATCGACGACGATCGCCATGTGGATCTTCTGGTTCTGGAAATCGGCCAGCAGGTCGTTGATCTTCTTGTGCTCCGGCACGAAATAGGGCCTGCGGATCAGTTGCTGCCAGCCGAATTCGTCGCCCCGGTCGATATGCGAAAGCAGATCCTTGACATAAAGCGTTCCCTTGATATTGTCCAAATCGCCCTCGTAAACCGGAATGCGCGAGAAACCCGACCGGATGATGGTCTGCTTGACCTGTTCATAGGAATCCGTGATGGCAACGGCCGTAATATCCACCCGGGGTTTCATGATCTCCTGCACCTCGGTATTGACGAAGCTGACGATGCCCGAAAGCATCCCGTGCTCCTCCTTGGAGGCCGTGCGTGTCATATCGATCGCATCGGCCAGTTCGCCGATGGAAATTTCCTGATGGTGGGCAGCCCGCTCGCTGATACGGTTTCCGGTGCGCACCAGCACATACGACAACGGATAAAAAATCCATCGCAGCACCAAAAGGGGCCGCGCAGCGAAACCGGCGAACCGCAAAGGAATCGTCTGCGCCGCGACTTTAGGCAGAATCTCCCCGAAAAGCAGCAGCAGGAACGTCACGATCACCGTCTTGAAAAGAAACTCGAAACGGGCGAAAGTGAAAAGCGAATCGATGATCTCCGAAGAGAGGATAACGATACCGATATTGACCAGGTTATTGACTACCAGAATCGTAGCCAGCAGCAGATCGGCCTTGCCCAGCAGATTCAGCATCCGCCGGCAAACCGGCGTATCGTGCCGCCGGATCTTGCGCACATCGTTGCCCGAAAGCGAAAAAAAAGCGGTTTCGGAGCCGGAAACCAACGCCGAAACCAATAGCAGGAACAAAGTCACACAACACAGCACCACGACATGAAACGTCATGCCGTGATAGATGATGGCCGCAGCACTATCTTCCAAATCCAATCCGTTTTATGTTAATCGAACAGCGACTCGGAGCGGTTTTCCTCCGCACGCTCCGCAGCACCCTTCTCCTCCTTAAGCACCTCCTTGCGGCCCGCAGGCATCTCGACGATGAACTGCGCCTTACGCGACTGATAAGCCGGTTTGGCGAGGATCTGGTCGATATTGCTGTAACGGGTCGATTTCTCGCCCAGGATCACCTGCTCCAGAGGGCGTGTCTGCGGAGTGGCCTTGCCGGGCTTGCCCACCGGTTCCAACACCGGCTTTCCGGCAGGGTCGGCACCTTCCGGGACAGGCTTGACGATCCGTGCGGGCGGAATGACCGTCTCCATCATCCGCTTCTCCTCGTCGCCCTCGAATCCCGTCGCCACCACCACCAGCTCGATGGCATTGCCCAACTGGGGTTTCTCGCTCGTACCCCAGATGATATTGGCGTTGTGAATGTTGCCCGACTCGTCCTCGACGCTGGCATGCGCCTGGATATACTCCAGAATCCGCACCACCTCCTCGTACATCAGCTCTTCGGCATTGGCCACCGAGATATTGAGCAGAATGTTGCGGGCTCCGGAAATCAGGTTGTGATCCAACAGGGGCGAATGCAGCGACGCTTCGGCCACCGCCTCGGCCCGGTTGTCGCCTTCGGCCGTCGCTACGCTCATGTGCGCGCGACCGCTGTCCCGCATCACCTTCGACACGTCGGCGAAATCGACGTTCACCAGGTCGCTCTCGACCGTAATGATCTCGGCGATGCCCTTCGCAGCCGAAGCCAGGATGTCATCGGCCTTGCCGAAAGCCTGCTTCAAGGCCAGACGGCCGTATATTTCAAGAATATTCTCGTTGTTGATAATCAGCAGCGAATCGACGTTCTGACGCAGCTCCTCGATGCCCCGGAACGCCTGTTCGTAACGGATCTTGCCTTCGACGGCCAGCGGCGAAGTGACGATGCCGACGGTCAGCATTCCCATCTCCTTGGCCAGCTTGGCGATCACCGGCGAAGCGCCCGTACCCGTACCGCCGCCCATACCGGCGGTGATGAAGACCATCTTGGTCCCCGACGCCTCGAAACGCTGGCGCACCACATCGAGCGACTCGATGGCGGCCTTGCGTCCGTTTTCAGGGTCGTTGCCGGCGCCCAATCCCTCGCTGCCGAGCCGGACTTTCAGCTCCACGGGACTCTTGTCGAGCGCCTGCTGGTCGGTGTTGCAGACCATAAAGTCCACGCCCTTGATCCCCAGGTTCCACATGTGATTCACGGCATTGCCGCCCGCACCGCCGACACCGACTACCATGATAATGGAAGGATTCGTGCGGGCAGCGGCCAACTGGGTGATTACATCGTCTGTCATATCGTTTCGTTTCTCTTGTCTTAATCGTTAAATCTCCTCGTCATCGGCGGCATTGAAGCCCTCGTTGATCTTGTCGAGCGTCCGCTTGAAAATACTCCGCCAGTTGCGTTCCTTTTTCACCGGCTCCTGCACGGGAGCCTGAGGCGCGGGCTCCTCTCCGGCATCGTCCGCCTCGGGCTCGGCCGCTGCGGATTCCGCACGGGCAGCCTCCCGACGCGCATACGCCGCATTGACCGTTTCCGCAGAAGGCCGTGTCGGCGCATAGGGCTGGGGTTGCGGCCGCGACTGGGGCTGCGGAGGCTGGAATCCCGGCACAGAGGTCGGCGGGACAGGGCGACGGGGCGAAAGGCCCGCCTTGTCCTCGATCACGTTGCACGAACCCATGCCGGCCCCCTTGAGCAACAGTCCGACGACCGTGGCGAACGCAGGGTTCGCAACCGCCTCGCGCGAATCTTCGCTGATGCCTGTTTCGGCGCTTGCGATACGAACGTCCATGCCGGTCACACGACGGAACAATTCGTCTATATCCTTGAGTCGGGCCGAGCCGCCCGTCAGCACGATGCCGTAGGCCAACCGCTCGGCATACCCCGAATCCCGGATCTCCTGCTGCACGAATTCGACGATGTCGGTAGCCCGGGCCTCGATGACGGTGGCCAGGTTGCGCAGCAGAATATCCTTGGCTTCGCGGGCCGTGCGACCGCTCACGCGGATCAGCTTGTCTTCGGGAGCGAGCTCGGCAACAGCCGAACCGTATTTGCACTTGAGGCTCTCGACATGTTTCTCGGGAATGCTCTGCGAACGGATGTCCCGGTTGATGGCGCTCGCTCCCATCGGGATCGTCGCCACGTAACGCGGCACGCCCCGGTAATAAACCGCAACGTCGGTCACGCCTCCACCGATATCCACGACGGCCACCCCCTCCTCCTTCTCATCGGAAGAGAGTACGGCTTCGGGCGTCGCCAGCGCATTGGGGAATACCCCCAACATACGGATACCGAGCCGCCGGAGAGCCATGTCGAGCCGTTGCAGCGGCGTCTTGCCGCAAAGTATGAAGTTGAAAGTCGAAGACAACCGCTTGCAGAACGAACCGACCGGATTGCGCACCTCCTCGGCATCATCCACCATATAATGCTGCGGAATACGCTCCATGATCGTTTCGTCGTCGGGGGCCTGGACGTTGCGCATACGATCGAACAGGGCATCTACATCGCCCTGGTTCACCCCGTTCTGGGGATCGTAGGTAAAGACGTGGTCGGTATGGCGGGCACAACGGACGAACTCGCCCGAAATGCCGGCATAAGCCTCCGTAATTCGAACGCCGAGCGTCGATTCCACCTCGGCGACAGCCTCCCGGATGGCATTGCCCGCCTGTTCGATATTATCGATCCGGCCGGCCTTGACCCCCTCGACCGGTTTGGAAACGACGGCTTCGATACCGAGCGTTCCGTCTTCGCGTTTCGACCCGACAGCGACCACCACGTTCGAAGAACCGAGGTCGATGGCTACCGTATAACTCTTTTTTTCCACTGTGCTCTATCTATTTTTTCATTGAATCGTTTCCCAGCCTCTTCCCTGCCCGGCACATATTCCGCAGGCAGATCCGGCTCCTGCATCTCGAAAACCTTACCACTCCGTACAGACGACCTGCCCGGCGTACTTCACGTTGATCGTCCGGTACCGATCCCATCCGGCTTTTCCGAGTCCCTCCCGGTAAAACCGCAGCAACTTATCCAGTTTCTGCTCGGCATCGTCCAAGCGGCCGAAAAGGATGGTATAGTTGCCGCTCCGGGGCGTAAGTTCCAGGTCGATAGCCCCGCTTTCAGTGGTGCGGGCCGTTATCTGAACGATTTCCGACCGCCAGAAATCGTCGTTTTCCATCCATTTTACAAAGGTAGTCAGTTTCGAGAAATCTTCGTACCTTTTCGCCAAAATTTTTTGTCGGCGACGCTCGGCTTCCTGTTTTTCGGAAATTTTGTCGATCGCCGACTGAATCACCTGAGCCTCATAGCGATATTTGCGGCGCAACTGCTCCTTGTGCTTGCGGAGTTCCCGCACCCGCTCGCCGAAGGACTCCGAAGATTCGAACCATCTCTTTTTAATCAGCATCCGCCGCAGCGAACGGATATTTTCATCGTTCTTCAGCTCCCGTCGGTAAAGAGGGTATTTTTCCCGTTCCAACTCCGCGATCTTATCGTCTATCTGTTGCATCTGCTCCCGCCTGTAATCCGCCGCATACCCCACATAGGAGGCCGGGAACGGGGGACGGTAGGTACCCGTAATCACCGGCACATAAACCGACGAGGCACGGGGCACTGCAAACAGATAGCCCTCCTCGGTCACGTACGAATTATAGCCGTCGATCAACAGCCGCATCAGAGGCGTCCGCTGCCAGACGGCGACATGCAGCACGCCCGAATAGGAAACCGTAACCCGGGCGTCGGCGACGAATCCATTGCGGGCGATAAGCCGTTCCAGCGCATCCAGCCGCACGGCACCGATCTTCTCGCCGACGGTTTTGATGCCGCTGCGGGCGAGCCACCCCCGAACGGTAGCTTCCGACACCAGCCGCAACTGCGAGGTGCTGTCCACCACTTCGACCTCGATGCGCGTCACAGGCTGCTCCGCACAATGACGGCGCACCTTGCCTCCCGCATAGAGCAAATAAGCGGCCACACCGCCCCAAAGCAGTGCAAGAAGCGTATATTTCAGGTATTTCGGCATTCGTCAATGGTTGAATCTCATCCCGGCGTTTACTTCCCGCCCGGTACGGCCGCGACGGACACGGCCTCGAAAAAAACAGATCGTCTCCGGCAGACGGCGAATCAGGCTTTTTCCCGCAATTTTTCTGCCAGTGCCCCGCAGCAGGCGTCTATATTGCCCGCGCCGAAGCTGACGACTACATCGGTATCCATCGCAGCCACCTTTTCGGCCAACTCCGCACGGTCGCAGATCGTCCAAGGCACCGTCAGCAGGCGGCCGATCATCTCGGACTCCACACCCGGAATCGGCTCCTCGCGGGCCGGATAGATCGGCAGCAGTACCACCCGGTCGGCATGCGAGAGCGCCTCGGCGAACTCGCGGTAGAAATCCCGCGTGCGGGTGTAGAGGTGCGGCTGGAAAAGCGCCGTCAGCCGCCGCCCCGGAAACATCTTCTTGACCGAAGTGATCGCCGCCGCCAACTCGCGCGGGTGGTGGGCGTAATCGTCCATATAAACCTGCCGGGGCGTATTGACATAAAATTCGAAACGTCGCTTGACCCCCTCGAACGAGGCCAGCGCCTCCCGCAGACGCTCCGCATCCAGCGGCTCGCCGTCCCGCTCCGACGCGCACCAGAGCGCCGCCACGGCCGCCACGGCATTCTCGATATTGACCCAACCGGGAATACCCAGCGTGCACCCTTCGACAACGCCGCCGGGCGTCACCAGATCGTACCGGTAGTGGCCGCCTTCGAGCAGCGTCACGTTACGGGCGTAAAAATCGCACGGCTCGTCGTACGAATAGCGGTAAACCCGGATACCGGGGTTCCCGATCTTCAGATCGACACCCCGCTTGACGACCAGCGCCCCGCCTTCGCGGATCTGTCCGACGAACTGCGAGAAAGCCTCGCGCAATGCCTCGTGCGTACCGTAAATATCCAGATGATCGGCATCGGCCGAGGTGACCACCGCCACGTCGGGCCACAGCCGCAGGAACGAACGGTCGAACTCGTCGGCCTCGACCGCCAGACGCCGCCCCCGG
>OGYE01000962.1_pt1 | contig 18948 bp, 19 predicted proteins | sample 1576471 | NCBI WGS metagenome assembly OGYE01 (sample SAMEA3541532, study PRJEB24748) | human gut metagenome | biome: human gut; feature: human-associated habitat; material: faeces | place: China | collected 2012
CGCTACGGCCTGGCCGTGGCGGCGAGCCTGGCCCCGCTTGCGGTCTACAAGCTCACCGCATCCGCGGGCGCCGGCCTCTGGGGCTTCGGGGGCATCAGCTACGTGACGTTCAAGGCCGTGCAGGTAGTGATTGAGGTCCGCGACGGGCTCATCGGCGCCCAGGACCTCGGGCTCGAGGACTGGCTCTACTTCCTGCTGTTCTTTCCGCAGTTCTCGTCCGGCCCCATCGACCGAAGCCGTCGCTTTGCCGCCGACGCTCATGCCGTGCCCTCCCGCGACGAGTACGCGGGGCTCCTTGCCCGCGGCATCCTGCTCCTCCTTGCCGGCGCGGCGTACAAGTTCGTGCTGGCGGCGTGGGTGCACCGCGGCTACGCGGCGTCCGCATGGGGCAGCGCCAGCGGCGGCGCCGACGTGGTCGCCGAACTTTGGCTCCAGGTGAGGTGCGCCTACCAGTACGGCCTCTACCTCTTCTGCGACTTCCAAGGCTACAGCCTCATGGCCATGGGCGCGAGCTACCTGCTCAACGTCGGCCCGGACGGCCGCGGCGTGATAACAGAGGAATACGCTTCCCGCCTTAAACGCATAGGCGATTGGTATAATCGCATGAACGGTTGTCTGGAGGGCTGCGACGCGGACAACTTTGCATATGACGTAAAGGGCGGGAAATATGTAGCCGCGCGCAAGGATGGAAGGAGTTACTTCCACTTTTACGACGGCCTCATATCCAGCGCCGTGTATTTCAAAAAGTATCCCAGCATTCCCAGGTCAGTGCGCCTGATGAACACCGGCACGCCGCTTAACTTTGCGCTTGAGCGCATTCCGTCGATAACCGACGAAAACGGTATTACCCAAAACGCACTGCGCATCGCGGGCATCCCCGTCGATACACGAAGGCAGTCATTCTGGACGAGAACGGCAAAATGTGCGCCGACACCACGATTCGCAGCAAGATCAACGCTGAGCAGTCCGCGATCGCGGCGATGGAAGAAGTCTGCGGCAAGGTCGGCCTGAAGGACTCCAAGGAGCTCGCTTACCTCATCGGCACCGGCTACGGCCGCAACAAGGTCCCGTTCGCCGACGAGAACATCTCCGAGATCTCCTGCCACGCCATGGGCGTGCACGTCACGAATCCGGAAGTCCGCGCCATCATCGATATCGGCGGCCAGGACGTCAAGGGCATCAGCATCGACACCGACGGCACGGTCAAGAGCTTCGCGATGAACGATAAGTGCTCCGCCGGTACCGGCCGCTTCTTCGAGGCCATGGCCCGCTCCTTCGAGATGAGCCTGCCGGAGTTCTCGAACCTGTCCCTGACGGCGAAGAACGTCATCCCGATCACGGCGCAGTGCACCGTTTTCGCGGAGTCCGAAGTCATCACCCTCGTGGGCGAAGGCAAGCCGACCGACGAGATCGCCGCCGGCATCGAGATGGCCGTCGCCAAGCGCTGCTTCGTCATGGCCAAGAAGGCCGGCGCCACCGACAGCATCACGCTGACGGGCGGCTGCGCGAAGAACGCCGGCCTGAAGCAGGCCATCGAGCACGTGCTGAAGTTCAAAGTCGTTGAGCTGAAGACCGACCCGCAGCTGATGGGCGCTCTGGGTGCTGCCGAGTACGCTCGCCAGAAGGGTCTCGCCAAGAAGTAAGCCACCCCGGCCGGAAAGGAGCAAACTATGAATCCTGTGGTTGCAAAAGTCCTGAAAAAGACGCTCACCACTTCCGCCACCGTCGTCGGTGCGCTGTTTGTGGTGTACTTCTGGAATCTGGACCAGAAGCTGATGGGCTGGCTCTATAAGCAGGTCAACACCATGTTCGACCGCAAGCCCACCGACATCAAGTTCTGAGCAAATACAAATAGGAACCGCCGCTTTCCATTACGGAAGCGGCGGTTTTTTGCTGCCCTCAAAGATATCTGCCCGTGATGCTGCCGGGATCTTGCCGGATCTCCTCCGGCGTGCCGGCGGCGACAATACGGCCGCCCGCATCACCTCCGCCGGGGCCCATGTCGATGACATAGTCGGCACTGCGGATCACATCGAGATCGTGCTCAATGACGACGACGGTCGCGCCGCGATCGAGCAGCGCCTGGAACACGCCCAGCAGCACCCGCACATCCAGCGGGTGCAGGCCGATGCTTGGCTCGTCGAACACGAACACGGAATCCGTCTGGATGCGCCCGATCTCGCTGGCCAGCTTCAGCCGCTGCGCCTCGCCGCCGGAGAGGCTCGGCGTCTCCTCACCGAGCGTGAGGTAGCCGAGGCCGAGCTGCTGCAGCACCTGCAGCTTCTGGCTGACCGTTTTTCTGTCGGCGCAGAACGGGAGCGCGGTGTTGACGTCCATGTCCATCAGCTCCGGCAGGGAAACGGACTGTCCCGCCTTGTTCGTCAGCTGGATATCATAAGCCGCGCGTGCGTAACGCGAGCCGCGGCAGTCCGGACAGGGGATGCTCACATCCGGCAGAAACTGCACGTCCAGGCTCACCACGCCCGTACCGTCGCAGCCGGGACAGCGCAGCGAGCCGGTATTGTAGGAAAAATCGCCGGCCTTGCAGCCGCGCGCCTTCGCATCCGGCGACCGGGCATAGAGCTTGCGCAGTTCGTCGTGCACGCCGGCATAGGTGGCCACGGTGGAACGGACATTGATGCCGATGGGCGTCGCGTCGATGAGCTTGACGTGTGCGATGCCCTCGGCGCTGACCGCCCGGACGTGCGGCGGCAGCGCGCTGCCGCGGATACCGGCCTCCAGCGCGGGGATCAGGCTCTCGAGCACCATGGTCGTCTTGCCCGAGCCGGACACGCCGGTCACGACCGTCAGCCGCCCCTTGGGAATGGCGACCTCCAGCGGCTTGACCGTATGGATCTGCGACGTGGACAGGCGAATCGTTCCGTGCGCAAACAGGTTCGCTTTTCCGGCGCGCGGGCGCAAGGGTGCCTCCGGTGCTCCGGACAAAAACGGTCCGATCTGTGAGGCGGGATCTGCCGCGACTGCGGACACCGTGCCCTGTGCAATGACGCGACCGCCCTTTGCGCCGGCCTCCGGCCCCATCTCAATGATCCAGTCGGATTCCTTCAGGATCTGCGTGTCGTGATCGACGAGAATGACGGAATTTCCGTCCGCCACGAGGTCGTGCATCACTCCGGTGAGGCCCACGATGTTGGCCGGGTGCAGACCGATGCTCGGCTCATCGAGCACATAGAGCACGCCGGTCGTGCGGTTGCGCACGGCGCGGGCCAGCTGCATCCGCTGCCGCTCGCCGGTCGAGAGCGTCGCCGCGGAGCGGTCGAGCGTCAGGTAGCCGAGCCCCAGGTCGAGCAGCCGCCGCGCCGTGCCCGTAAAAGCCTCGCAGATGCTCCCCGCCATGGGGCGCATCTCCTCCGGCAGGCTGTCCGGCACGCCCTGCACCCAGTCATACAGCTCCGAGAGCGTCATCGTGCACGCTTCGTCCAGTGAAATGCCCCGCAGCTTCGGCGCGCGGGCCGCAGCGGACAGGCGCGTGCCATGGCAGTCCGGGCACACGTCCTCTTTCAGAAACTTCTCGACGCGCTTCATGCCCTTCTCGTCCTTGACCTTGGCAAGCGCATTTTCCACGGTATAGACGGCATTAAAATAAGTAAAGTCCAGCTCTCCCGCCTGATTGGAGTTTTTGGCGTGGTAGAAAATGTGCTTTTTCTCCGCCGGGCCATGGTAGACGATGTCCTTCTCCCGCTCCGTCAGGTCGCGAAACGGCACATCCGTGCGCACGCCCATCTCCCGGCAGACGTCCGTCATCAGCGACCACATGAGGCTGTTCCATGGCGCCACCGCCCCCTCGTCGATCGTGAGCGAATCATCCGGCACCAGGGACGCCATGTCCACCGTGCGCACACTGCCCGTGCCGCCGCATCTTGGGCACGCGCCCTGCGAGTTGAAGGCCAGCTCCTCGGCGCTCGGTGCGTAAAAATGCACGCCGCACTCCGGGCAGGTCAGCTCCTTGCCCGCGGCGACCAGCAGCGTCGGCGGCAGGTAGTGCCCGTTGGGGCAGCGGTGGCTGGCGAGGCGGGAATACATGAGCCGCAGACTGTTCAGGAGCTCTGTCCCCGTGCCGAACGTGCTGCGGATGCCGGGCACGCCCGGGCGCTGGTGCAGCGCCAGCGCCGCAGGAACGTACAGCACGTCATCGACGCTGGCTCTGGCGGCCTGCGTCATCCGGCGGCGCGTGTAGGTCGACAGCGCCTCCAGATAGCGGCGCGAGCCCTCGGCATACAGCACGCCCAGCGCCAGCGACGACTTGCCGGAACCGGACACGCCCGCGATGCCGACGATCTGATTCAGCGGAATGTCCACGTCAATATTTTTCAGGTTGTGGACCTTTGCTCCACGTACAAGCATATGATCGACCATGGGTCATGCATCCTCCTTTTTGAATTCATTCCGCGACAATACCAACTGCAAACAAGAAAAATCCGAACCTCTGTCCCTTCGGACAAAGGTTCGGATTTTTGATTTGGTGGAGACGGAGGGATTCGAACCCTTGACCTCTCGGATGCGAACCGAACGCTCTCCCAGCTGAGCTACGCCCCCACAAGGCTTGTTTATTATAGCACATTTTTCGCATTTGTAAAGCCCATTTTTTCTGTTCCCGCGATTTTTTGTGCAAAAAGTCCCGCGCAAGAAAATTGCATCCCCCACTTGCGCAATCGCCGCTTTTGTAGTAGAATACGCTTACGTGGCCATTGACAAGGCTGCACTAGTCGGGGAGCCAGCGGTGTCCTGTACCTGCAATCCGCTATAGCAGGGATGAATTCCCGCCCCCGGATAGGCCGATGTGTCGTCTGCCCGCAGTAAGCGGCGTTGAAGGTTCGGTCCCGCGCAACGGAGCCCTGTGAACCATGTCAGGCGGGGAACCGAGCAGCATTAAGCAGGTCACTCCGTGTGCCGTGGGGGCGCCGGGCCCGAGCTGGCTGCTGTGGTAACGGGCATGTCGTCTATTCAAAGGTGGGTGTGCAGTCTTGTCAATGGTCACGTTTTTTCATGTTTTCCGCTCCCGGAGGTGAAGCGCGCAATGTATCAGGCTCTCTACCGCAAATACCGGCCGAAGACGTTTGACGACGTCGTCGGTCAGGAGCATATTACCGAGACGCTGAAAAAGCAGGTCGAGACCGGACGGCTGTCCCATGCCTACCTGTTCATCGGCACGCGCGGCACCGGCAAGACCACCTGCGCCAAGATCCTGGCCAAGGCGGTCAACTGCGAGCACCCGGTCAACGGCAATCCGTGCAATCAGTGCGCCGCCTGCCGCGGCATCGACGACGGGTCGATCCTCGACGTGGTCGAGCTCGACGCCGCGTCCAACAACGGCGTGGACAACGTGCGCGCCCTGCGCGACGAGGCGGTGTTCTCCCCCGCCAATGTGCGCAAGCGTGTGTATATCATCGACGAGGTGCACATGCTCAGCACCTCGGCATTCAACGCCCTGCTGAAAATCCTCGAGGAACCGCCGGCGCACCTCATGTTCATCCTTGCGACGACGGAACTGCACAAAGTCCCGGCGACGATCCTCTCCCGCTGCCAGCGGCACAGCTTCAAGCGCATCCCGGTCGATACGATCGCCGCGCGCCTGAACTATGTGGCGCAGCAGGAACACCTGAACCTGCAGCCGGACGCGGCCGCGCTGCTCGCCCGCATGGCGGACGGCGGTATGCGCGACGCGCTGACGCTGCTCGACCAGTGCTCCGGCAGCGATGTCATCACGACCGAAACGGTCATCTCGGCCATGGGCCTTGCCGGCAACCTGCGCACGGCGCAGCTGCTGCAGAGCATCGCCGATGGCGACACCGCAAAAACACTGGAACAATTCCGCAGCCTCTGGCAGGACGGGAAAGACCCCGCCGCCCTGCTCGACGAGCTGAGCATGCTCCAGCGCGACCTGCTCATGCAGGCCGTCGCCCCGCGCGGCGGGCGTGAGCTGCTCTCCGGCGGATACGACAGTGAAACGCTGCAGACCCTCTCCGGCGCTTTCACGCCGGCGCAGCTGCTGGCAAACCTGCAGAGCATTCAGGACGCGCTCACCGCCATGGCGGCGCAGCCCAACCCGCGCATCGCGGCGGAGCTTTGCCTGATCCGGCTCTGCCGGCCGGAGCTGTGCGACGATGTGCCGACGCTGTGCGCGCGTGTGGACAAGCTCGAACAGGCCGTGCGCAGTGGGGACATCCCGGCCACGGCGGCGTCCGCTCCGGCAAAGCCGGCTGCTGCCCTGCGGCAGGAGCCCCGCCAAGTGCAAAAAGCACAACCCAAACCGGAACCAAAACCGGTGCTTGATGATGTTCCCCCGTGGGAGCCGCCCGCACCGCCGGCCTCTGCGCCAAAGGCAAAGCCCGAGCCGAAACCGGTTCACGACGATGTTCCCCCTTGGGAGCAGCCAACGCCGCCGGTCTCCGCGCCGAAGGCAAAGCGCGAACCGAAGCCAGTGCACGACGATGTCCCCCCGTGGGAGCCGCCCGCACCGCCGGCCTCTGCGCCAAAGGCGAAGCCGGAGCCGAAGCCGGTATACGATGATGTTCCACCGTGGGAGCCGCCACCGGAGCCGGTTGCTCCCCCCGAGGAGCGGCCGCCCTGGGAAACGCCGCCCGCACCGAAACCGGCCCCACGCCCGGCGCCAAAGGCAGCGCCCGCGCCCGGGCCGGCCGCGCCCCCCATCCCGGAACCGGAGCCGGTCCCCGAACCCGCTCCAGAGCCGGAGTCCACCCCCGCGCCCACCGGCGCGTTCGACTGGCAGGCGCTGTGCGCGTATATGGAGCAGGAGCTCCCGGTCGGCATCTACTATTTTCTGCTCGACCCGCTGCAGGCGACCGGCGAGCTGCGCGACGGCACGCTGACGCTGCATTTCAGCCAGCAAATGGTTTACCCGATGTTCAACAAGCCGGAGATCGCAGAAAAATTCCGTCTGGCCGTGCAAAAACTGACCGGTCAAAACGTCCGCGTGGTCATGCAGCCGATGGACACGGTCACGCAGATCAATCAGCGCAAGATCGAGGAACTGGCACACTTTCCGAACGTAACGATCCGATAATAAAAATTTTTTGATGCACAGGAGGATACAAATATGGCAAGAGGCGGTTTTCGCGGCGGTTATGGTGGCATGAATCAGGCCAACGTGATGAAACAGGCACAGAAGATGCAGCAGGACTTCCTGCGGATGCAGAAAGAGCTGGAGGAAAAAGAGTTCACGGCCAAGTCCGGCGGCGGCATGGTCTCGGCAACGGTCAACGGCAACCGCGAGGTCACGAAGATCGAGATCAAGCCCGAAGCGGTCGATCCCGACGACGTCGAGATGCTCGAGGATCTGGTGCTGGCAGCCGTCAACGAGGCGCTGCGCCAGTACGAGGCCGCTTCCGACGCCACGGTCAGCAAGATCACCGGCGGCATGAAGCTGGGCTTCTGAACCCATAAAAATCAGCACGCACTGTCTCAGGACGGTGCGTGCTTTCATTTGCGCAAAAAGGCGTGCTCCTCGCGCTGGACGAGGCCGAGCGCCGGGTCAAAGCAGGCGCGGCCGCGCAGGACACAGGTCTTGCCGTAGCGCGCGCGGAGGTTATCGAGCGTGATATCGAGCTGCCGCTGGCGCGCGCGGTGCTCCGCATCCTCGAACAGGTCGAGCTGGTGCGGCGCGCACGCGGGCACGAGATCCAGCGCGCGAATGCCGATGCTGCGCAGCGGATCAGGCCACAGGTGCGCCTGCTCGCACAGGGCCAGCGCCGCGTCGAGCAGCTCGCTCGTCAGGTCGGACGGATGCCGCAGCGCCATGCGGTGGCTGCGCCAGTGCAGGTCGGCCGTGCGCACGCTCAACTCCACCGTGCGGCACTGATACCCCTCCAGCCGCAGGCGCGCCCCCACGCTTTCCGCCAGCGACAGGAGCGCCGCGCGCGCATCCGCCTCGCAGATGAGGTCGCGCGGCGCGGTGGCGCTGTTTCCGATGGACTTCGGCGGCGGCAGATCCGCGATGCAGTGCACCGGCGCGGGATCGTACCCGTTGGCGTAGGCGTGCAGCAGCCGCCCGCCCTTGCCCAGGCGCTGCTCGAGCACGTCGGCGTCCGCCGCCGCGAGCGCGCCGACCGTGCGGATGCCCAGCCGCTCGAGCTGCCGCACCGAACTGCGCCCGGCGAAGAGCAGGCTGCTGACCGGCAGCGGCCAGACCATGTCCGCAAAGCGCGCACGGTCAATGACCGTCACGGCGTTCGGCTTGCGGTAGTCCGAGCCGAGCTTTGCGATCGCCTTGCACCACGACACGCCGACGCTCACCGTCAGGCCCGTGGCATCCAGCACGCGCTGGCGCACCTCCTGCGCCGTGCGCAGCGCGTCCTCACGGCCGACGCAGCCGGTCATGTCCAGCCAGCACTCATCCATGCCGAACGGCTCGCACCGGTCGGTGAAGCCGGCATAGATCTCGCGCACGCGGCGCGAATAGTCGTAGTAGAGCTCGAAGTCCGGCGGCAGGATCGTCAGCTCCGGACACTGCTGCCGTGCCGCCCAGAGCGTCATGCCCGTGCGCACCCCGGCTGCGCGCGCCATCTGATCCTTGGCCAGAATGATGCCGTGGCGCAGCTCCCGCTCCCCGCCGACCGCCACCGGCCGCCCGCGCAGCTCCGGATGGCGCAGCAGCTCGATGCTCGCATAGCAGGCGTTGATATCCGAATGTAAGATCATACGGTCCATAGTGTTTTCTCCAGCAAAGAGATTATCTCTATTATAAATCTCTTCTCGGGATATTTAAAGCGTTTTCTTATCTAATTCAGATATTTTTCTTGCGTTTTTTCGTCCGATACGATATATTGTATCTGAGGTGCTGCATATGTACAAAACCTTTGGTGAAACGATCGCTTCCCTGCGCCGCGCGCACGGCATGCGCCAGCAGACGCTGGCGGACGCACTGGCTGAGGCCGGTGTGCCCGTGTCGAATCAGGCGGTGTCGAAGTGGGAAAATGACGCCACGCTCCCGAACGCGCAGCAGTTTCTGACGCTGTGCCGCGTGCTGGACGTGGACGATATCGCGGGCACGTTCTCCGGCGGGGACGCCGGCGGCCTGCTCGCCGGGCTGAACGCGGAGGGCCGCCGCCGCGCGCTGGAATACATCGCGCTCCTGCGCGAGAGCAAGCGCTTTGCCGCCGCGCCGGAGCCGGCCGTGCTGCGCAGCCTGCCGCTGTACTCGCTGGCCGTCTCGGCCGGCACGGGCCAGTTTCTCGACGGGGAGAGCTATGAGATGCAGCCGGTCGGCCCGGAAGTGCCGGAGGCGGCGAACTTCGGCGTGCGCGTGGCGGGCGACAGTATGGAGCCGCGCTTTCACAGCGGGCAGACCGTCTGGGTGCACCAGCAGCCGACGCTCGACCCCGGCGAGATCGGCGTGTTCCTCTACGACGGCAGCGCCTATCTCAAGCAGCTCCGGCGCGACGGCGGGCGCGTGTTTCTGCACTCGCTCAACCCGGCCTATGCCGATCTGGAGGTCTCGGACGCACTGCCGCTGCGCGTGCTGGGAAAAGCGGTATCGTGATAAAAGCAAAAAACGCCCTGCGGAAATCATGTGTTCCGCAGGGCGTTTTTCAGTTATGCCTCGTTCCAGTGCAGCAGCCGCTCGGACAGCTCCGCGACCGTCTGCACCGTGGTCACCGCGCCGGCGGCCTCCAGCTCGCCCGGCTCGGCATAGCCGTAATACACGCCGAGACACGGCACGCCGCAGGCGGCAGCGCCGGTGACATCATACTTCCGGTCGCCGACCATGAGCGCGGCCTCCGGTGGCGTGTGCGTCTCGGCGAGCGCCGCCGCGACAACCTCCGCCTTCGTGCTGCGCGTGCCGTCGTATTCACAGCCGATCACGCAGTCAAAGAGCCGCTCAAGATCGAACCGCTGCAGAATCGAGCACGCCATCGGCGTGGGCTTCCCGGTCGCGACCGCAACGCGAAACCCGTGCGCGCGCAGCTGCTCGAGCAGCTCCGGAATGCCGGGATAGAGCGTGCACTCATAGATGCCGACAGGCAGATACCGCTCCCGGTAGCGCGCGACCGCCGCCTGCGCCTGTTCGGGCGTCATGGCATACAGCTCCGAAAACGAGTCAAACAGCGGCGGACCGACAAACTTGCGCAGGCGCGCCGTGTCCGTCTCGTGGATTCCGAAGCCCTCGAGTGCATACTGCACGCTGCGCAGAATACCCTCGCCGGTGTCAAACAGCGTGCCGTCAAAATCAAATAAGATGGTCTGGATCATGACAAATCTCCGTAATCAAGATGGAAAAAGGATAGCATTGGGACGCGAAATTGTCAACGGCCGCACCGGATGCATACGCTGTAGCAACCTGAAAAATGTGAGGTTTCGCCATGAACAACGGACTGGAAACACGCTACTTTCTCAGCGCCCTGACCGGCGCGGGCTACTACGCACTGCACAGACAGTTTCTGCGGCCGCCGGAGCGCTATTTCTGCATCCTCAAGGGCGGGCCGGGCTGCGGAAAATCCACATTTCTCAAGCGCGTCGGCGACGCCGGGCGCGCAGCCGGGCTGGCCGTCGTCCGGCTGCACTGCGCGGGCGACCCCGCCTCGCTCGACGGGGTCTATTTCCCGGAAAAACGCTCCGGCTTCTTCGACGGCACGGCACCGCACACCGTCGACCCCGCGCTCTTCGGTGCGAGCGGCGAATATCTGGATCTCGGCACGTTCTGCCGCACGGAGGCGCTCGACACGGCGCGCATCCGCGCCCTGAACGCCGACTGCGCCATGTTCCGCCTGCGCGCGCAGCAGTACCTCACGGCGGCGGCCGCGCTCGATGCGCGCGCCACGCCGGGGCTGGTCTATCCCGAGGACCGGGAGGCAGCGCGCCGCCGGGCAAAGAGCATCTGCACGCGGGAATTCGGCACGCCGGACAAGGGCTCGGAGCCCGGCCGGTGCGAGCGGCTGTTTTTAAGTGCCATCACGTGTGAGGGGCGAATTTTCTTCCCTGATACGATCGCCGCGCACTGTGCGCGCGTGTACCTGCTTGACGACGGCTGCGGCCTGGCGGAAGAATTTCTGCGCATCGTGCGCGCACACGCCGTTCGGTGCGGGCTGGACGTTCTCTCCTGCCCCGACCCGCTCATCCCATCGCGCACGCAGGCGGTGCTCGTACCGTCGCGCGGCGTGGGCTTCCTCGCCGGCACGGCGGACGACGTGCCGGAGGGGCTGACGCAGCGGCACATCCGGCTCGACGTGCTGCCAGACCCGGTGCGCCAGCGCGCGCTGCGCCGCACCATGCGCAGCGATGCCCGGCAGCAGCAGCTCGCCCTCGCAAGCGCAGTGGAGCAGCTGCGCATGGCCAATCTCCTGCACAACGAGCTGGAGGCCGTCTACCGGCCGTGTATGGACTTCGCCGCGCTGACCACATTCACCGACCGGTACCTGCGCACCTTCCCCGGCACATGAGCGCAAAGCACCCCGGCAGGACGCACACGGTCCCGCCGGGGTGTTCGTTTGCAATTTTCTCAGCAGCAGGGCGAAAAGCACGGATTGCAGCACAGGTTCAGCAGGCACATATCCGCGCACCAGCTGCCGGTGCCGAAGCCGCTGTTCGGATAGCCGGCGCTGTAGGTCGCATACGCATCGCCGCCGCTTTCGAGCTGGTGCAGCAGGCGCTGAAAGTCCGGATTCGTCGGATCCATCTCGGCCGCGCGCCGCGCATCCGCCAGCGCCTGCACGCGGTTGCCCGCGCCGGAGTTCGCCATGGCGCTCAGGGCATACCAGTTGGCGTCGCGCTCGGCCGCCGGCACGCCGGACAGCGCCTGCAGCGCCTCGGCAAAATGCCGAGTCTGGATAAAGTTCACCGCCGCCTGATATTCCGGCCGGATACCGGGGTCACGCTGTGCGCCCCAGCCACCATAGGCACCATAGCCGCCCGCTTGGCCGTAACCGCCGGTCGCGCCATAGCTGTTGGCTTTGCCGTTTTTGATCGCGTCATAGGCCGCGTTGACCTCATTCATTTTTTCCGTCGCGTGCGGGTCGTCCGGATTCAGGTCCGGATGATATTTTTTGGCCAGACGGCGATAGGCCGCCTTGATCTCCTCTTCGCTCGCGTCCCTGGAAACACCGAGAACTACATACGGGTCTCTCATTCGGCGCTCCTCCCGATCTTTCGTTTTTTCATGGCCGCCTCGTAGCGCAGCCATACGCCGGAGTACAAAATATTGCGCAGCAGCTCCACGTCCTGCAGCACCGGCAGCGCCTCAAACGCCGTCGAACACTCGCCGAGCAGCATCGTCAGCAGCGCGTGCAGATCCGCATCCTGCGGCAGCGTGCGCAGCGGGTTATAGCGCCCGTGCCGGAGATCCTCCGGCAGGTCGATCACCGCGTCGAGCAGATAGATGAACCGCCCCAGTGCCTCGCCAAACGGGCGCAGGCGCGCGTCCCAGAGGTCATCCGTCACAAAGAGCTCGCCCATCAGGCGGCCAAAGCAATTCGCCGCGGCATCCGGGTCGCCGGTGTCGGCCTGCTCGATGGCGGAAAGTTCCGCCATGCACTGCTCAATCGCGGCGCATTGGCGCGGCCAGCGTGCGCGCACGGCTGCGCTCCGGGCGCTGAGCGCCTCCGCCTCCCAATATTTCAGCGCGCTGCCGTCATCCTGCCAGTCGTCGCGGCAGTTGTTGTACGCCAGCACGACGTTCATATCGGCAGCGTACTCGGTGTAGCGTGTCTGCCAGTAAAAATGTTTGCGCAGCGGGTGCGCAGGGCAAACCTCCATGCCGCGCTCCTCGTCCGCTTCGTACAGCGCCGAGAGCAGCAGCACCAGGAACGTCATGTCATACGTCAGCGTCAGGCGGCCGGAAAAGCCGTGCCGCTGCTTGAGCACCCGGCACAGGCCGCAGTAGCAGCCCTTATAGCGATCCTTCTGCGCCTGCGTCAGCCCCTCCAGATTTGCGATCACATATCCGAACATACGGCTGCGCCTCAGGTTTTCCGCTGGAAGGACGTGCCGCATTTGCGGCAGACGATATTGATCTTGCCCTTGCCGCGCGGCACACGCAGGCGTGTCCGGCAGGACGGGCACTTGAAAAAGCGGTAGTCATGCCGCTGATGCCAGCGATCCACAGCGCCGCGCCACGCGCTGGTTATTTTATACTTCTGGCGCAGATACGCACCGTTTTCCTGCTGACGGCGGTAGACATTGCGCGAGAGCATACGAAAATAAATGACGATCAGGCCAACGACCGCCAGCGACCACAGGATGCGCGCCGCATAACCGTGCACGAACATGCTGACGATCAGCAAGATCAGTGTCAGCACGGACAGAAGGCGATTGAGTGCGTCCATCCCGTTTCTGCCCATCATCCATTTTGCAAGCCGTTGTCTCATGACCGATCACCTTTCCAGGCTGCTGAATTTGATTCTTGTATTTTATCACACGTCTATGAGAAATATATCAAAGAACTGTAAACACCGCACCTTTCCGCGAAAAAATTGCGTTTTTCCGCCCGCGCGTGGTATACTGCTGAAAAAACGAGGAGGTAGCCCCCATGAACACTCCGGATGCAGTCCCCGTCGCGCTCGATACCTGGCCGCGGCGCGAGGCATACACGTTCTTCTCCGGCCTGTCGGATCCGTCTTACAGCGTGACCGTCACCGCGGACGTCACGGCACTGCATACTTACACGAAACGGCGCGGCCTGTCCTTTTATTACGCTCTGGTCTGGCTGTGCACGCAGTCGATCAATCACACGACCGCATTCCGATATGCCATCCGAAACGGCCAGCCGGTCCTGCTCGCACGCCGTGAACCGAGCTTCACCGACCTGCACCCCGGTGCGGAACAATTCCACATCGTGACGATGCCAGCCGGTGACGCGCTGGATGACTTCTGCCGCGCGGCACGCGCCAAGAGCCGGGCGCAGACGGAGTTTCTCTGCGCTGCAGCCGAGAGCGACGCGCTGATCTATTTCAGCTGTCTGCCGTGGGTCTCGCTCACGGCGCTGACCAATGAGCGCGATTTTGACGCTGACGACGCCATCCCGCGCATTGCCTGGGGCAAATATCATTGCGAGGGCGAGCGGGACGTGCTCGGCCTCGCGCTCGAGGTAAACCACCGGCTCATCGACGTACTGCACATCGGACGGTTCGTTCAGGATCTGCAGCAGCGCATCGACGCGCTGGCCGAGGCAGAATAATCGTATGTATCAGGCCGACGTGATCTTCAGACCGATGATGCCGATAAGCAGCAGTGCAGCAAAAATGAGCCGCCCGGCTGTCACCGGCTCTTTGAACAAGATGAAGCCAACGATCACGGAGCCCAGTGCGCCAATGCCGGTCCAGACCGCATAAGCCGTACCAAGCGGCAGTGTTTTGGTCGCGCGTGCCAGCAGGAAAAAGCTCACCGCCATGCCGGCGAATGTGAGCAGTGACCAGCTGAGCTTTGTGAATCCCTCTGAATACTTCATGCAGGTTGCCCAAACGACCTCAAAAATTCCGGCAATGCCGAGCGTAACCCATGCCATATTGATTATCTCCATACAAAAAATAAAAAATGCGCCTGCCCGCGTCTTCCATGGTCTTCGACGCGGAGCAAACGCTCCCGTTCCCACCCGGCGGCTGGAACGCGGACAGGATACCAAAAACAACATCTTTTGTCAAGCGGCGGAGCTTCAGCAAACGGTATTTCAATACCAAGGGGGCAAGATAGAAGCACTTTGTCCTTGATAATTGCTTTCGCGCGCTTTATAATGGATAAAACAAACAATTGCACAAGGAGATGGAAGCATGAAAAAGCACCACACAAAGCAAATGGCATTCGTAGCAGTATTGCTAGCGACACTTACGCTTATCGGCGGCTGCGGCAACCAGGAGCCATCAGACACCGCCACCGAATCGGCACCAGATACAGAGGTAACGACCACGAGAGCCGCGTCAGCAGCGGAGACGCCAGTTGTACTAACTGAGACACAGAAAATTGAAAAAATTCTGACTGACCGAATCACCGAGCAATATACCATGACACAGATAGATAGAATCACAATTAACGATGATTTGGGAACAGAAGCGGATGGTGATTACATCGCACTCGTCTATCTGACTTGGGACCAAAAGAACACAGGAAAAACATCCAAGAAAATGCTCGAGATGTATTCGTCTGATCTCGCAGCCACACTAGGCGAGCAGAACAGTTCCGTCAATGAAATCGCAATTTTCTGGACTGTACCGTATTTAAATGATACAGCCAAGTGCAGCTATCAGCGAAATGGGGATGGCTTCGTCGAAATGGACATGGCATGGGGCAAAGCGTTTCAATAATCAGCATGTCATAATGCATGTAAGCCTTCATCAGGTGCTCTGAATTTCCAGTGCACCTGATCCATATTTATCACTATTCAGTTATCTCCTACTCAGCACTCAATGGCAAAGCAGTGCGCACCCAAGAGTTATCAAGATAAAAGATGCGCCGCGAGGCCACGACGAGGCAACAAAAATCGCCGCAGACAGTTTGTCTGCGGCGATTTGGCAGGGGAAGAAGGCTTCGAACCCTCGGCCTACGGTTTTGGAGACCGTCGCTCTACCAACTGAGCTATTCCCCTATATGTCATGATATTATATTTGGTGGGCCTTCAGGGACTTGAACCCGGGACCGACCGGTTATGAGCCGGTTGCTCTAACCAACTGAGCTAAAGGCCCATATTCAAAGAATGCCGCCACACAGGTGACGGCAATATCTCTGGCGCCTCCTGTAGGATTCGAACCTACAACCCTCCGGTTAACAGCCGGATGCTCTACCGTTGAGCTAAGGAGGCATAAGCAAGGGATTCGCTCAAGCGAATCCCTTGTGTTGGCATTGACCTATCTTCCCGGTCCGTCTCCAGACAAGTATTGTCGGCACTGGTGAGCTTAACTTCCGTGTTCGGAATGGGAACGGGTGGACCCTCACCGTTAAAAACACCAACTATGAACCCTCGTGGCACACCACAAGGGTGGTACACCATCAGGGACTCGAACCCTGGACACCCTGATTAAGAGTCAGGTGCTCTACCAGCTGAGCTAATGGTGCTCAAGGTTTGTCTGCACCTTCAAAACCGAACAGAGGATGAAGAATTCACAAGGCGGTTTGCCTGCAATACTCTTGTAGGTCAAGCCCTCGGGTTATTAGTATCGGTCAGCTCAATGCATTACTGCACTTACACTTCCGACCTATCAACGACATAGTCTCTGTCGTCCCTTACTCCTAATGGATGGGAGATCTTATCTTAGGGGGAGTTTCACACTTAGATGCTTTCAGCGTTTATCTCGTCCAGACGTAGCTACCCAGCTGTGCCGTTGGCACGACAACTGGTGCACCAGAGGTCTGTCCATCCCGGTCCTCTCGTACTAAGGACAGCTCCCTTCAAATCTCCTGCGCCCGCAACAGATAGGGACCGAACTGTCTCACGACGTTCTGAACCCAGCTCGCGTCGACTACAACAAAAAGGCTGTTAATGCATACAACTCTGCTTTTACAAGTTTCAAGAATAATGAATCGCGGTATAAAGATAAGAGCCAGCTTTTTGGCCTTGTTTCCACAACGCTGTTTGCGTATGATGCAGGGCGGTTATTTAATGAAACCCTGATTTTCTATAATCATGTCTATTCCTATATCTTTAGCAAGCTAGATGATAACGGAAAACTAGAGCTAACAAGGTATTCGATTGAGTGTGAACGAAAGCTGAGGTGAAACTTATGCTGACAGCACTAAGGAACAATAAAAGTTTGACATTCTATCAAACCACAGAATTCAGACCAAAGTTCAGCGTGGATTCTTCTTATACAGGCGGAATAACAGCAACAGCTATCTCATCTACTGCATACACCACTGCTACGGTTACAACACAGTTCAATAATCAACTGAATGCTTTTTTAGATGCTTTCCATGCCGAAAGAGAAAGAATCGCAAATAAAGTAGCAGAAGGATTAGCAAAAGATTCAGAATATACAGGTGCAAGAAATGATGCAGTTAAGCTTGCGTGGGATTATGAAAAAGCCGATGTCGAAATGGGTGGTCGAGGTTCATCTGATTGGGATGATGCTCAATGTCAGGAAATAAAAGAAACCGGAAAAGTTAGAGGTGCTGAAGGCCATCACCAAAAGAATGTAGCAGATCATCCCGAAGATCAGGGAGACCCCGACAATATAAAATTTTATAAATCGAGAAAAGAACATCTTGAAAAAGGGCATAACGGTGACTTTCACAATTCAAGCGATGCACCTAAAATTGACAAAGACAAAATGCTTAAGAAAACAAATAGCAAGAGAGTCTTTAGAAATGAAATAAAGGGCATTGGAATAGCTGCTGCAATAGGTATTGGTGTTGGTTTTACTATTGGCTTTGCAGTTTCGTTGGCGCAAACGGGTGTTACCCCTGATTCCATTAAGTATGCTTTAATCAATGGCGGTAAGTCTGGACTTTCATCGGGTATTCAATCCACCATTGGATACGGGATAGGAAGAACCGTAGGACAACTAGCATCTCAAGCATTGACGGGAGTTTTCTCCAATGTAGGACTTGAAATTACGGAAAATATAGCTAAAATGTGTAATATGGGTGCTGTTGGAGCTATAACAATAGGTGTCTTTTCAACCGTACAGTTTGTAAAGCTGGTTTGCAAGGGTGAATCGTTGAAAACAGCGGCTATCCAAGTTGGCAAGCAGGCGTTGTTCTCGCTTTCACTACTAGTGGTATCCATTACTGCACAAGGTATTTTTGGCGGCCCAAGTGGAATCATTGTGTCTGTCGGAGTTGGAGTCATCTTCGTAACCTACACGATAGCTGATACTGTTCATCAGCGGAATTATTCGGAAAAACTTCGTGTTTATATGATTGAAAAATGCAAACCGATATTTGCTTAGGAGGTCCTTATGTTGATAGATGACTTTGTCAGAAGTGCCATTAAGCAAGATAAGCGGAATGTTTTTGAAAAAACAAAGCTGCTTTCCACTTGCCCAGAGGTTTTGAAAGAATTTTATCAACAAGCGAACCCTGTGGATGTTGAAGTGACCATGGATGGTAATGCGGTGAGATTCGTTCCGGCAGATGAGTTGGAAACAATTCAATCCGATTATTCTATGGGCAAAGAGCGATTCGTTTTTGCGACTTGCAATGGAGATCCAATATATGTATACGATAAAAAGATATATACCTGTTGTCATGGGACACGCAAAATAAAAGATGAACTGATGGCAGAGAATTTCGCAGCGTTCTTGGATTTAATTGATTAACGGTTCTTCGAGTAGAAGTAAAAAAATAAAATGTGCAGGGTAGCAGCAACGCCGCCCTGCACATTTTTGTTAAGTAAAGGATTTGAGCACTTCTTTCAGCGCTTCACGCTGCTCCGAGGTAAGCTGGGCCAGAAGTTCCAAAAACTCCTGCTGTTCCTCCGGGGTGAGCCAGTTCTCCGGCTCAGAATGATTTTGGCGGTTCATAAAAGAAACTTGCTCCTTTCGGCAAATCCTGCTCTGCTATCAGTTCGGCACGAATCTGACGCTTATATTTATAATAGGTATTCCGGGCAAGACCGGTGAGCTTCATGCACTCGGCATCGTCAAGTGTGCCGCCAAAGGTCTTGCAGTGGGTGCGGATGATCTGCTTAGCTTCTCTGGATTTTTTCGTTTCAAATCCAACACCCTTTTTGCGGCCAACCTGCTTGCCGTTCAGCCGGGCGGTCAAAAGTCCCTCACGGGTACGCTGGTGCAGATCGGCAACTTCTTTTTCGGACTGTTCAAAGGCCAGTTTGATCTGCTCCTTTGCCAAGGCCATCAGATATTCGTTGATGCCCTTCAAGATGAAGTCCACATTTGTCCCTGTCATGGCAATGCTGCCGGACAGGGCTTTTTTGTAGGTCTCGGTGTCGATGTGGTGCTCTTTCAAAAACACCAGCCGGATGCCCTTATGATAGAGGTCTTCGTACAGAGCAAAACCTTCTTCTGCATTTCTGGACATCCGGGACAC
>OGYE01000963.1_pt1 | contig 18948 bp, 18 predicted proteins | sample 1576471 | NCBI WGS metagenome assembly OGYE01 (sample SAMEA3541532, study PRJEB24748) | human gut metagenome | biome: human gut; feature: human-associated habitat; material: faeces | place: China | collected 2012
CATATCAGCTATGACCTTTCCGCTTGCTGCATCCTTTATGAGTGTACCCTCCGGCTTTCATCGGCCGGGAGGAAATCCCGCTTTCCCGTGGCAGTACCGCATCATCGGCAACAAAAGCAACCAGCCCCTGTTCTTTCAGCTGGTCACGGACTGCCTGCTGGTCTTCTGCCAGTTCCACGGCATCTCGGATTCTGCGGGCATCGAGATTTTTATAATAAAATGAGTCAGCGGCAAACGCTGTGTTGCCATCGTATCCGGTGTGGTATCGATTGTCGTGTCAGCTATCCTGTTATTCGTATGGCCGGTTGTGTTCAGCGCACTGATCGCTCTTGGTCAGGCAATTGTGGGAATGGATGCAGTGGGAGCAGGTATCTACGCATTTTTGAACCGTCTTTTAATTCCAACCGGTCTGCATCATGCATTGAACAACGTATTCTGGTTTGATACGATCGGACTCGGTGATCTGTCCAACTTCTGGGCGGGCAAGACATCGGCGGATGTATCATGGGATCTCGGTATGTATATGTCCGGGTTCTTCCCGTGTATGATGTTTGGTATTCCGGGTGCGGCACTTGCCATGGTTCGCACGGCAAAGAGCAATAAGAAAAAGATCGCAATCGGATTGGTTGGTTCTGCAGCACTTTGTTCATTCATCTGTGGCGTTACTGAGCCGTTCGAGTTCGGATTCATGTTCCTTGCTCCGGCACTCTATGTAGTATATGCATTATTATACGGTATTTTTACCTTTATCACGGTTCTGGTAGGCTTCCGCGCAGGCTTCAGCTTTTCTGCAGGTGCAACCGACCTGATCTTTTCCGCTTCCCTTCCGGCGGCAAAGAACACCTGGATGATTCTTCCGCTCGGAATCGCAGCATTTGTCGTATTCTATGTTGTATTCCGTTTTATGATCACGAAGTTTGATTTAAAGACTCCGGGACGTGAAGATGACGATGATGATGCAGAGAAAGGTGCAAAGCTTGAGAATAATGATTACACCGAAGTGGCAAGAATCGTGCTTGAAGGTGTCGGTGGCAAAGAGAATATAGAAAGCATTGATAACTGTATTACGAGACTCCGTCTGGAGATCAGGGATTACACTAAGGTAGATGAGAAAAAGATCAAATCTGCCGGTGTGGCAGGTGTGGTTCGCCCAAGCCAGAAAACAGTACAGGTCATTATCGGTACCCAGGTACAGTTTGTGGCTGATGAATTTAAAAAACTTTGTAAGTAACCATATTCTGTAAAATAGATTGCCCCAATGAAAAACGACCGCGAAAGCGGTCGTTTTTCGATGCAGACATATATTCAGCGCTCATAAATGGTGTAGTGGTGCTTTTTTAGAAGTGTGATGGCGGCGGCGAGCGATTCGCTGTCGTACATTTCCAGATGCAGCACGCCGTCCTCAAATTCACGATTGTGGATGATGCCGATATTCTTGATGCTTAAATGGTTGCTCGCAAGAATGGTGGCAACTGTGGCAATTCCGCCCGCTTCATCCAGAAGATCCATGTACAGTTCATATACCTGTTTTAAGGTGCCGTTCGCGTGAAGGGTCAGTGAATCCCGGTAGTCTTTTGCCGAGGTAAAGGCCTCCATCAGCGCTTTGCTGTCGGAAGCGGCGATGGCAGAGCGCATATGACCAAGCTCCTCACAGAAAGAGTCAATCAGTCTTAGAATCTGTTCCTGATTGGAAAGACAGATATTTTCCCACATGACGGGGGAGGAGGAGGCAATGCGTGTAATGTCCTTAAAGCCGCCGGCGGCGATGGTTTTCATGGTTCCTTCACAGTCATCGCAGCTTTTCACAAGGTTGACAAGGCTGTAGGCGATGATGTGGGGCAGATGGCTGATGGCGGCAGTGGCATAATCGTGCTGCTCGTAGTCAAGCACCATCGGTATCGCACCGAGAGATGCCACAAGCTCCTTAAAGTCCTCTAACGCAGCGGGATCGGTCTGGGCGGTCGGGGTAAGAATATAGTAAGCATTTTCCAATAAAAATTCCCTAGCATTGGCAAGACCGGTCTTCTCGGAGCCTGCCATCGGATGTCCGCCGATAAACTGCGCCTCCATGCCGAGGGCGGTCACTTCCCGGTGAATGTCGGTCTTGACGCTGCCCACATCGGTAATGATGCAGCGGTCGCAGACGTGTCCCTTTAAAAGACGCAGATATTCCATGTTTTTCTGGACAGGCGTGCACAGAAAAATATAGTCGCAGTCATAGAAATCCGACAGTTCACAGGGGCTGGCGTTGTCGGTCAGTCCCTCTTTGTAAGCGGCCTCTATCGTCGCGGCATGACCGGCTGTAGCGATAATGACCAGATCTTTATGTAGAATACGAAGGCGCTTGGCAATCGAACCGCCGATCAGTCCAAGCCCGATAAATCCGATTTTCTGAAGTCTCATAAATGAATCCCCCACAAGTTATTGATACCCAATTATCATAGACATTTCCGCCTGGAAAGTCAACACGTTAATCTGTGAGAGTACGGAAAGATGCGGCGTGTATGGCGAGAACATGTCCAAATTGTAAATATTGTGTAAATAATAAAAAGAAGTATTCCAAAAATGTTCAAAAGTAATACATATTATTGCTAAATGTTTCTGATATTATAAATACAGTTAGTAATATTGAATAAATAAGTTGTAAAAAAAGACGGAATTTAGTAAAATATATCCATACATAAAACAATTACAGAATATGGAGGGTTTGCTATGAATGTTTACACAACTGACAGAATTCGTAATGTGGTTTTACTTGGTCATGGGGGATGTGGTAAGACGAGTCTTGTGGAAGCAATGGCTTATCTGGCAGGCATGACATCACGTATGGGAAAGGTTGAGGACGGAAATACCATCAGTGATTATGACAAGGAGGAGATGAAGCGGCATTTCTCCGTCAATACTTCGGTTGTTCCGATTATCTGGGAAGATACCAAGATCAACATACTGGATACACCGGGGTATTTTGATTTTGTGGGTGAGACCGAGGAGGCGGTAAGTGCGGCTGACGCGGCGATCATCGTGGTTTCCGGCAAGGCGGGAATCGAGGTCGGCACGCGCAAGGCGTGGGAATTATGTGAGCAGTATAAGCTTCCGCGCATGGTTTTTGTGACGGATATGGATATCGATGAGGCGAGTTACCGTCAGGTGGTACAGGATCTGCAGGAACTTTACGGGAAAAAGATCGCACCGTTCCATCTGCCGATCCGTGAGAACGGACAGTTCGTCGGCTACGTCAATGTGCTGCAGCAGCGGGCGAAGCGCTGGAAGGAGAACGGAGAGGTTGAGAAGACGGACGTTCCGGATTATTCAAAGGAGAATCTTGGCATCTGCAGAGAGGCTCTGATGGAGGCGGTTGCAGAGACGAGCGAGGAGTTCATGGACCGCTATTTTGGCGGTGAGGAATTCTCCGAGGATGAGATCCGACAGGCACTGCGTGTGAATGTGGCGGAGGGAAGCATCGTTCCGGTGCTCATGGGTTCCATAGCACGACAAGCACATCCTACTATGTCACCTTCGAGGTTGAGAGTGGTGACCGCATCGAGTTCGCTGTACGCGGGCAGGACTACGGTATGCTCGTGGAAGGCGATACGGGTAGGCTGAGTTTTCAGGGAACAAGGTTTCTGGGCTTCGAGAGAAATATCGGGAATGATTTCTGAGCGAAGAGAAGGATATGACCTTGGGCTTCAATGAAAGAGCCGGGAAGAGGTATAAGAGGGAATGTACTCCTGTATCGTATAAAAGGATAAAGAAGCTACAGGTATATTATCCCCTTACGATGCTTCCGCTCTGATATCTGCCCGGTAATGCACTGGGCAGCACGGCAAGGTTCATCACAAAACCGTGTCTGAAACAGCGAGTAATGCGGTTTCCCACCATACACTACGGGTGTAGTGCATGACGAGCATCCAGCCTGAAAGGGCGATGCTCATTTTTTTCGGGTGGCAATGTCCTGGAAGCAGAAATAATCAGGCTGGTGACGGGACTGCGTAAATTCAAACAGCATCCCGGAGGCATTGAATGTCTGGTCTGTTACAACGGCAACGCAGTCATAGCTGTCCATGGCAAGGACTTTTTCATCCTGCGCGGTGGCGTGTTCCACCGTGATACGGCGCTTACTGGTGATAATCTGCATACCCAGTGTGTTTTCTATATAATCGTAGATGGAGTTGGCCGCAATCTCGGGGGTCAGACCGGGAACAAACTCTGTCAAAAAATAGTTGATGTCCAAAATGAGTGCTTTTCCATCCAGATACCACACCCGGCGAATGTACCACAATTCATCGCCCACGGAAAACCCACTCAGCGAGGCAAGGCGCTCATCGGCAATGACGGTTTTAAATTCCAAAACCTTTGTCACTGCGTGTAATCGGTTTCGCCGCGCGGTTTCCTGAAAAGTTTCTATGCCTCCGATGGTAAAGGTGGTTTTTCCCACCGGTTGATAAATCACCCGTACTCCGCGCCCCTGCATGGCCTGCACATAGCCATCGTTGGTCAGTTCAGCCAGCGCACGGCGAACCGTGTTGCGGGAGCAGGCGTATTCCTCGAGCAATGTATTCTCACTGGGCAGCAGGGACTGATAGGGATAGTCCTGCGCTTCAATACGCTTTTTTAAGCTGTGATAAATTCCTTCGTATTTTGCTTTTGGCATGGCGGCAGTCCCCCTTCAACTTGTTCAAACATTTGATTTAGTATATCGTATTTTCAGCCAAAATTCAAGAGGGGAATTTGTGCGCTGCACCGAATTTCATGCCTACGCATAAAATTTCCGGAAAAGCGCTTGACTTGTATGAACAAGTTCACTATACTGAGGCTGTAAGCCAAACTTGTTCATACAAGTTTGAATATTCGCTTTAGCGGGATTCTGAAGGAGGAAAAAATAAAATGGGTAAGTACGAACAGGATGCACGGCTGCTGCTTGAGTATGTCGGCGGAAAAGAGAACATTGCGGCGGTATCTCACTGCGTATCGCGTATGGGTTACATCTTGAAAGTGTATCTGGACGAAGAAGATAGCAAACAAGAGTAAGCCGACTTTAGATATCAGGAATGTATAATGAGTGCTTTTCAATATATCGAAAGCGTGTATTTTGTGTATGATATGAGAAGAAAGTATGCCAGTATGGAGAGAGATGTCTTTGATGATTATTGGTTCATTCTCCAGCGATGCTTGCATTTTGCGCTCCCGTGCATCGCAGATGCAGCGATGATGTATAAGGAGAAAGATTGCAATTAAGGCATATTATATAGCATTGATATCCTGACAGCGGCGGCACATACGGATAATTGGAAACGGGTTGTCTTATTTCCACTAAGACCATAAAAGGAACACCCCCAGTAGAGGTAGACTCTCTACTGGGGGTGCTTTGCTATTATCAGGGCTTAATTCCAGTCATCAGGGGTATAGCCCTTAACACCAAGGAAAGCAAATACGCTGTTCTTTGACCACATTTTTCGTGTCTCTATTATGCCTGTAGTCGGATTTTTGTATGTGTCTGCAATTTTGGTACATACAACTTTGCCTACATAGCCTCCGTAGGCAGTGTCATAATTTGGCAGTTCATCCTTTGCGAATGCGGTCATTGAGCCGTCCTCTTTACAAAAGACACCATAGTAACCCTTTCCATCAGAGTATACGGTCCACTGAATTGCACCGGTGAAATCTGCAACGATAAAGAAAGAACCGCTGCCATTGGTAAGGCTGGAAAGTTCGGCAAGACTGACTACATCAGAATAGCGAGAAGACAAATTTGATACGGACTGATTAGGAAGCAGAGAAGAACCGTCTTGCGATGCAACAGTCAAGGTGGTAGAAGAGGCCGCTGCCTTTTGGAATTCATCCGTTGCGTATAAAGTAGACAGCTCGGTCTGCGCCGCCTGAGTCAGCATCCGGGTCTCAGCGATGACTTGATTTTTCTTTGCTTTATCGATATATCCGGTTAGGGCCGGAACCAGTAATGCAGCCAGAATGGCAAGGATTACCAGTACTACAATAAGCTCGACCAGCGTGAAGCCGCGAGTTTTCTTCTTTTTCATGACGCTTTCACAACCTTTTCTTGAGTTTTGTTATTATACCACAAATTTGCAGAAAATGCTATAGGTGAGAAGTAAAAGAATTCTACTACAAATTTGGCGCTTGTATACAAAGAGGACATGGATATTTTGTCAATATCACATTGGAAACCAACCCGCTAATGCGGTACTACGATGGTTGTTGCCCATACCGGGCGTAGCTATAGAAAAGGCCTACTGCATAAATGCAGTAGGTCTTTTCGGAGAAAAAAGTAAATATGAGAATGTCAGAATAAATCAATGCTGCAGAGATTCACCCGCGGTGGGATACTTTGGTACAAAAGCACCCTACCCTTTTCCGGAAGTTTCTTCCGCTTTGGAGGCTGCGTTACTCAGCAGAAACAATCGTGAGGGTGCATTCCCCGATAGAGTAGGTATTGCTGTATCCCCAGCCGGAAACCACCTCATCGTGGGCAGGAATTGTGACCTGCTTGCCGCTTTCGGTTTCGGTCATAGGAACCTCAAGCTGCTCACTGCCGTTCAGGGTCAATACCAGAGCATCGTCCTTCACCTCGACCAAGGTGCCGGAAATGGAAGCCGAACCATCTGCCGCGGTGATGCTGCATACCTTGTGCGAGTAATCCACCAGCAAGGTTGCCTCGGTGGCAGTGGGCTGTTCACCCTGAACCAGCTCATAAGAACCGGTATAATTTTCGGTCACAAGCTCTTCCACGTTGACCTCGAAGGTAGCGGTAGCACCCAGGAAATGCCCCGTTACGGTTTTGGTGCCGGTGGTGTCAGAATCATACCCGGTATAGGTGAGGCGGCCATTCCAGATGGTTTCCTCTGCACCGTTGGCGCGCACTGCCGTTACAACCAGATCCCCGGCGTCAAAAGCATCTCCTGTATAGAAGGTACGCAGGTTGGAAGAATCGACCGTCAGGCTCTGTACCGGTGCATACGTCTGACCGTAGATGTTGATGTTACGGGTGAACCCACCACCCATAACGCCATAGCTCAGGCTTGCTTCCCAGTTGTAGGCGCCATGATCGGTGTCGAAAATGTATACATCCGCATCTGCGCCGCCTTCGGTGTTGACCGGGCGGACCGTTCCGTTGGCATCCAGATTGCCGGAGATATGAACAACAAAGTTTTTCTCACCGGATTCATCGTAATTATACCAGTAGCCGTATACCTGCGACACCACGCCGCCGCCAACAGAGGTCGTGGGACCGCTGAACGTGCCGTGCATAGAACCATCGGTGTAGCAGTACATATCCAGACAGGCCGGGTCAACAATGGTGCTGAAACCTTCGGTGTACTGACCTTCAAAGTAGTAGGCAACTTCGCCGTTTTGCTCTTTTTCCAGCCAGGTTTCCTGCGGAATGGCCACCATATCCTCCAGAGAGGTGTTGACAAATGCGTTGTCTGCATAGTTCATATTGAAGCCTTCGGTGGAAGTCTGCTCTGCTACGGTGACATCATCGGCACCTGCTGCGGGCTGGTTGTTTTCCTGCAGGGAAACAACACCCACACAGGCCACAGCTGCAACGGCCACAGCACCGGCTGCGGTGAACTGCTTTGCATCAGCCTTGGCATTGCCAGCCTGCGTTTGCTTGCAGAAGCAGGCAATCACGCTGAGCAGCGCTGCAACCAGTGCGCCTGCCATATAAAAGACGCACAAACCTGCATTGCCACCGGCAAAGGTGACATGGTTGATTACATCGGCAAACACAAAATACAGCTGAACTACGACAAGATAAAGGGCCGCATTATAAATAACAGCCTGAATCAGCGCGCTGAAAGGAACCGAAACAAAGAAGAAAATCAAAGAAGCAGCCGCACCCACAAGCAGCACAACACCCGGAAGGGTCCCGGTATGTCCCAAAGGAGCAGCGGTTTCCTGTGTTGCCAGAAATACAATAGCGGTAATCAGGGCCACTACTGCGGCAGCAAGGCAAAGATAACTGCCGGAAGCCTTATTTTTCAATAGCTTATTCATTCTTTTCCACCTCTCAGTTCTTCGCAGAGGAACGATTTTTCCGCTTTTCCTCGGAGAAAACGTCCGTGTAGGTGTGAAGTACATACATGACGGCGGAAGCTACAACAAGGGCAATCGCAATCGCATCAATCACTCTCAGCGCGGTCTGCCACCACGGTGCAGCATCCGAAACGACCAGATCCTCAGCAGAAGCACCGCCCATGCTGGATTTCAGCATGATATAGTACAGGTAATGGTTGGAATCCAAAACCTTTTGCAGCAGATCGCCGTCATCGGTGGAAGTAATCAGTTTCTCAATTTCTGTCGGGCGTGCGGTATCCAGGCAGAAAATGTTGTTGCCTGCCATCAGCATTTCCGGAGCAGAAGAATACTCAGAAGCAGTCAGAGCGTCATCAATAATATAGCCGCCGTAGTTCCATTCATCACGCAGGATATGCTGAATACCCTGGCTTGCCGCTGCGTACATAACGCCGATACGGTTGTAGGCGGTCATAACACCCAGAGAATCGCCCTCGGCCAGAGAGCCTTCAAAGGCGCGGATATAGATTTCACGGATGGACTGCTCGTTTGCAAAGGTGGAGATGCCCTGACGACCGGCTTCCTGCTCATTGAGGAAGAAATGCTTGACCGTGCCAATCAGACCCTTGTTGCGCATACCATGGGAAACGTTCTTGGCTGCGTAGTAGCTCAGCACGCCATCCTCAGAGAAATACTCGCTGGTACGGCCGGAATAGGGAGAACGCAGCGTGTCAGCACCGGGCGCATAAGCAATGGGAATAGACGCATACAATGCATCCTCGCCATACATTTCACCAAAACGGGTCTGCAGATCGTGGTTCCAAGATGCGCCGACGATGGGGAGCGTTGCCCAGCCGGTGCAGTTGCGGCGGTCGCCATACTTGAACTGACCGTTCATGCCTTCGGGGCCGTCCACGATGGTGCAGCCGGGCTTATTGACAGCCTTGACCGCTTTAATGCCCTTGGAATCGCCCATATTGATGAGCAACTCGCTCAGCGTCATCTGGGACAGGAAGTCATCCCACTTCGGGTCATCAAAGGCCACGCCCTTCATATCAATGAAGTTGATCTTTTCATCCAGCGTAACACCCAGATTAAAGTCCGAAACGCTCTTGGCATCGGCAGCCTTTGCATAGGTCTGCATATTCAGGCCATTGTACAGCTTGTCATTCACGGTCAGCGTTGCCAGCGTGACAGGGTACGTGGTATCCCATGCGCTGCGGGACAGATAGGTGATTTTCTCATCATCGTTGGCCCAGTAGTTTACATCTGCATCGTCAAACGTATTGGTAACTTCAACATCGCTGTTGTAGCGGGAAGTACGGTACTTTTCTGTGTCCACAGTCGTGTTAGGAGCGGTCCATTTGGCTGCGGCTGCGGTGTTTCCGGCAACAATATTGCCGTCCTGATCCATCAGCTTGCCGTCCACAGCACTGCCGCACTTCAGGGCAAGAACATTATTCAGAGCCTCGTGGGCGCCATTGCCGACAGCAAAGTAGTAGTCGCCCGGATCCAGAATGTAGCCCTTGGCACCGTGAGAGTCATAGGATGCAAGGAAATAGCCGGGAACCTCCAGCTGAACCGTCTCGGAAGCGCCTGCGGCAACATCCACCTTGTCGTAACCCATCAGCTGAATGGCGGACTTTTCAACAAGGTTTTCCTTGTCATAATCGGTGTACGGAGACTGCGCATACAGCTGCACCGTAGCCTTACCATCCACGCTGCCGGTATTGCTTACCGTAACCGTAGCCGTAAAGGTATCTGCATCCGCATCGTAGCTCAGGTTATCCAGTGCATACTCATAGGTTGTGTAAGAAAGGCCATAGCCGAACGGGAAGCAGACTTCCTCTGCATAGTTCCATCCGTCGGAGGACGCCTTGGCGCCCGTGGCAGAAGCTGCATTGCCCTGTCCCAGGACAGTATCCTCATAACGGGTTTCATAGTAACGGTAGCCGACGTAAATGCCCTCGTTATAGCTGACAAAGCTGTCACCGGCGGCACGGGGCGTTTTGCCCGCATAGTCATAGGCGTGCAGACCGAAGTTTTCAGCACTGGGGGCCGACAAAGAGTTTGCCGCAAAGGTTGCCTGCGTATGGCCGGAAGGATTGACCTCGCCAGTCACCACACGAATGGCACCGGGCATACCATAAAAGCCGGGATTGCCCACCCACAGGACTGCATCAATGTTATATTCATCCAGCCAGTCCATTTCCATCGCAAACACAGAGTTCAGCAATACAACGACCTTTTTGAACTTGCCGGAGTCCTTGATTTTCTGGAAAATGGCTTTTTCGTTGTCATCCAGCTCCAGCATACGCTTGCCCTTGTCATTGACCATGGCAAGGTCGTTGCCCTCCGTAGCAAAGCGGGAGAGCGTGACAAAGGCAACATCGCCATAGGACGCAAACGAATCTGTCACACTGCTGGTGAACAGCGCCGGATCATACTCGCCAACACTGGAAACGCTTCTTGCCTCCGGTGCCGGAGCATTTGCATACGCGTCCAGTACCGTCTGGTTGACGTTGAAGCCCGCGCCCTGCAATGCATCAACGGGTGTCTGCTGGTATTCCTTGTTTGTAGAGGAACCGCCTGCTGTGCTGCGGAATACCGGGTCAATGCTGCCGCGGCCAAAAGCGGTCACGTTGCGCTCAGATTCAGAGAGGGGCAGTGCGTTATTGCGGTTATACAGCAGAACGCTGCCTTCCTCCTCTTCCTGCTCACAGAATTCATAGGCGGCCTGAATATAAGCAGCGTAGCTTGCATCCGTCAAAGAACCGTCTGCCGAGAATTCTGTTCCGCCGTAAGAAGCATTGGAGCCTTCAATACCAAGTGCGTGGTTTACTTCACCTTCCTGCTGAAAGGCAATCGAGGTTCCTGTCAAAACAAGGTTTGCCAGCAGAACCGCTGAACCGGTCAGACCCAGCCAACGCCGGGATTGATCGGCAGGTTGCTTTTGTGCCATAGGTTTTCTCCTCCTAAGTACTACAATGTCAGGATGGGACAGCTGCTGCGCAAAAGGCCGTGCACTGCCTTTTTGCGGGAGAGCTGCCACAGCATAGCCGCGGGTTTGCCAGATATGTTCTTTCACATCTTCATCACATTTGTATCATATATAAAGGAATCGCATCCGTCAACAGGCTTGGCATAAATGTCAAAAAAAGCGGCATACTCTGCACATTGCCAAACAAAAAAGCCTCCCGCAGCGCATCACGCTGCAGGAGACTTTGGGGTAATCAGGAGGCGGTTTCCAATAACGGAAGTGTCACAACAAGGTAGAATATACTGTCCTCCACAAAGTAATCAGCTGTTCCACCGTAATATTCGGCAATGCTTTTCATGCTCTTCATTCCATAACCGTGCTCTGCCGCGTCCTGCTTGGTTGTCACCAAGGTACCGCAGTGCTGCACAGGTTCGACAGGGGTATAATTTTCCACGCGAATCACCGCCATATCCCGGCAGCGGCTGATGTTCAAGGTAATAACTCTTTTTTCTGCATCGGCCACCGTGGTCAGACACTCAATCGCATTATCTAACGCATTGCCCAGCAGCGAATAAATATGGTAATGCTTCATTTTGGCAAGGCAGCTGCCGTCAGCCGAGCAAATCAGCTGGATTCCGTTCTGCGCACACAGGCCGGCTTTTTGCGTAAGGGTTATATCCAACGCTTTATTCCCTGTAAAATAGCGCAGATTCAGGTTTTCCATCTCGGTTTCCAGCTTGGTGCGCTCCTCTTCCGTGGCGCGGGAATATTGCTGTTTCAGATCATGGTAACGGATATTGATTTTTTCCATATCCTTTTGCGCCTGCTCATACTGCTGGCGGTCACATTCCAACAGTTGTTCCAGAACGCTGTTTTCATGTTCCAGATGTTTGATGCTGCAATTTGAAAACTCCAGCGCCAGAACCGTAACGGCGAAAAGAACACAAAAAGTATTCAATGCAAGGTATGCCGTCAGGTAAGAATCCGATGCAGTGTCCAGAACGTCTTCCAACACAACGCTCAGATATACCGCTGCGATTAAAAACAGCCCGGAATACAAAACGGTTTTGACGTTATCAAACAAAAGCTGCCCACGCCGGAAACGCCTTGTAAACAGGAAGTAGATGGGCAAGCAAACCAGTACATTACACAGCAGCAAAAGCGGGAGAATGACATAAAAATTTATCGAGCCATGTATCTGCCGCAGCCAGAACACAAGCATATAAACCAACTTGCTGGTGATATGCTGTACGGCATAGGCACAGGTGGTATAGAATACTGCGTGCAGCAGACTGCAATCAAAGCAAACTAAAATTTGCAGGTAAATCAGCAGGGTATTCAGCAGCAGCCTTGTCCATGTAAGTGCAGGAGAGTTGTCGATAAAGCCGGAAGCCGCCATCAGTGCTGCCACGCTAAGCACAAGGCGCAGGACAAAATAGGTCCGCCGTTGATTCCATGGCACAAACAGGCAGGCCCCCAACAACATTCCCAGCAAAATCTGCTTGCTGAAGAGAAAGTTCAAAATCATTACGGGTTTTCCCAACCTTTCTTTGCAAGATATTTGGAAAACGCATCAGAAAAAGACTCTTTGTAGGTGCGTCCAATGGGAAGGACCTTTTGGCCGATATAAATATTCATACGGCTCACCGCTGTAATAGAGCGCATATTTACCAAGAATCCAGCGCTGCATCGGACAAATCCAAGTGGGGAAAGCGCAGCGGCAATCTCCTGCATGGAGCCCCGGTTTTTAATCACCTCACACTGCCCGGTTTCTTTATCCAAAATGGTATACAGCAAATCATGCTGCTGCACTTCAATGTATTCAATAGTACCGGAATCAACCAGCCGGGTCACAGCACCGTCTTTTATCAGCAGCTTTTTCTCCGCGGAGTTGTTTTGTTGTGCCTCCCGTTCGCGTATTACTTTCAGCGCACGGTTTAGGTACATCTGCAAGGAATACCACTGCACCGGCTTTATCATAAAGCCCAGCGCAGAGACGCTGTAACCGTTGATGGCAAATTGTTGCAGGTTTGTGCAGAAGATGATCAAAACACGGGAATTTGTTTTCCGTATTTCTTCTGCCAGCTCCATCCCCGACATATTGGGCATATCTATGTCCAGATACAAAATATCACAGGCGTGATTCCTGTCTGAAAGATAGGCGGAAGCACTGTCATATTCCTGCACATCAAATGCTATGGCATATTCGTCAGAAAAGCGTGCGATTTCCTGCTGTAATTGATGCCGTGCTTCCTTTTGATCGTCAACAATTCCAATGTGAATCATGCCGTTTCCATCCTTTCTTCTTTCTTTTTGCCATCATTGAGAACAGCAGCATACATTTCTATATTTTACTTTATCATAACAAATCTTTTGGTTTTTTGCAATTCTGTCAGCAAAAAAGACCATCTGATTCATCGTTACTGCCTAGGGTGCGTATGCACCGTACCGCTTTGTTCATAGCGAAGAAGAATTCGCGGCATTGGTAAAGGAAATGCGCCAAGAATCTTAGGGCAACACCGCATAATTCTAAGTGCCGATGCGGCGAGCGAGAAGTACAAGCTGCTAAGCAAAAAGCGCAGATAATACTGGTATGTATTATCGAGCATTTTGGCAACGCAGATTGTGCTTCGCAGCCGCAGCAGCGGTGCTTAAGCCGCTAGGCGGGAATTGTGCGGTGTTGCCTTAGTGTACGATTTACCCGTGTTTCCATGCTCTCTTCCAAAGCCCATCTGCCAACTCATCTACAAGGACCCATTTTGACTACGAAACGATACGAAAGTTTCTACCTATTACCTTAAATTACGGCTTCTTATTTGTGCAAAACCAACTAATATTTTTCGGCTTTTACAGGATTTCACCCTGCTCGGCTTCCTCCGTGCTGAACGCTCTGGACGTCGGTATGGATGCCCACGTTGCCAAGCCGCTGGATATTGCCCCTTCGGGGAAAGTGGCCCCGCAGGGCCGGAAGGGGGTTGTTTCCCATAAACTCCCTTTTGTGGGCAATCGGCCCACCCTTCACCTCCTGCGGGCGGAACTCCCCTAAATGGGGAGCCTTTGGGGAGTGCCTTCCCACAAAGGGGTGAAGCCATTTCCTCCATACGAACAAACGCCACCCCGGTTTTGCTATGCCGGGGTGGCGTTCTTTGTTCTATCGTTACATTTGTGCGGTTTCGGGGGTGGCGATGCTGTCATTTTCGGTCATGCGGCGGTTGATTTCTTCCTCCACATATTCCTCGGACGGATTCTCAAAATCATGGCTGTTCTGGTATTCATCAATGATTTCCCCGCGCATCTGCTCACGGATGTAATCATCGCGTTCGGACTCACTGCTGAAGCTGGAGCCGTCATAGTGGTAGCTTGTCCAGACGCGCTGGGCCAGCTGCTCGGTGGTCAGCCCTGTCGGGAACGCTGCATCACAGGTCAGGCCGTAGGTGTTGGCGTTGTCCATTTCGTTGCTGGTGCTGAACTCATACCGCGTAAAGCCCAGCCCCGCCTGCTCTGCCGTCCGCATCACGCTCATGCAGTCCGCGGCAAAGGCCGTGGCATCGGCGTACTCGCCGGAGAAGGTCAGGTTCAGCTGGCAGCGGTCACCGCTTTCCAGCGTGTAGCTGTTCTCGCTTGTCGCGTGGTTGAAGCATACGCCGGCGTAGGCATTGTCAATGCGGGCCTTCACCGCCGGGTCGGCAGCCATAGCGGTGTAGAATTGCGATACCTTTTCCTCCTCCATCCGGCTTGCGGCCAACTCACGGTCGGGGCCGTACTGGTTCCAGAAGGTCGGCAGAACCGCCGCCGTGCCCACCACGCACAGGATGAACGCCGTGCCCAGCATGGCCAGCCAGTCATATTTCACCTTTACATCGGGCTTGGCGCTGTAAGCCAGCAGCTCAATGCCCAGCACCACCAGCAGTGCCGGGGAGAACTTTACAATGCTCATCAGGTCAAAGCCCGGCACAAGCTGGTAGACAATCAGCAGGATGCCTGCCACAACCAGCACCAGCGCAAAGGCCACGGTGCCCACGCGGCGGGTTTTCTTGGGCGGCTGTGCAGCGGTCTGCACAGGGGTTGCGTTTGTTTCCATATCCATTTTCATTTCCTCGTTTTATTCGTGCGGGTAGGGCGGCAGCTCGTCATCGCTGTTTTTCTTGGCGGGGTGCATATTCAGCAGCTTGAAGCCTGCAAAGACAAGCAGACCGCCCACCACAAGGTTCGGTATACCGTTGATAACGTCCCATGCATATCCGTAGCCCAGCACATTGGTCAAAATCCTGTACACCCAGTTGCCAATCAGCAAATCATACAGCGCCCAGACGCCAAAGCCAATCAGGCCCCAGCCAACCAGCTTGGTGTGCTGCGGAATGAGTTTTTTCACATCGTCGAAATTGTCGACAAGCAGCAGCCCATCCTCTTTCGGGTCCCCTGCCGCCAGATGGCGAACCAGGTCATAGGTGTCAAAAAAGCTGTACATCCAGACGATGATTGCCAGTGCCGCCAACGGGTTAATAATGGCTCCCACTATAAAGCAAGCGATAAACATCGTAATCAGCGACAGACCGCGCTGCATATAGCCGTAATACATCTGGCCCGCGCCGGGGATGCAGGCGAAGATGAAGGTCAAAAATCCATTCTTTTTCATAGGTCACTCTCCCTTTGCGGCGCCGCCGCCAATGCTTTGTGCTCGGATTTGCTCCAGACCGTTTTCGGCGGTCAGGGTAAAGTTTTTAAAGGTATCGTCCAGACTCTTGTAAAAGCCGTTGACGGCGGTGGTAAATTTTGTGCCAAAGCGCTCCCGCGGGGCGGCGGGCTGCTGCGGTACAAGGGCAGCCACATCCGGCACGCCCAGCCGGCCGATTGCACCCCACAGCACAAACCCCAGTACCACCGCGGCGGCGGCAGAAACATAGCGGTTTGTCATAATGCGGAAGCTGCGCAGCCGCATCAGGGCCTGCACCTGCGGTATCAGGTCGCGCATCGGCTGCTTCATACATTCCGGTGCGGCTTCAATCATGGCGGTGTAGCGCAGCAGGCAGTAATCGCAGAAGCTCAGGTGCTCGGCAGCCTCCAACGCGCCCAGATCATCCAGCGTACCATCCTTCAGGGCGTACAGGCCATCATCGGTCAGATGGCCTTCGCCATCAAACAGTTTATTGTTGTCAAAATAAAGGCTCATTCCTTCTGCCTCCTCTCGGTAATTTGCTGGCGCAGCAGCAGTTTGGCGCGCCACAACTGGCTGTTGACGGTCGCGGGCGGGCGGTTGACCAGCTTTGCTATCTCGGTGCTTTCCTTGTGCTCAAGAAAATACATCACGGCAATTTTGCCATACGGCTCACGCAGATTCCGCACCAGCGTCTCCAGCTCGGCCGCACCGGCGCGCGCGGCCAGGTTCTCGGCCGGGTCGGCGGCGTCGGTGCCGGGTGCGCCGCGTGGCTCCGGCAGGGCGTCATCTCCCGGGGTATCCACCCTGCGCACCCACGCGCTTTTCAGATGATCCTTGCATTTGTTGGCCGCCACGCGCACAAGCCACTGCTTGTAATACTGCGGCTCGCATCGGTCAATGGCCGAATAGGCGGACAGGAACGTGTCCTGCGTCAAATCCTCGGCGGTGTGAGGCTCGTGCACAAATTGCAGGCAAACCGTGTATCCCGATGCGGTAGCTGTCCGCGTAATAAAGGCGCTCGATGGCGTTTTCAAATACCAGCGCCGTTTCCGGTGGGAAATAGGAAAGCTCGCAGGCGTCCAGAATATCCAGAAAGTCCTCTTCTCTTTCCTCGTCCGTCAGTCCGTCGCGCGCGTGCGCGGGACAAGACGGACTGACTTTGATCTGACTACGATCTATTTCTCTTTTTTCTTTCTTACTTGGCGTCCTATTCTGCGGTTCTGCAGCCTCGATCTCTGCGGTTCTGCAATCGCACATTTCGTGGCTCTTGGGACGCAGATCCTGCGGTTCTTGCGCGGACACACGATCCCCAGCCCCATCAAGAGGCGCAGGATCGGCGGTTCTTGAACCGCGGTCCTCTTCCGGCGCGGTAAAAGGCGCGCTGGCGTAGGCAGGATCGTCCTGCGGCGTCACATAGGCAAGATAGATCTGATTGGCGTCGCCGCGGCCGCAGCGCTTTTCCCACACAAGCTCCAGCTCCACGAGCTTTTTGAATGCCGCCGTCACGCGCTGCTCACAGATCCGCAGCTCTTTGGCAAGTGCCTTACGGGGAAAGATCACGAAGACCTCGCCGCACTCGTTGACCCATCCGTTCCTGCGCGAGAGCTGGAAGCGGTTCAAGAGGAAGGTGTAGGTCACCTTGGCATCCAGGCTCATCTCGCAGTAACGTGGATCAGAAAATAACCAGCGCGGCATCTGCATATGATAAATACTCTGCACATCTGTCTGGCACATCAGTTGGAAAGTTGGACGCTCCTTCATTTTCGCTGCCCTCATAACGGGCACCTCCTCTTTCTTTTTCGATATAGGCAATGGGTCGCTTCTATTGACGCCATAAAGCGAGAGTACGGTCAGACAGCACGCTGACAATGGAATATCTTCTTTAAAAGAGGCCGATTGCTCGACCTCTTTTTCATATTCCGCGCCCGGGTGGAATGCGCGTAGGATCATCCATCTCTTCCAGTTCCGGATCATCACCTTCCAGAATGGCTTCGCAGGTCATCTCCACAAGGCCGATCTCCTCCGGCGTCATGCTGTCATTTCCGCAGGAGCTTCCGCTGGTTGCGGCTTCTTCGACTGGAGAAATCTGCGGCTGCATATCAGGCTGCTTCCCCGATGCAGGCGATGGCTGTGGTGCGGGTGGAGCAGACGATGTATTTCTTGCAGCGACTGATGCGCGCCTTCCTGCCGCGCGACGCTTTGCTCCCTCTTCCTCTCGCTTTTTCCATTCCGGCACATAGTCAAAGACGCTGCATTTTTTCAGCTTTTTGTATTCCGGCAGTTCCTCCAGCATGATCTTATAGAGCTGGGCGAGCTTATAGTGGTTGAACATCACAATGCAGAGAAACTTATTGAGCCGCAGGAATTCATCGGGCTGGAGGAGGTCTCGCTGGGTGTTGCTTCGCGTCTGGGAATAGGGGCGGGTGGTACTGTAGATGGGAGAAAACAGCGGTGCCAAGGGAAACTGATTGTTGGTGACGGAGATCGTGACCTTGCCGCACTTTTTTGCGAAGTATTCCGCACTCGTCATATCGTTGCAGCCCATGTAGAGAGTCATATCAAAAGAACCGAGCTGATTTTCCCATTCCTTCCCCGGATACTTTTCCTGCCATTGGGAGAGGGACTGCACCGCCACCTGCACAGACATATTGAAGCCGCGGATGGAATTGAAAACATCAGAGATGCCCTCCATGTAGCCGATGTTGAGATATTCTTCCAAGCAGAAGTTTGTCAGTACGGGAAGCCGCCCGCCATGGAGACGGGCGTAATTGGAGAGCTGCGGGAAGGTCAGGGAGAAAAAGAGGGAGCTTAAAAATCGATAGGCGCTATCCTGCGCGGAAATGATGACAAAGTACGCACAGGGCTTTTGCCCGGGAAGAAGCAGGTCTACATCGTGGTTGCGGGTGATTTTGTCCACCAGCGGATTTTGAAAGACCGCGAGCCGGTTGCCAAGACCGATGATGATATTGCCCCAGAGGTTTTCCCTTGCCTTCAGAAAGAGGCCGTGGGGCCCTTTGGCGGGATGCTCCGGCGGCAGCTCCGCAAGGATGCGGTTGATCTCGTTGACGCTTTTATAGGCGAGGATCTTATAGACGTCTCCGAGGCTGCGCTGCTCCAACGGAAGAAGATTGCCGCGGGCATCCTTCAGATTGCAGACATAGTGGATAAGTGCCATCAGGAGGTTCAATTCCGCACGGCTCCAGAAATCGTCCGCCTCCTTGGGGCCTTTCTATAAAGTTATCAATGTATTGATTGAATGCATCGTGAAATCTATAGAACT
>OGYE01000964.1_pt1 | contig 18948 bp, 18 predicted proteins | sample 1576471 | NCBI WGS metagenome assembly OGYE01 (sample SAMEA3541532, study PRJEB24748) | human gut metagenome | biome: human gut; feature: human-associated habitat; material: faeces | place: China | collected 2012
CCCTTAGATATCCCTGGGGGCTGTGCCCCCGCAGTAACCGCAAAGCGGTCACGCGCCCCCCTTCTATCACGGGAGTTTTTTTACAAGAGGGGGAGGCTTTGCCGCTTGGCGGCAACCCCGGGGGATACTTCCCCCCGAGGAGATATCAAAGAGGACACTTCCTCTTTGATACGCTTTTGGTTCCTTTTCTCGTAAAAGAAAAGGAACCGCGGGCGTGGGGTGCGTAACCCCACATAATGAGCTTGCACCCAGTTCATCACACAGTATCAGTTAAGAAGAACATGTCCTGCCCTTTTGGCAGAACAATCCCCCATCCTCATCTTTAAACGGATGTGTGAATCAGCTTGTATTCGATCGACGCAATCAGTGCAATCAAGCTCGCCTCAATAATGTCCACCGATACCCCCACCGTTGTCCAGGATTCCTTGCCGTCAGTCGTTTCAATCAAAACCCTTACCTTCGATGCGGTGCGGTTGCTGCTGTCCAAAACTCGTACCTTGTAATCGGTCAGGTGTACCGTCCGTAAAACCGGATAGAACCGCTCCAGCGCTTTTCGTAAAGCACAGTCTAAGGCGTTGACTGGACCGTTTCCTTCCGCTGCATTCATCTCTGCCTGACCGCCTACAACAACCTTGACCATCGCCGCAGCAGAGGCCGTCTCCTCTCCTGCCTGCTGCTCTCCAATTGTCTTGAACTTTTCCACACGGAAAAATGGTCGATATTGTCCTAACTGCTTGCGGATCAGCATTTCCAGCGTCGCGTCGGCTCCCTCAAACTGGTAGCCCTGATGCTCCATTTCCTTGACCTGATTGATAATGCGGGTAGTCACCTCGTCTTCCCGCCGAACGCTCGCGTCTACCTTCTGGATGCGCTCGATCAGGGTGCTTCTTCCAGCCACCTCGGACATCAGGAAACGTCGGGAGTTTCCCACACTTTCCGGGTTGATATGTTCAAAAGATGCCGGTGCCTTGTTCACCCCATCAATGTGCATGCCGCCTTTGTGGGCAAATGCGCTCTTTCCAACATAAGGCATGTTCTTGTGCAGGCGGACATTGGAAATTTCCGATACCACCCGACAGGTCTGCATCAGCTTGTGCAGATTTTCCGGCGGGATACACTGATAATTCCGTTTGAGCTGCAAATTCGCAATGATTGCCGAAAGATTTGCATTGCCGCAGCGCTCTCCAAAACCGATCAGCGTTCCCTGTACCATCTGTGCACCTGCCAGCACCGCCATGACACTGCTGGCAACCGCCATTCCGCCATCATCATGGGTGTGGATGCCAACCGGAACCCGAAGCTGCGGAAGTACCTGTGCTACAATGCGGCTGACTTCATCTGGAAATGCACCGCCGTTTGTCTCACATAAACAGATATAGTCCGCGCCGCCTTTCTGTGCTGCAAGCAGCGTCTGCATCGCATAGTCCGGGTTGCGCTTGTACCCGTCAAAAAAGTGCTCTGCATCAAAGATAACTTCCTTGCCGTGCACTTTTAAAAAAGCAACTGTTTCTTCGATCATCCGCAGGTTTTCTTCTAAGGTTGTGTGGATAATATCTGTAACATGAAAATCCCAGCTCTTGCCGAAGATGCTCACCGCCTTGGTGTTTGCGGAAAGCAATGCCTGCAGGTTAATATCATCTTCCACCTTTTCCTCTTTGCGTCGGGTGCTTCCGAATGCCACCAATTTTGCATGGTGGAGTGTCAGCTGACCCACCCGTTCAAAAAACTCCAGATCCTTTGGATTGGAACCCGGATTTCCTGCCTCAATATAATCGATACCCAGTTGATCCAACGTCTGCACGATATTGAGCTTGTCCTGCACTGAAAACGAGATTTCCTCCCCTTGCGCACCATCCCGCAGTGTAGAATCAAAAATCCAGATTTTTTTTGCCTGTTGTTCCATAATCTGCCGCACCTCTTTTGCAAATGCTCTTTGTTTCCCACCTTATTTTTTGTTATGATAGCAAAGACTAACTGCCCTGTCAAGATTTTTATGGCATCCCCGTTTTCCGCACAAAACTTCTATATAAGCGTACCGCCGCAGTATTTTGATACTGCGGCGGTACAAAGGTGAGAGTTATGCGCCAAGATACGCTTTTCTAACATTATCGTTTTCAAGCATATCGGAGGCTTTGCCCTGCAAAACGATCTTGCCCGTTTCCAGGACATAGGCGCGATGTGCGATAGAGAGTGCCATTTTGGCGTTCTGCTCTACCAGGAGGATGGTCATTCCCTCCTGATTGAGCTGTTTGATAATCTCGAAGATTTCCTTTACCAGCAGCGGAGAAAGACCCATTGAAGGCTCATCCATCAGCATGATTTTCGGCTTCGACATAATTGCGCGTCCGATTGCCAGCATCTGCTGTTCTCCTCCCGAGAGTGTGCCCGCTGCCTGTTTATAACGTTCTTTCAGTCTTGGAAACTGTGCGTAAACCTTTTCCATTTCCTCATTGACATGGGACTTATCCTTAAGCCAGAACGCTCCCATTTCCAAGTTTTCCGCTACCGTCATCTGGGAAAAGATATGGCGGCCTTCCGGCACATGCGCCATTCCCATGGTGATGATTTTGTGCGGTTCGGTAGCCATCAGATCCTTACCGTCCAGAAAAATGCGACCGGATATCGCCTTTTTAATCCCGGTAATGGTGTGCAGGGTTGTTGTTTTTCCCGCACCGTTTGCACCAATCAGCGAGACAATTTCTCCTTCATTTACTGTAAGGCTGATATCCCGAATTGCATGAATGGAACCATAATGCACATTCAGTTCCTGGACATCCAGCATCTTTCCCATTATTACCCGTCCTTTCGTGTATCCTGTGCGGATACGTTGTGCAGGGAACCATCCCTGCATGATGCGCAGATTTATGCGCCCAAGTATGCGCCGATTACCTTTTCGTTGTTGGCGATTTCGTATGGTGTGCCCTTTGCAATGATCTGACCATAGTCAATTACGATCAGTCTCTCGCAGATGCTCATGACAAGGCTCATATCGTGCTCGATGAGCAGGATCGAAATGTTGAAGTTTTTGCGGATGGTGGAGATGGTGTCCATCAGTTCCGCAGTCTCGGTCGGATTCATGCCTGCTGCCGGCTCATCCAGCAGCAGCAGTTTTGGATTGGTCGCAAGAGCCCTTGCAATTTCCAGTTTGCGCTGCTGACCATAAGGCAGGTTCTGCGCAAGAGAATCTGCTTTGTCTTCCATGTGAAAAACTGCCAGCAATTCGCGCGCTTTGCGGTCGATCTCAGCCTCTTCCTTCCAGTAGGATGGAGTGCGGAAGATGGATTTGAGCACCGAATAGCTCATGCCCTGATTGAATGCAACCTTGACATTATCCAACACCGAAAGTTCTTTAAACAGTCGGATATTCTGGAAGGTTCTTGCAATTCCTTCCTTTACCATCTGGTTTGGCTTTTTCTTTGCCATAGATTTTCCGTTTAAATAGATGACTCCCTCGGTCGGCTGGTAAACACCAGTCAGAAGGTTAAAGATGGTGGTCTTACCCGCACCGTTTGGACCAATCAATCCAACCAGTTCATTTTGACCAATCTGAATATCAAAATCGGATACCGCCTTGAGTCCTCCAAAGCTGATTCCGAGATGTTCCGCTTTTAAAACAGGAGTGTCTGTCATTATTTTACGCTCCCTTCTGCTGCAGTTTCCTTACTGCGCTTCTTTCCTTTTCCAAGGATTTTATCAATGCATCCCATCAGGGAAAATTCATATCGTCCAAACAATCCGGATGGCTTAAAGATCATAACAACAATCAGTGCGATGGAATAAGCGAGCATGCGGTAATCGGAGAAACTGCGCAGCGCTTCCGGCAGAATGGTCAGAGCAATTGCTGCCACAATCGAACCGGTCATCGAACCCATACCACCCAGAACAACGATAACGATAATCTCAATCGAGCGGCTGAAGTTAAAGCTCTTTGCACCCAGAATGCGGAGATAATGCGCATAGATACCGCCGGCAATGCCTGCGAAAAATGCTGCAACGCTGAATGCCATTACTTTATAATAGGTATTCGGGATTCCCACTGCTTCCGAAGCGATATCATCCTCGCGGATTGCCATGATCGCTCGTCCATGACGGGAACGAACCAGCATATACAAAATGACGATGGATAAAATCGTAATCCAGTAGCACATACCAAAGTATTTGGTAGAATAGCCTGGGATAGAACGCAGACCCTGTGCACCGCCGGTGATCTCAAGATTTTCCATGATAACACGGATGATCTCACCAAAACCAAGGGTGATAATCGCAAGATAGTCTCCCTTTAAGCGCAAAGCCGGAATACCGACCAGGATACCGAACAAAGCTGCCAGAATACCGCCGGCAAGCAGTGCCACGCCAAAGATCAGCTGAGGCGGCAGCGACTGTAAAAAGCTTCCATCCGGCAGATCTTTCACTGCCTTGGTGATGATGGCGCTGGTATATGCGCCAATCGACATGAAACCTGCATGTCCCAGTGCAATCTGTCCCAAAAATCCGGTGGTCAGGTTTAACGATACCGCCAGAATGATATTGACAAATACTAACATGATAATGCCCTGGATATATTTATCGATTACCTTGGCTTCGATCATGCCGGACAGTGCGACAAAGATCAAAACGGTACAGAACGCATTGAGGATATATGCCTTCCAGGGAACTTTTACTGTATCTTTCATTTTTGTAACGACCCCTTTGTTCGACTGTTATACTTTCTCTCCGACATTCTTGCCAAAAATACCTGCTGGTTTAATCAGGAGTACCAGAATCAAAATTCCAAATACTACTGCGTCTGCAAGCTGCGAGGAGATGTAAGCTTTGGTCAGGCTCTCGATCAGTCCGATTGCAAAACCTCCCAGCATAGCGCCCGGAATAATTCCGATTCCGCCCAGAACTGCCGCAATGAAGGCTTTGAGGCCCAGCATCGAACCCATGTAAGGGTCAACCATTGGGTAAGCGGTACAGTACATAACTGCTGCAATAGCAGCAAGTCCTGAACCGACTGCAAAGGTCAGCGAAATAGTATGATTTACATTAACACCCATCAGGGTAGCTGCTTGCGCATCTTCAGATACGGCACGCATTGCACGTCCCATTTTTGTCTTTTTAACAAAGAGCTGTAAAGCAATCATCGAAACAGCGGACAATACGATTGTTACCAATGTAACACCGCTGATCTGGATTGGTCCGACATTGACCGCCGGAATATTGACGGTATTCGGATAAGGTTTTGGCGACGAGGTAAACAGGATTAAAAACAGGTTCTGCAAGAACAGGCTCACGCCAATCGCTGTAATAAGTACCGAAAGTTTTGGTGAATTTCTCAGCGGTTTATATGCGATTTTTTCGGTTAGTACGCCAAGCAATGCGCATCCTGCCACTGCGATAATCGCAGCAAGCCAGACCGGCATTCCTGCACCTGTCATGGCAAACAGGGAAATGTATGCACCTACCATGATAAAGTCGCCATGTGCAAAGTTTAACAGCTTTACGATGCCATATACCATCGTGTATCCTAATGCCACCAAAGCGTAGATGCTGCCCACCTGAACGCCGTTGATGACCTGTTTGAGAAACATAACAACCTGTTCCATTGTTCCTCCTACCTTCCATTTTCTATCTTGGATATTCCCTTGTGTGATATTCCCTAATACGATATTCCCATCTCAGAATGTACAAATAGGGCAGAACCCAGTTGCTCCGCCCTATTTGTGTGTTTTAAGGGAATATCTAGAAAAACTTATTATCGAAAAATGAATCTTTATTCTGCTGCCAGTTTGGTTTCGAGTGTAACGGCTCCGTCTTCCAATTTCAGGATTGCTACATCTTTAATTGGGTCACCGTTTTCATCAAAGGTAATATGTCCGGTTACGCCGTCATATTCCAGTTCCTGCATTGCTGCTACAACTGCTTCTGGATCGGTGCTTCCTGCTTTTTCGGTTGCTTCATCCAGGATGCATACTGCATCGTAACCGAGAGCGGAGAATGCGGTTGGATCTTCTCCATAGGTTTCTTTGTATTCTTTTACAAAGTTTGCTACCTTTTCATCGGTATCGTTGATGAAGAAGTGGTTGCAGAAATAGCAGTTGTTTACAACAGATTTATTTGCATCGTCCAGTACGTTGAGTACGCCGTCCCAGCCGTCTGCACCAAGCATAACGCCGTCATAGCCGATTTCTCTTGCCTGAGTTGCGATCAATGCTACGTTGTTATAGTAGTCTGGAACCATGATTGCATCTGGATTGAGTGCCTGAATCTTGGTCAACTGTGTCTTGAAGTCGTTATCGTCAGCACCGTAACCTTCGTTTGCTACGATTTCAATTCCTTTTTCTTCTGCTGTTTCCACAAATGCATTTGCAATACCGGTGGAATAGTCATCAGAAGTATTGTACATAACTGCTACCTTTGTTGCACCCAGGTTTTCTGCTGCGAAGGTTGCCATTGCTTTGCCCTGGAATGGGTCGGTATAGCATGCACGGAAGATATTTTCACCATTTGGAGTGATATCCGGTGTTGTACCGGTTGGTGTGATAACCGGGATACCGTCGCCATCTGCATATTCTTCAGCAGCGATCTCTGCAACAGCCATAGCTGGTTTGGAGGTAACGTCACCGATAATTGCCGAAACTTCCTGGCTTCTCAGAGCGTTGTAAGCATTGGTTGCCTCAGCGATATCTGCTTTCTCATCCATTACTTCCAGTTCCAGAGTTTTACCCAGAATGCCGCCGTTTTCATTAACATCTTCTGCACCCATCTTGATGCCGTTGGAAGTGGAAATACCGTAAACCGATGCATCACCGGTCAGTGGTGCCAGAACACCGTATGTAACGGTTTCACCAGAAGTTTCTTCAGAAGCTTCCTCAGAAGATTCTACAGAAGCTGTGGTAGAATTTTCACTTTCCTCTGTTTCCCCGCTGCCGTTTCCAGAGCAGCCGCTGAATGTGGATACCATCATTGCAGCCATCAAAATAACTGCTAACATCTTTTTCATGTTTATGTCCTCCCAGATTTTTTTTACCAAATTAAGTGATATCACTAAAATTATTTTCACAGTGTATTACTTAACAACTGTAATGTGCTAAAGTGTTTGGTATGGGCTTTATTATAAGTCTTCGTCCTTTAAAATGCAATAGTATGATTGCACTAAGATTTTAACTTGTGAAAGTGATTTTTTGAACTTTATTCACAATTTATTCTTTTTTCTGTTGTTTTTTCAAAAGAACTTACTTCTTTTTTACCGGATTTTGAAGATAGAAAAACAAAGCAATTGTTTTTAATTGAAAGATTTAGAAAATTGATTCTACCGTTTTATTTTGAGAGCAGTGCGGTCTTTTGATGGAATCTTTTTTGGGAAAAGTCTTGAAAGTGAGACGAAAATCTGTTATACTATATAGGCTTCATTGAAAGCGGCGGCAGCATATGAACCGTCTTGTATATCGGAATTTCCGAACAACAATAAGATATGGAGACGTATCGAAGTGGTCGTAACGAGAACGACTCGAAATCGTTTTGTCTAGAGATAGGCACGTGGGTTCGAATCCCACCGTCTCCGCCAGCAGGTTGAACCTGCACACAATTACGCACTCACAAATGTGAGTGCGTTTTTTCATTTTCTTTACACAACAATGATATCTGATAAATAAGTGAAAATCAGTAGATTGACTGCGAGGTGTATCTCATGTCTTTTAAAATTCCCTCTATTCCCCCTACTACAAACAAGACCATTCGATTTCCAAATGATCTGATCGAGCGGGTGGAGTCCCTGATTCAGGGAAAAGACTGTACCTTTTCGGCTTTTGTCGTCGCTGCAGTGCGTGCCGCTGTGGAGGAAGTGGAAGCAGAACAAAACAAACCATCCCGCTGATACTTTTTGATGTTGCGTTTGACGCACATCCTTCATTTTCAGCTTTTAAAATGTGGCGTTTGACGCACATCCTTCATCTCAAAAAGTTTTTCTATTGCAAAGCAAAAAAACAGGGAGTATAATAAATTTATCTATTTTAACAGAAAGCTGGTATTCCTGATGCAAAACCGTCTGCATTAATCGTTTGATATCTCTGACATCGCTGTGCATTCTGCACGGCTTATTTGTGATATCAAATTTAAATGTAGGACGGTTTTTCTTATGATAAAAAAGAATATTGTTTTAATGCTCCTGTTGGGATTTTTACAGGCAATGGTGTTTTATGCCCCGATTGCGACCCTGTACCGACAGGCGCAGGGAATCACCCTTTCTCAAATCACTATCATCGAAAGCATTTGCCTTGCTTTGTGTCTGCTGCTGGAACTCCCTTGGGGTATTGTAGCGGACAAAATCGGTTACAAGCGCACCATGATCTTTTGCAGCCTGCTTTATTTTGTTTCCAAGATCATCTTCTGGCAAGCACACAGCTTTGAGATGTTTTTATTGGAACGCATCCTGCTTGCTGTTGTTATTTCTGGTTTATCTGGTGTGGATAACAGCATCCTCTACCTTTCCTGTGCAGAAGGTCAAAGCCAGCGGATTTTTGGCATCAGCGAGGCTCTGCAAACTCTGGGACTCAGCCTTTCTGCGCTGGTTTACTCTGTCTTTATAGGGGACAATTATCAGCTTGCCAGTTTCCTGACCGTTGTGAGCTACGGGCTTGCCGCACTGCTTCCATTCCTTCTGGATGAAGTGTCCGAAACAAAGTCAAAACAGAAGTCCTTTCCTATTCGGGATTTTCTTCATCTGTTAAAACAGACTCTCTCGAAACCCAGCCTGCTTTTCCTGTTGGTGGCCATCGCCTTTTTCAATGAAACCCACCAAACCATCACCACTTTTCTCAGTCAGCCCAAATATCTTGCATGTGGAATTTCTCTTTCTGTCATCGGTTATCTGTATATCCTGCTTTCTCTGCTTGGATTGTTCAGTGCCTTTTCGGAAAAGATTTCAAAGCACTTAGGGGTTTCCCGTTTTGCAAAATCCTGCTTTCTGATTGCGATATCTGCCTGTGGTGTGCTGGCAGTGTCCGGGCAGGCTATTCCCGTGGTAATCAGTATTTTTTCTCTACGAATGGTATTCAGTCTGTTTTCTCCGCTCCAGGCTGAACTGCAAAACAAGCAGGTATCCTCTGTATATCGTGCAACCGAACTGAGCATCTATGCACTGATTATGGACTGTGTCGGCATCGCAACCAATCTCTCATTTGGATGGCTTGCCGACCAGAATCTTTCTCTTGCCTTCTGGTTTGGATTTTTGCTGTGTCTGTTCGGTGTTTTTGCTTTTTGCAGATGGTATCATACCGCAAAATAAAAAAGTATCTTGCACTAAAATAAAAATCCGTCGAATTTGTTTCGACGGATTTTTTGTTGTTTTATGCTTATCCTAAATTAAGATTCTGTTAAAAATTATCAGAAACACCAATTGTCCTTGTCCAAAGAATCTGATACAATAGGTACGGCTTATTTTGGCATATATTGATGTGTTTTTAGGAGGTTTTATCGATGAGCAACGACAAAAAAATTAAAATCGGTGAAGTCGGCATCTACGATGCTCGCCAGCTCGGAATTCCCCGTATGCTGATATTGGGTATTCAGCACACCTTTGCGATGTTCGGCGCCACCGTTCTGGTTCCAATTCTGACTGGTCTTGATGTCTCCACCACTCTGCTGATGGCTGGTCTGGGTACCCTTTTGTTCCATCTGATCACCAAAGGAAAGGTTCCTGCATTTCTGGGCTCTTCTTTCGCTTTTCTGGGTGGATATTCCGCGGTAGCTCCTCGTCTTGCTGACGGTGCTGCCAATACCGAGATGCTCCCATATGCCTGCGGCGGTGTTCTGGTTGCCGGATTTGTTTATGTGGTGATGTCCGCTTTGATTTCTGTCTTTGGCATCCGACGTATCATGCGCTTCTTCCCGCCAGTTGTAACCGGCCCAATCATTATCTCGATCGGTCTGATTCTGGCTCCTTCTGCTATCACAAATGCAAGTGAAAACTGGCTGCTTGCCTTTATCGCGCTGGCTGTCATCGTCATCTGCAACATCTGGGGCAAGGGCATGATCAAAATTGTTCCAATTCTGATTGGTATTGTAGTTTCCTATATCGTTGCCATCTTCATGGGCGAGGTAAACTTTGAAGCAATCTCCTCCTCTCAGGTTTTTGCTATGGCACCTTTGAGCCTGCCAAAATTCAGCTTCAGTGCTGTTGTCACCATCATGCCGATTGCTCTGGCTACCATGATGGAACATATCGGTGATATGGCTGCTATCAGCGCAACCACCGGCAAAAACTACCTCAACGACCCAGGTCTGCATCGCACCCTGCTCGGTGACGGCCTTGCTACCAGCCTTTCTGCTCTGGGAGGCGGTCCTGCAAACACCACCTACGGTGAAAACACCGGTGTTCTCGCTCTGACCAAGGTATATGATCCTCGCGTTATGAGAATCGCTGCACTGGTTGCAATCATCCTTTCCTTCTTCCCAAAATTTGGTGCTGCAATCGAAACTGTTCCATCGGCTATCATCGGCGGCGTTTCCTTCATGCTGTATGGTATGATTTCTGCAATCGGTATCCGCAATGTTGTAGAGAACAAGGTTGACTTTACACAGAGCCGAAACCTCATCATTGCTGCTGTCATTTTGGTAAGCGCACTGGGCTTTAACTCGATCGGCGGCATCACCTTCCAGGTTGCTTCCTTCACGATCAATCTTTCCGGTCTTGCAATTGCTGCAATCGCCGGCATCGTATTAAATGCCATTATCCCGGGAAATGATTATCAGTTTGGCGGAGAACACACTCCAGACCACGAAGTAACCGTTTACGAAGAACACAAATAATCATAAAAGAAAAACAGCGGTCGTTTTTACGACCGCTGTTTTTTTATGTAATGCTATTTTAAGAACACTTCGATAACTGGAACAAAGCAATTTGGTTTTACGTGAGGCAGGTAGAAGAATGCTGCTGTTTCATCATCTTCCTGTTTGTCGTCACTCAAAAGTTCAACCTTACCTTCGGTGAATTTAACCTCACTGCCATCATGCAGGAACTGCGCATACTCGATCTTGCCTGCCAGTCCTTCCACCTTCATGTTATCGAATGGATAAGCAAACAGATGGATGTACAGGCGTTTGCCATCTTCACTCTGGGTCAGACGGCAGTCGGTTGGAGTTTTGAACTCTGGTTCTGCCTTGGTACAGCCATAGATCGAACGGCTGTTGTATTTCATCCAGTCAGCATATACTTTCAGTGCTTCTTCTGCGCGGCTGTCCAGATATCCACGTGCAGTTGGACCTACGTTCATAATCAGGTTACCGCCGTTTGCAACGGTGCTGATGAGCATGCGCAGCAGCATCTCAGGAGATTTCCAGGTATACTCATCACGGTAATAACCCCAGGAACCGGAGAAGGTCTGGCATGCTTCCCAGGTAACCAGTTCGCCGGTCTTTGGATGACGGAACCAATCGGTTGGCTGGAACTGCTCTGGTGTCCAGATATCCTGTTCGATCTCGGTGCGGTTATCAATGATGATTTCCGGCTGGATGCTTCTTGCCAGAGCAATCAGTTCCTCGGATTCCCAATCATTTTTGCCCTTGCCGCCCAACCAAGCTTTGTCGCCTTCGCCGTGACGCTGGCTGTAAGAGAAGTCAAACCACATGATGTCGATTTTGCCGTAGTTTGTCAGCAGCTCACGAACCTGATTGCGCATATATTCTGCATAACGGTGCATGTCTCTGCCTTCGTTCTGCTGTTTTGCATCTGGATCATCGCGGCGTGGGTGATTTACGTCGATGGTGAAGTCCGGATGATGCCAGTCGATCAGAGAATAATAGAAGCCAATGCGGATACCTTCTGCACGGAATGCATCAACAAACTCTCTGACAAGGTCTCTTCCTGCCGGAGTGTTGGTACATTTGTAATCAGTGTACTGGCTGTCGAACATACAGAAGCCTTCATGATGCTTGGTTGTAAAAACAGCATATTTCATGCCGGCTGCTTTTGCCTGACGAGCCCATTCTTTTGCATCATACAGGTCTGGATTAAAGTATTTAAAATAGAGGTCATATTTTTCCTCCGGTGTGCGCTCACGAGTTTTTACCCACTCGTGGCGTGCCGGCATTGCGTACAGCCCCCAGTGAATGAACATTCCAAATCGGTCATGGGTAAACCATGCGGTATTTCCAGGTGTCTTTTTGGTTACATAACTGGACATACAAAGTCCTCCTCTTTTTTATTATTCGAAAGGTAAAACCTTTTCAAACAGAGCATAATATCTGGGCGGAATCACCTTATCCATGTGGTAGCATCCAAAGAACCATTTTTTAAACGAAACCTTTTCGGTAATCTCATCAAAAAAGTGGGTCATAATGTTGGTGTGTTCGCCGTCCATATCGATAAAATGCCGAACCGTTGAACTGCATTCATGGGTCACGATGCAGTCCACCTGGTTGTCATACTTTGCAAGTTCTTCTCTTGCAAGCATCACTTCCTCAATGGTCGGCAGTTCCTGAGGCCACCAGGTACCATCTGCCGTCCGAAGATCCATCTCCGGACTTTCTCCGCCGCCAAACACAAACAGTCTCTTTCCTTCGATAGTAAACACACTGCCGCGTTCCAGCTTTAAAACAGACTTCGAGATTCTTCGAACCTTTCCGCCATTCCATTCCTCAAGCGGATACTGTGCGATCAAGTCAAGGTTATCATGTGTTCCTTCCAGAAACAAGACCTGATATTTCAATTTTTCTATTTTTTTGAGAATCGACTGTTCTTTTTTTGAGCCGTCCCACAGAAAGCCGAAGTCTCCGCACACGATCAGGGTATCCCCTTTTTTGAGCTTTTTGAGCTCCTTACTTTTAAAGCGGTCATAATCCCCGTGCAGATCTCCCGTAAAATAGATCATACCTGTCCCTCCTGTCATACCTTTTTATATTACCGCATCTGTCCCTTGTTTTTCAAGCAGGAATATGAACATACAGTTAAACTTGGTGCTAAAATTTTCTTTTTCTGCCAAATGATTTTACAAATCTTTTTTTGTATATTATAATAAAAGTGTATTCCATTTAATAAATTTTACATTTATAGATATCAGAAAGGAAGGTAAATCAATGAAAAAACTGATGGCGTTTTTGCTTTCCTGCACCATCATTGCCGGCGTTCTGGCACAAAGTGCACTTGCTGCCCCGCCGGATTTTCTCTCTGCAAATACCGAAATCACCCAAACCGATGAAACTGACTCTGATACTCAAACCGATCAAACCGCTTCTGAGGAAAATGAACAAACTGCTGCAGAGGAACAAAGCGGAGATTACGCAACCGGCTCCCAAAAGCTGGATATCTCTCAGGGAACGGTTCCTTTTATTGATGAGAGCGATCCTTTAATGAAGGATCTTGCAGTTTACATGGTGGAACTCACCACCGATACCCTGATCCATTCCCGAAACGCCACCGAACGAAAATATCCAGCATCGCTTACCAAAATCATGACAGCAATCCTAACGCTGGAACATTTTGATGATCTGAGCGAGGAAATCACCTTTACCGCAGAGCTGCAAAACTATGTCTATGAAATCAACGTTTCCTACGGCGGCGGTATTTCCACCGGTGGCATCGTTCTGGGAGAAACACTTACCGTAGAACAGCTACTTTATGCAATCATGCTTCCATCGGCAAATGAAGCTGCGGTCATGCTGGCAAACGAAATCGGCGGCGGCTCTTTGGAAACATTTGAGGATATGATGAATGAAAAGGCAAAGGAAATCGGCTGTCTGGATACTCACTTTGTCAATTCGAACGGTCTGTTTGATGAAAACCATTATTCGACCGCTTATGACATGTATCTGATCACCAAGTACGCGCTGCAATACGATACTTTCCGCAAAATCGTATCCACCCCAAGCTATGATACCGGCCCGACCAACAAGCAGGATAACCTGCACTGGGATAATACCAACAAGATGATTGTGGAAGGTTCCGGTTTCTATTACCCGCAGATCACCGGTGTAAAAACTGGTACCCTGGAAGAAGCAGGACGCTGTCTGATCACCACTGCCGAAAAAGACGGCTATGAATACCTTCTGGTCATGATGGGTGCCCCTTACCTGGATGAAAATGGCGAATACATCTCTCCAAACCAGGCATTCGTTTTGACTGCACAGTTTTATGACTGGGTATTCGATACCTACAAAGCAAAAACTATCGTGGAAAAGGGAGACAAGGTCAGCAGCATCAATAATCTTCGCTTAGCAAAAGGCGGAAAAGACCACCTTCAGCTGGTAAGCGGACAAACCTTCTCCGCCTTGATTCCAAACAACATTGACGTTTCCAATGTTCGCCGCATCGCCTACAACCTGAACGGAGAAAGAATTGGAGAAAACGACTACGCTACCGCTCCTATCCAAAAGGGCGATGTCATGGGAGAACTAAAGCTGATTTTGTATGGCAGCGAGCTAGGCTCGGTCGACCTGATTGCCGCCGAGGATATTGAGGTCAGTCCGCTGCTTGCTGTGCTTGACCAGATCAGCAGGATGTTCCAGAGTTTCTGGTTTAAATTCCTCTTTCTCTTCCTCCTGCTGTTTGTTGTCATTTTTATTATCTCGACCATCATCAAAAACAAACGCAAGAAAAAGTATCGCAGAGTAAACCGCAAACGTTATCTCTAGCATTTGACAAAAAGGAGCATCCCTATCATGGTACAGATGATCTGTCCTGTATGCAAAAATAACTGCCATCTTGAAGTGGAGGAAATCGACGGTGTCATCACCGTTTCGGGCAACAAATGTGCCCGCGGCGATCTGCATGCCAGAGAAGAACTCAAAGGCGAACGCAAGATTGTGACCTATCACGCCTCCACCGTCTTTGAAGCTGTTCCTTCGGTTGATGTCAAAACAACCGGAACCGTTCCAAAAGAACTGGTCTTTCGTCTGATTCGCTTAATTAAAAAGCAGAAGATCGACCGTCCAATGAAGCGCGGTGAGGTGCTTCTGCATCAGCCGCTGGATCTTCCCGTCGATGTTGTCATCGACAGCGATGAACTGGAAAACCTGTAAAAAAACAAACGAGCTTTCGATTTCTTATCGAAAGCTCGTTTTTCTTTTTCAAATCACTCTGTCTGTACAACCCTGCATGGTTTCCAAGCCATATTCAGGGCTTCGCTCTGCTTGTGTCTGGCAGCAAACCAGACACACCATCATCATTCCCGCAAGTAACAAAGAACCCAGCACATACCATTTCATTCTCCATCTTCCTCTGCTATGGTTAATCGATCTGCCCGCTTCGATTTCGTTTTTTCTCCTCTTTGATAAAAAAGAAAAACAGATAAGGTGCAAACAAAGCTGGTATGGACGAAATCCAGTAAATCCTTCCGCCAATTAACTGGGAAAGAAACTCGGTTATCACATTAAAAATCTCGGTTGGAAGCATAAGCCATAAAGAAACTGTACTGTATACCCCTGCATACTGGGTAATCTGTTCCAACAAAAGTACCGCGATGGAATAAAATACCAGCAGATTTGCAGATCGAATGAATTCCTTTTTGCTGTACTGCCTGCGCACCATTCTGCCAATCAAAAGAAACAGCAGTACACTCAGCAGCAGACGAATTCCAAACAATCCCAGCGAGGAAATTGGGGTTCCCATCCGCAGCCAGATGCTGATTATTCCATTCATGCAGACTCTCAGCGCCACACCTGCAAGCAGCATGGCCGCAGGGAATTTTAAAATCTGTTTGTTGATCATTTCTTTCCCTCCTTTTCTTTCTCTGATTATACCATACTTTCTTTCCTCAAAACAACTACAAAAATAAAAGCCATCTGTTTCCAGATGGCTTTATCTTTACAGGTTGATCACATTCTGTGGTTTGCCTTCCTTAAAGGCACGGATATTTTCTTCCACGATCTGCATGCAGCGGGTTCTTGCCTGAAGCGGAGCCCATGCAATATGCGGTGTTACCAGACAGCGGGAATTTTCAATCAGAGGTGAACCGTGAACCGGTGGTTCCTCTTCCAGTACGTCGATAGCCGCATAGCCAAGCTTTCCGGTTGTCAGCGCATTTGCCAGATCCTGCGAGTTGATAATCTTTCCGCGGGAAGTATTGATTAAGATTGCAGATGGTTTCATAAAAGCAATCGTCTTTTTACAGATCATATTTTCGGTTTCTTCGGTCAATGGGCAGTGCAGCGAAACAATGTCCGAATTTGAAAGCAGTTCTTCCAGTGATACAAAATGAAGCTGCTCATCTTCCAGTTCCGGATGTGGATGCTTGCTGTAACAAAGAACCTTCATACCAAACGCTTTTGCTACTCTTGCAACACTCTGACCGATGCGTCCCATTCCCACAATACCCATGGTCTGGTTTGCAATTTCAAAGATCGGTGTCTTGCGGTAGGAAAAGTCAGGTGCTTTCTGCCATTCTCCCATCTTAACAGACTGAGCATGTTCATAGATGCGGTTGGTAATCGCAAACAGCATTGCAAATACATGCTGTGTTACCGACTCGGTTGCATAGGTTGGAACATTGCAGACAACGATTCCTTTTTCCTTTGCTGCCTCAAGGTCAATGGTATTATAACCGGTTGCAGTTACGCAGATCAGTTTTAAGTTTGGACACGCCTCAATTGTCTCTCTGGAAATTGGGCATTTATTGACTACAACCACGTCCGCATCACCGATTCGGCTGATAATTCTTGCCTGTTCGGTACGGTCATAGACAACCAGAGTGCCCAGCTCTTTTATTCCTTTCCAACTCAGATCCCCGGGATTTAATGCAAATCCGTCCAGAACCAGAATTTTCATAGATAATTCCTCCCTCAACACTTTACAATTGTTCCCTTTCCACCCATTGTAGCACAATCATATATACTGCACAAGTGTCCCCCATAAAATTCCAATTATAATCTAACAATATTCCAAAAGATCGACGATGATGCTGTTGGAAATTAAAAAGCCTTTTGGAGTAAGCGAGATCCTTTCTCCGTCAAACAAAAGCAGTCCATGTTTTTGCAGAAAAGCTGCACGCTCTGCAATCGGCTGTGTCTGTTCGCCAAATCGATCATGCAATTCGGACAGTTTTACCCCTTTTACAAGGCGCAGGCGCAGCATCAGATATTCAAACAAATCGCCGCCTTCTCCGTCCGATTTTGTCAGCTCCCAAACATTCTCCGCCTGCAAAAATCCTTTCAGATCCCGCTCAAAATAAAATCTCTTTCCATCCAGAAAGGAGTGTGCTGCCGGACCTATCCCTAAATATTCCTCGCAGTTCCAATATTTTAAATTGTGGCGGCTTTCAAATCCCGGCTTTGCAAAGTTTGAAACCTCGTACTGCAAAAATCCATGCCGTTCCATCTGCTCGATGGTATGCAGATAAAGGTCGGCACTGGTTTCCTCATCCGGACAAACCTTTTCGATGTGCTGTCTTGCAAATGGGGTGCCCGGCTCAATCTTTAAGAGATAGCCTGAAATATGCTGCACGCCAGAGTCTGAAAAGGTCTGGATAAAATGATCCACCGACTGCTCGTTCTGTCCCGGTGTTCCTAACATCAGATCGACCGATACATTCTCAAATCCTGCCTGCTGTGCCATCATGACGCTCTGCTTTGCCTGTTCAAAACTGTGGAGCCTGCCAAGGCGCGCAAGTTCTGTGTCCGACGCAGATTGCACTCCCATCGAAATGCGGTTAAATCCGCCCTGATAAAGTGTTTGAAGCTGGGAGAAACTCATTGCTGCCGGATTTGCTTCCAGTGTAACCTCACAGTCCTCTGTCAGCTCAAAGTGCTCTCTGACTGCATTTAAAATACGAACCAGCCGTTCTCCCAACAGTACCGGTGTTCCTCCGCCAAAATAGACACTGTCCACCTTTCTGCCCTGCCCGGGAGCATTGCTCAATGCCCGGATCATCTGCTTGCAGTAATCGTCTGCGGTCTGCTCCTGAAAGGTAACCGAATAAAAATCGCAGTACGGACATTTTGCAATACAAAATGGGATATGGATATAGATTCCAAGGTTTTCCATGATCCTGTTTTCCTCCTGTGAAAAAATCACCTCCCTGTTGCCGCCGGGAGGTGATTTGAGTCTGTTATTTCTGTACGTTTACCGCCATGATGCTGTTGACATCCTCTTTGATCAGCTCACCCTTGCTCTGACCATACTGGAGGAACATCAGGTTATACTGCTCTTCTGGAGCACTCTGTTCGCCGGATTCTCCCACAGTCATCTCTTCCTGTGTATTTTCCACGCTGACCAGATAATAAAGTCCTTCACTGGTTGCGGTTGCCTGTACTACATCAGAGTCAATGCGCTTTGGATTGCTTCTGTTTTCCAGCGATTTGCTGTACCAGCCACGGTGTGCTGTCCGGCCCCGCTCTGGAGCGGCTGGAGGCCAGCTGCATCGAGGAGCTGGCTCTGCTGAATACCATTCCGGAGTCCATGGGCGAGGGATGCAGCAAGATCAAGTATCTGGACGTTTCCCCGATCTTTGCCGATGCCATCCAGAGAATTTACGAAGAAAACTCCATGTCCGCTCTGTTCTGATATGATATTGTTCCCATCCGCCGGGTGCGACTGGCTCGTTGTTGGCCTCGGTAATCCGGGCGGCGAGTATCAAAATACCCGCCACAACGCCGGATTCATGGCCGTCGACTGTTAAATGCTTCGTCGGCGACCGTGCGCAGGCTCTGCGGGAAGCGGACGATCATCAGGCCGCTGCCGTAAAACGCCCGCTCGCCGATGCGGGTGACACCATCCGGCACATCGTAACGGATGCCGGGGCGCGCCGCAGGGTAGGCAAGCAGCACGTCGCCCGCCTTCTGAATCTCGGACAGGACGTTCTTGAGCCGTTCCTCGAACTCGCCGCGGTACTTGCTGCCCGCGACCATACTGCCGATGTCCAGCGACACAACGCGCTTGCCCATCAGCATATCCGGCACATTACCCGCAACGATGCGCTGCGCCCTCTGTGCGACGTTGCTTGCGCAGGATGCCCCACACGCGTCGATAACCATAAC
>OGYE01000965.1_pt1 | contig 18930 bp, 16 predicted proteins | sample 1576471 | NCBI WGS metagenome assembly OGYE01 (sample SAMEA3541532, study PRJEB24748) | human gut metagenome | biome: human gut; feature: human-associated habitat; material: faeces | place: China | collected 2012
ACGGTTCCTTCATTCGGATGTTTCTATTCAATTTTACGGGAGATTCATCCATGTAAGCCAAGAATATCACACGATGAATACGATTGCAACGCCTTTTCCTGAAAAAGGCGCGCCGCCGCAGACAGAATGCCCCCTTGACAGCATCGCACATCAAGAGATAGAATACTATCGCGCTGTTTCTGCGCACATAAACCGTATGCGTCTGTAGCTCAGTAGGATAGAGCGCGAGCCTCCTAAGCCCGAGGTCCCCGGTTCGAGCCCGGGCAGGCGTGCCAACGTCAAAACAACACCATAAGGTCATCAGCCGCCGCAGGCGGCGTCCGATTGACCGATGGTGCTGTTTTTCCTTTCCAAATCGAACCCATTTCATTGGGCTTCGATTTGGTTCCCATCAAGGAGCAAACACCGTTCCGTTTCCGCCTCACGGCGAAAACTGCACTATGCTGGCTCCTTCTTCCTTTTCCGAATCGAACCCGCTCCGCTGGGCTTCGATTGGGTTTTTATTCCGGGCAGTAGGAGAGAAAGAAATACTATGGAACGCTTTTGGGAACACTCCTGGAAACGGGTCGATCCGGAGCGGGTCGCGGGATATGTTCAATCGATTGATATGGCACCGGATGCGCTAATCAGTGCGCTGCACCGGCACGGCGTCAAAACCGTCTGTGACGCGGGCTGCGGCTGCGGGGCGTATGCGATGAAGCTCGCCGCAAACGGCTTTTCTGTCTGTGGCTTTGATGTTTCATCGCGCGCCGTGGAGATCGCGCAGACCCTGCTGGAGAAAGCGGCGTTGGCGGCAGAGCTGAAAACCGCCGGTATCCTCTCGACCGGATACGCCGACGGGACATTTGACGGCGTGGTCTGCCGGGACGTTCTGGATCATCTGCCCCGCGCGGAGGCTGCCGCGGCGGTAAAGGAGCTCTGCCGCATCACAAAGCTGGGCGGCATCGTGATCTTCACGCTGGACCCGCTGGACGAAGAGTACCGGACGGAACCGCACCGTGTAAACGCGGACGGAGACTACGTGTATACCGCCGGGAAATGGAAGGGGATGGTGTTCCATCCGTATACGGCGGAAACGGTGCGCGCCATCGTCCCGGAGGGGGCGAGGTGTGAGATCACAGGTACCCGCAGGGAGCTCACAGTCCTGCTGCGGAAGAATGCCGAATAAAGAGAAAGAAGGAATGGCGCGCGGCCATCCCTTCTTTTGCGGGGAAAGAGGTCAATTTTCCGTATAAATGCGCGGCACGCGCAGCGATACGCCGCAGAGCAGCTCATAGGGGATCGTCCCGGCGAGCGCGGCAAGCTCCGCGACCGTCGGCGCGCCGTCGTCCCCGCAGCCGAACACCGTGACAACGTCGCCCACGGCGGCGTCCGGAATGTCGGTCACATCCAGCATGCACATGTCCATGCAGATGCGCCCGACCTGCTTTACGCGCTTTCCGCGCAGCAGCACCTCAAGCTTTCCGGAAAGGCAGCGCTGCAAGCCGTCCGCGTACCCGACGGGGAGCACCGCGAGCGTGCAGTCGCGCTCCGCCGTCCATGTGCGGCCGTAGCTGATCGAGTCGCCCTTCTTGTGATGCGTGATCGCGCTCACGCGGCTTTTGAGCGCCATGACCGGCGTGAGCGAAAGCCCGCCGCGCTCGCTGTCCGGGTAAACGCCGTAGGTGAGAAGGCCGGGGCGGACAAGATCGAGTGCCGCGCCCTTATCGCGCCACGAAAGCACCGCGCCGGAGTTGGCGCAGTGGCGCAGCGGGAACCGGCGGCCGGTCATGGCTTCCAGCTTTTCGACCGCGGAGAGAAACAGCGCGAGCTGCGCGGCGGTATATTCCTCCTCGCCGGGCGTGTCGGAAACGGAGAAGTGGGTGAAAACCCCCTCGGCGTCCAGATTCGGCAGCTGTGCTGCCGCGGCGGCCTCGCGCAGCGCGGTCTCGTCCTGCACGCGAAAGCCGAGACGCCCCATGCCGGTGTCGAGCTTCAGGTGGATCCGGAGCCGCTCGCCGCCGCGCAGCGCCGCGGAGAGGGCGCGGCCCTTTTCGGCGCATTCCACGGAGAGCGTGATGTCGTTCGCCGCCATGTCGGACGCGAACGCCGCGTCCACCGCGCCGAGAATGAGAATGGGCATCGTCTCTCCGGCTTGACGGAGAGCAAGCGCCTCCTGCGGGCAGGCGACGGCGAGATACCGGCAGCCGCACTCACGCAGCGCCGCGGCGATCTCGGAAGCGCCGTGGCCGTAGGCATCCGCCTTTACGACGCCGAGCAGCCCGCAGCCGTCCGGCAGCGCGCGCTGCATTTCCTCCACATTGTGCCGCAGCGCGCCGAGCGAAACCTCCGCCCATGTCCTTGTCTTTCGTGTATCCATAAAAGGATGCTCCTTTCTGCTTGAAGCCTCCCCTGTGTAAGGGGAGGTGGCAAAACTTTCTGTTTTGCCGGAGGGGTTGTCGGATTTTCAGAAAGCCGAAAAGGACAATCCCTCAGTCAGCCTGCCGGCTGCCAGCTCCCTTTACACAAGGGAGCCTTACTCCATGACCCAATCCGTGATCTCCAGCGTCAGGATCTTCCGCCCGTCGCGGGTGATCTCCGCGCCGGTGAGCGCGCCGGTTTCGTCCCGCCAGAGCGTTGCGCTCTCGCCGTCCGGGCCGGTGAAGGCTGCCGAGGACGAGACGCAGTATTCCATCGTGCCCTGCGTGAGCGCGGCGAGCATGCGCTGCGGCGCGCCGCAGGGAGAGAGCGTTTCACTCCGCCCGGCGTCGAGCGAGAGGATCACGCCGTCAAACTCCACCGCCGTCTCGCCGTCCTTTGTGTGGACGGTGATGCCGGAAACGGTCTCCGGCGCGGTGAGCGTGATGTGCGTTTCGCCGCCCGCACGCGCGACGTCCGCGCCGAACGAGGCGGCGCTTTCCTCCCAGTGTGCGGTGATCTCCGCGTGGAACGATATCCGCTCCGCGGTCTCGACCGTCTCGGCAAACGCTTTCCAGTTCTCCGCGTCCCGCCGCGCACCGCAGCCGGTGAGCAGCAGGGGTATCATCAGTGCGAACAAAATCGTCCGCTTCATGATCTTTACTCCGTGATCGTTTTGAAAATATACGGCAGCTCTTCGATGATGTCCGTGGGCGTCATGCCGTATTCGCCGAGTTTTTGCGCGCACACGTCGCCCGCCCCGGCGTGGACGGCGCACGCGGTGACGGCCGCCCTCTCCGTCTCCATCTGCCCGAGCAGCGCCGCGGTGACGCCGGTCAGCACGTCGCCGCTGCCGCCCTTCGCCATGCCGGGATTGCCCGCCTCAATGACGTACATCCGCCCGGCGGGGTGCGCGATGATCGTGCGGTGGCCCTTGAGTACCGTGACGCAGCCATACCGCCGCGCAAACTCCCACGCGCCGCGCTCGCGCCCGTTTTCCAGCGAGCCGCCGAGACGGAGAAACTCCCCCTCGTGCGGCGTGATAACGATCTCGCTCTTCGCCTCGCGCAGGATGTCCGGTACAAGGGATACCGCCCAGAGCGCGTCCGCATCGAGGACGATCTTTCCGGGAAACTTTCGGATGAGCGCGGCGGTGAGCGCCGCCGTCCCATCGCTCCGGCCAAGACCGGGGCCGAGCGCGAGCACGCCGCAGCGGTCATAATACTCCCGCAGCGGAGAGAGCGCGTCCGCGGTGAGCTTTCCGGAAGCATCGCACGGAAGAGGAAACGGCATGGCCTCGTCGTTTTTCACGGCGCATACGCTCCAGATCGCTTCCGGCACGCCGAGATATACGAGCCCCGCGCCCGAGCGCACCGCTGAGCGCGTGCAGAGATTCGGCGCGCCGGTATACCCGACGCTTCCGCCGACGATGAGAAGCTTTCCGTAATCGCCCTTGTGCGTTTCGGCTCGGCGCCGCGGCACGGACACGCCGCGATCCCAGTATACGCGCACGGTCTCCGGCATATTCCCGTCCACGGCTTTCACCCTCTCCAATAAAATTCCAAAATACATTATAGATTCCCGCGCGCCATTCGTCAAATTTATTCTTGCGAACCGGCGCGCACTATGGTATAAAGAGTATGTTATTTCGCGTTGATCGGGAATATGACGGAATACCGCCGCAGCAGAGAAGGGCGTCGCCGGCTGAGAGCGCCCCGCGGAAAAGGCTCCGTATAGTTCGCCCGTGAGCGCCGGCCAATCCCCGGCGGGCTGCGCCCGTTACAGCGCAAGAGAGCGGAGCTTTTGGAAAGCTCCGAACGTGGGTGGTACCGCGGAAGCATGCCTTTCGTCCCTTTTGGGGGATGAGAGGCTTTTATTTTTGTTTTTAATATCAATACAGGAGGAAGCCATGAAGAAAATGCTGGAAAGCCTGCGGGAAGCGTCCCGCCAGGCGATCGAAGAAGCCGTGGACATGGACTCGCTCGAAGCGCTGCGCGTCCGGTATCTCGGCAAAAAGGGTGAGCTGACCGCCATTCTGAAACAGATGGGCAAGCTCTCCGCCGAGGAGCGTCCCGTGATCGGCCAGCTTGCGAACGAGGTCCGCAGCGAGCTGGAAAACGAGATCGAAAGCCGCAAGAGCGCGCTCGCCGCGCGTCTGCAGGAGGCAAAGCTCCGCGCCGAAACGCTCGACGTGACGATGCCCGGCAAGGAGATCTCTCTCGGCAAGAAGCACGTTATGAACACCGTGCTCGACGAAGTCGTTGATATATTCATCGGCATGGGCTTTTCCATCGTGGACGGCCCGGAGATCGAGCTTTCCAACTACGACTTTGACCGTCTGAACATCCCCGAGAACCACACCGTCCGCGAGTGGACGGACACGTTCTATATCACCGAGGACGAGCAGGTCCATCTCCGCTGCCAGACATCCCCGGTACAGGTGCGCGTGATGGAGGGCTCCCGCCTGCCGATCCGCATTCTGTCCCCGGGCCGCGTGTACCGCAAGGACGAGATCGACGCGACCCATTCCCCGATGTTCCACCAGATCGAAGGTCTTGTCATCGACAAGGGCATCACGATGGGCGATCTCAAGGGCACGCTCAACACCCTGATGAAAAAGCTCTACGGTCCCGATACCGTGACCCGCTTCCGCCCGCACCACTTCCCGTTCACCGAGCCGAGCTGCGAGATGGACGTGCAGTGCTTTGAGTGCCACGGCAAGGGCTGCCGCGTGTGCAAGGGCGAGGGGTGGATCGAGCTGCTCGGCGCCGGCATGGTGCACCCGCGCGTGCTCGAAATGAGCGGCATCGACCCGACGGTCTACTCCGGCTTCGCGTTCGGCGTCGGTCTCGAGCGTCTCGTCATGCGCCGCTTCCAGATCAGCGACATGCGCCTGCTGTACGAAAACGACACCCGGTTCCTGTCCCAGTTTTAAGGAGGTAGCGACATGAAACTTTCGAGAGAATGGCTGGGGGAATATACGACCATCGGCGCCCCCGATAAGGAATACTGCGACGCGATGACCCTGTCCGGCTCCAAGGTAGAGGGCTGGGAGGTCACCGGCAGCGAAATTTCCCGCATTGTCGTCGGGCGTGTGATCTCCATGGAGCGCCACACGAACTCCGACCACATGTGGGTCTGCAAGATCGACGTCGGCGGCGAGCGCGAGCTCCAGATCGTCACCGGCGCGCAGAACGTCAACATCGGCGATCTCGTCCCCGTCGCGCTCGACGGAAGCACGCTGCCCGGCGGCAAGGAGATCCGCACCGGCAAGCTGCGCGGCGAGCTCAGCGAGGGCATGCTCTGCTCGCTCGGCGAGCTGGGACTTGAGCAGCGCGACTTCCCTTACGCGATCGAGGACGGCATTTTCATCCTCGAAGAGGACTGCGTCCCCGGCGACGATATCCGCGATGTCTGCGGTCTCAACGACAGCGTCGTGGAGTTTGAGATCACGAACAACCGCCCCGACTGTCTTTCCGTGCGCGGTCTCGCTCGCGAGAGCGCCTGCACGTTCCACACGCCCCTGACGTTTGCCGAGCCCACGGTGACTGCCGGCCACGGCGATATCCATGAGAAGCTCTCCGTGGAGATCAAGGACGCGGAGCTCTGCCCGCGCTACACCGCGCGCATGGTGAAAAATATCAAGGTCGCCCCGTCGCCGAAGTGGATGCGCCGCCGCCTGCGCGCGTCCGGCGTGCGCCCGATCAACAACATCGTCGATATCACGAACTACGTCATGCTCGAGTACGGCCAGCCGATGCACGCGTTCGACTACGCCTGCCTGCACGACGGCAAGATCATCGTCCGCCGCGCCGAAGAGGGCGAATCTCTCCGGACGCTCGACGGCAACGACCACGCTCTCACGCCCGGCATGCTCGTCATTGCCGACCCCGAGGGCCCCGTCGCGCTCGCGGGCGTGATGGGCGGCGCGAACAGCGAGATCACCGACGAAACGACGACCATCGTTTTCGAGAGCGCCAACTTCCTCGGCCACTCCATCCGCAAAACGGCCATCGCCCTCGGCATGCGCACGGACGCCTCCGGCCGGTTTGAAAAGGGCCTCGACCTGTTCGCCACCGTCCCGGCGGTCGACCGCGCGTGCGAGCTCGTAGAAATGCTCGGCGCGGGCGAGGTGTACGACGGCACGATCGACGTGCTCGCCAAAGAGCCGGAGACGACGTTCATCGAGCTGGACGACAAGCGCATCAACGCCCTGCTCGGTACCGATATCCCGCGCGAGTTCATGGCCGATACGCTCACCTCGCTCGGCTTTGAGCTCAACGGCAATACGCTCACCGTCCCCTCCTGGCGCGGCGACTGCACCATGCTCGCCGACATCGCCGAGGAGTGCGCCCGCTTCTGGGGCTACGATAAGATCGAAGCCACCGACATCCGCGGCGCAGCCACGCAGGGCGGCTACAGCGAAAAGACGCTCTTTGTCCGGAAGCTCGGCACGGCCTGCCGCGCCATGGGCTATACCGAGGTCGTGACGTATTCGTTCGTCAGCCCGTCGAGCCTCGATAAGATCAAGGTACCCGCCGACTCCCCGCTGCGCGATAACTACCGCATCCTCAACCCGCTCGGCGAGGATACGAGCGTCATGCGCACGACGGCGCTGCCCTCCATGCTCGGCGTGCTGTCCACGAATCTCAGCCGCCGCAACATGGAAGCAAAGCTCTATGAAATGGCGACCGTGTACAAGAAGCAGCCCGGCAAGGTGCTGGCCGACGAGCGCACCGTGCTCACGCTCGGCGCTTACGGCGGCGATGTGGACTTCTTCGCGCTCAAGGGCGCGGTGGAGGCGCTGCTGTGCGCCGCCCGCACGCCGGACGTGCGCTTCACCGCCGATACGAAGACCGCCGCGTTCCATCCCGGCCGCTGCGCCGCGGTGTGGTCGGGCGATACGCGCCTCGGCACGCTCGGCCAGATCCATCCCGACGTGTGCGCTGCCTATGGGCTCGACGGCGCGACGTACTGCGCCGAGATCGACGTCGTGCTGCTGCACGATCTCGAGGGTGCGGAGCCGGTCTATACGCCGCTGCCGCGCTTCCCGGCCATCACGCGCGACATCGCCGTCGTGTGCGACGCTTCTGTTCCCGTCGGCGAGCTGACCGAGTGCATCCGCAAGGCGGAAAAGAACGTCCTGCGCGGCGTGAAGCTCTTCGATGTCTACACCGGCGTCGGTATCCCGGAAGGGAAGAAGAGCGTCGCCTTCTCGCTGACGCTCCGCTCGGACGACGGTACGCTCACCGACGATCACGCCGAGGAAGCCGTCCGCGCGGTGCTCGACGCGCTGCGCGAGAACTTCGGCGCTGTCATCCGGTAAGATTTTCCTTGAAACTCGCCCGCCGCTGTGGTATGGTAATAACAGAAAGAAATTTTTGACTGAAGGGGGTTGCGGACATGGGTGACGCCACCAAGCCGTTCGCCACGGTATCCAATCGCGCACAGATTCGGGAGATCCTCTCCTCGGTATACGACTCGCTGATGCTCAAGGGCTACAACCCCATCAATCAGCTCGTGGGGTACATCCTCTCCGAGGACCCCACGTATATCACCAACTACAACAACGCCCGCTCGCTCATCTGCCGCATCGACCGCGATGAGCTGCTGCAGGAGCTGGTGCGCAGCTATCTCGAGGATAAGGAATAAACCCATAGAAACAAACAGAGCCGCCGGAGGTTAGCTGGTTGCTCATAAAAAAGTGAATCCGACCTATGGCTGCAATCAAAGGTCGGATTCTTTTTTTATGTTAGGGCTGGAATATCCATGGCTCCCTCTGACGCGGGAGGCTTGGATGCGGTGCAAAATCGCACATTACCGCACTACACCGAATGGTGTATAGAAGTGCGCCCTTACTGTTTGACAAATTGGAATTGATTTTCCTTTTTATTTCTTAGTATCAATCCAAATGAAAACTCTCTCGTCAGTTCTTTCAGTAACAACACCTCCGTTTGCTATTGCCACAGCTTGAGATGCTATGTTATCTAAAAGAATGGTTACTAACACTTTATCTATTCCCATTTCTTTCGCTTCATTAAGCAATAATCTCAGCAGTTCTTTTCCATATCCTTTTCCACGAAACGCTGGTGCAATTCCGTACCCGATATTTCCTCCTGCTTTTCTCAGTGCCTCAGTCAAAAAATGTCTGACAGAACCAAATCCAACCGGAATACCATCAGCATATAGCCAAAAAGTTGTAGAAGGCACTTTCCAACCATCTACAATCCCTTCTTGCTCAGAATCCCTCTGTTTTACAATCAGCCATTCTTTATACTCATCAAATGTTAATCCGTTGGCTTTGTTAATTAATCCATTTTCTTCAGCAGGGATCTCTTGCAGCATTGTGTAAATATCTAAGCCATCATCAACTGACAATCTTTTTAATTCCAACATTATTTTCAATTCTCCTTAATCAAATAAACTCAAGTTTATCAGTCTGTTTAATCATATCATATGGCTTCAATGTACGGCAAGAACAATCCCGGCAGACATTACTGCCGGGACTGATGCTGTTTTATGGACATCTACATTTTCTCCGGCGGCTTTTGCGCTTTTTTGGGAAAAACTGCTATAGGGGCGTTTGGGGGCGTCTGATGCACGGAAAGAGATCTCTGAGTAAGGAAAAAAGCCTGTAATCCTTGAGATTATAGGCTTTTTTGGAGCTGGCAATGTGACTCGAACACACGACCTGCTGATTACGAATCAGCTGCTCTACCGACTGAGCTATGCCAGCAACTTCTGCCGATTTCTTGACAGCTTGTGTATTTTATCACGTCGCGCTGCCGTTGTCAACAGAAATTGCCGGTATTTTGCGCCCGGTCTGCGGCTTTTTCGCTTTTCCTCCGGTAAACTGTCCCGCTGGTAGGGGCGGAGCAGAGCCCCGCCCCTACAGAGAATAAAAGCGGTCAAGCTCCCATTTTTTCGGATTGTTGTCGATGTACTGCCATGCGTCCCGAAAATCATCTTCATTTCGTACTACATGATCGTAAAATGACCGCTGCCATACCACGTTTCCCGGCGTAAGCATTTCTGTATTAACCAATTTGGTCGTGACGGATTTCCATGAGCATAGGATATCAGATATTGTAGGGGCGGGGCTCTGCTCCGCCCGATAAAGAGAGAGCAGCATATGAACGTGATTCGGCATGATCACATGACGTTCAATTTTTTTGGGATAACGTTCCTCCAGAAGCAAAAGCTGCGTTTCACAAATGCGGCCGAGAGCTGAAAGAATCGTACATCCTTCGTGGATGGCTGAAAGGATTTGCCGCCGGCTTTTGGTGCATACCGTCAGAAAATAAGCGCCGGGCAGGGAATAGTCAAACTCACACAGCCGCATATCACGGCGCTTTTTTACGTTCACTCGGCGGCTTTGACGCTCACCATGGCGTCAAAGTCGAGCCCGAGCTCGCCGCCGACGGTGCGAAGCTCCGCGAGCGTGGAGTCGTTGACGGGGATGCCGTTTTTGAGCTTTTCATTGCGGGAGTCGACCTCCATTTCGCCGGAGGTGTAAATGCGGGCGCGGCCTTCGGCCTTGGCGCTGTCGCGCAGCTCCTGCAGAAGCGTCGAAAGGCTCTCGCGTATCGCGGCCTTGTCGCCGAACATGCCGTAATCGAGCGCGAAGAAGCTCTGCGATGTGTCGCCGAGGCCGTTCTTGCTCACATGGTTGGACGTAGCGCCGCCGGCGATGATCGAGGAGAGGATTTCTACGATCAGCGCGAGACCGTAGCCCTTGTGCGAGCCGGTCGCGGGGCTGGAGCCGCCGAGCGGGAGAATGCCGCCGCCCGCCTTGGAGTTGATGTTGTCGATGACGCGCTTGGCGTCGGAGGTGTCCTTGCCGTTTTCATCGACGGCCCAGCCGAGCGGCATGGGCTTGCCCTGCTTGGCATAGACCTCCAGCTTGCCGCGCGGCACGACCGTGGTCGCCACGTCGTACAGCATGGGGATGGGATCGGCGGGCATGGCAAAGGCGATGGGGTTTGTGCCGAGCATGACCTCGCGGCCGAACGTCGGCACGCAGATGGCCTGCGTATTCGTAAAGCACATGCCGAGCATGTCCTCGCGCTCGGCCATCATGGCATAATAGCCGCCGACGCCGAAGTGGTTGGAGTTGCGCACGACCGTCGCGCCGAAGCCGTACTGCTTCGCCTTGGCAATGGCGCGCTCCATTGCGTCCACGGCGGCAATCTGGCCCATGGCGCTGTGCGCATCGAGCACGACGGAGAGCGGCGTTTCATGCACGACCTCCGGCACGGCGTCCGGACGGATCACGCCGCTTTTCACACCGCGGTGGTAGCGGATCAGTCGCTGCACGCCGTGGGATTCCAGTCCCTGCAGATCGGCGGTGAGCAGAATGTCGGCAATATCGCGGCTCTGTTTTTCATTGAATCCGTATTTGCCCATAACGGCTTCGCAGTAAGCGCGAAGCTCCTTTTCCGGCAGACGATAGTACGCCATATGTCTCTTTCCTTTCTTTATCGAACTGGATCAAACCTTTTCGACCGATTATACCATTTATACCATATTCGGACAAAGGAAAAAAGCCTTTTCCGGCGGAAAAAGACCGCACACGGTATTCTGCAAAAAGACATTGGAAAATCTCCGGGCAGGACGTATAATTATGGCAGAACGTTGAGCGGGAGGAACGGACGATGGATAAATACGAGGTGCTGAAGCACTGCTTCGGCCACAGCCGTTTCCGGCAGGGGCAGGAGGAGCTTGTCGACGCCGTTTTGTCCGGCCGGGATGCGCTCGGCATCATGCCGACCGGCGGCGGGAAATCCCTGTGCTACCAGATTCCCGCGCTGCTTTTCGGCGGCATTACGATCGTCATATCGCCGCTGATCTCCCTGATGAAGGATCAGGTGGCGGCGCTCAAAAACGCGGGGATCAGCGCCGCGTACATCAACAGCTCGCTCACCGCCGAGCAGCTGCGTCTTGTGTACCGCCGCGCGCGGGAGGGCGCGTACAAGCTGCTGTATGTCGCGCCGGAACGGCTGGAAACGGAGGGCTTCGCCGCACTCATGCAGGCGGTGACGGTCTCGCTTGTGGCCGTGGACGAGGCGCACTGCATCTCCCAATGGGGGCAGGACTTCCGCCCAAGCTACCGGAGCATACCGGACTTTGTTGCTTCGCTGCCGCAGCGCCCTCCGGTAACGGCGCTTACCGCGACCGCCACGGCGGAGGTGCAGCAGGACATTGTCCGTCTGCTTGAACTGCATGATCCCGTCCGCTGTGTCACGGGCTTCGACCGCCCGAACCTCTTCTTTGACGTGCAGCGCCCGAAAAACAAAATGTCCGCGCTGCTCGATCTTCTGCGGACGCGGCGGGACAAGACAGGCATCGTTTACTGCGCCACGCGCGCCGCCGAGCGCGTTTGCCGGACGCTGTGCAGCCGCGGCGTCGCCGCGGTCTGTTATCACGCCGGAATGGAGGACGGCGAGCGCCGCGCAAGCCAGGACGATTTTCAGTTCGACCGGAAAAACGTGATCGTTGCGACGAATGCCTTCGGCATGGGCATTGATAAATCCAATGTGAATTTCGTGATCCACTACAACATGCCGAAAAGCCTTGAAGCGTATTATCAGGAGGCGGGGCGTGCCGGACGCGACGGCGAGGCTGCAGACTGCATTTTGCTCTACTCCGCGGGCGATGTGGAGACGGCGAAATTCCTCATCCAGAGCGGCGGGGAGGAGCTTGGCGACGCAGAGCGGGAAGAGCTGCGCCGCCGCGACTATGAGCGGCTGAAGATCATGACCGGCTACTGCAAAACGACGCGCTGCCTGCGGGGGTACATTCTCGACTATTTCGGGCAGCCGCACGCCGAGGAATGCGGAAACTGCGGAAACTGCCGGAGAACGTACCGGCTTGAGGACATCACGATACCGGCGCAGATGATCCTCTCGTGCGTTGTGCGCGTGCGCGAAACGCTCGGATACTATGTCGGAAAAACGCTGATCGTCCAGACGCTGCGCGGCAGCCGCGACCGGCGCCTTCTGCAGCTTGGGCTGGACAGGCTCTCAACGTATGGCCTGATGCAGAAGCTCTCTGCGGAAAAGGTGCTCGCCATGCTGGACCGGCTGGAAGAAGCGGGGTATCTGCGCACGAACGCGCAGCACTTCACGCTGGAACCGACGGCGGCCGCTAACGGCGTGCTGTTCGGCGGCGAGAAGATCGCCATGCCGGTACACCTTGAGACGGCGGCGCAGAGCGGAGAGAAAAAACACCGCCGGAAGAGCGCGGCGGCATCCGCCCCGACGACCGGAACGGACGGTCTCTTCGCGGCGCTCAAGGCGGAGCGCACGCGCCTCGCCGCGGCGGAGGGCGTGCCTGCCTATGTTGTATTCTCCAACGCGACGCTCGCGGACATGGCGGCGAAAGCTCCGCACACGACGGAGGATTTTCTGGAGGTCTCCGGCGTCGGCGAGATAAAAGCCGCGCGCTACGGCGAAGCGTTCCTGAAAACCATCGCCGCATACGAAGAAGCGGACGAAGCCTGAAAAAAAGGAAAGCCCTCCGGCATCCGTTTCGGATGCCGGAGGGCTTGTGCGTTTTATACGGAAATGCGGGGATGATTTAGTACATACCGCCCATGTCCGGCGCGGCGGGAGCCGGCGCGGGGGGTTCGGGGATGCTCACGACCATCGCCTCGGTGGTGAGGACGGTGGAGGCGACGGAGGCGGCGTTCTCCAACGCGCTGCGGCAGACCTTGGTCGGATCTACGATACCGGCGGCGATCATATCGCAGTACTCTTCCTTCGCGGCGTCAAAGCCGTAGCCGGGGATCTCGGAGCCGCGGACCTGATTGAGGATCACGGCGCCCTCAAGACCGGCGTTCGCAGCGATCTGCATCAGCGGAGCCTGCAGAGCCTTCGCAACGATGGCAGCGCCCGTCTTCTCGTCGCCCTCGAGCTCGGTGACGACCTTCTCGGCAGCGATGCCGGCCTGCACGTAAGCCGTGCCGCCGCCGGCGACGATGCCTTCCTCAACGGCGGCCTTCGTCGCGTTGAGAGCGTCTTCGACGCGGAGCTTCTTCTCCTTCATTTCGGCCTCGGTAGCCGCGCCGACCTTGATGACGGCAACGCCGCCGCTCAGACGGGCCAGACGCTCCATGAGCTTCTCACGGTCGTAGTCGGAGGTGGAAACTTCGTACTGGTTCTTGATCTGCGCCACGCGGTCAGCGATGGCTTCCTTCGTGCCGGCGCCGCCGACGATGATGGTGTTCTCCTTGGAGACCTTGACCTGACGCGCACGGCCGAGCATATCGAACGTGGCGTCCTTGAGCTCCATGCCGTAGTCGCCGGAGACGACCTGGCCGCCGGTCAGAACGGCGATATCCTGCATGGTCTCCTTGCGGCGGTCGCCGAAGGCCGGGGCCTTGACGCACACGCAGGTGAAGGTGCCGCGCAGCTTGTTGAGAAGGATGGTGGCGAGCGCCTCGCCCTCAACCTCGTCGGCGATGATGACGAGCTTCTTGCCGGCCTTCACGATCTGCTCGAGCAGAGGCAGGATCTCCTGAATGTTGGAGATCTTCTTATCGGTGATGAGGATGTAGGCGTCATCGATGACGGCTTCCATCTTCTCGGAATCGGTGACCATGTAGGGGGAGACGTAGCCGCGGTCAAACTGCATGCCCTCGACGACCTCGGAATAGGTCTGCGCGGTCTTGGACTCTTCCACGGTGATGACGCCGTTCTGACCGACCTTCTCCATAGCCTCGGCGATCAGGGTGCCAATCTGCTCGTCGCCGGAGGAAATGGTGCCGACGCGGGCGATGTCCTTCGTGCCGCTCACAGGCTGGGACGCGGTCTTGATCTCGCTGACGGCGGCCTCGGTCGCCTTGGCGATGCCGCGGCGGAGGACCATCGGGTTGGCGCCGGCGGCGAGGTTCTTCAGACCCTCGCGGATGATGGCCTGGGCGAGAACGGTCGCGCTCGTGGTGCCGTCGCCGGCGACGTCGTTCGTCTTGGTGGCGACTTCGCGGATGAGCTGCGCGCCCATGTTCTCGGCGGGATCGGCGAGCTCGATCTCCTTGGCGATGGTCACGCCGTCGTTCGTGATGAGCGGGGTGCCGAATTTCTTATCGAGAACAACGTTGCGGCCCTTGGGTCCGAGCGTGATCTTCACGGTGTCGGCAAGCTTGTCAACGCCGGTCTGCAGAGCCTTGCGGGCTTCCGCGCCATAAACCAGATTCTTAGCCATAATATATTCGTCCTCCTGAAATTACTCTACGATCGCCAGAATGTCGCTCTGACGGACGATGGTGTATTCCTCGCCGTCGAGCTTGACGCTGGTTCCGCTGTACTTGCCGGCGATGACCTTGTCGCCCGCCTTGACTTCCATCTTCACTTCGTTGCCGTCCACCATTCCGCCGGGGCCGACGACGATGACTTCGTAAACTTCCGGCTTTTCCTGCGCCGCGCTCGTGAGGATGATGCCGCCCTTGGTCTTTTCCTCGGCTTCCGTCCGCTTGAGGACAACGCGATCCGCCAACGGTTTGAGATTCATGGTTTCTGCCTCCTATGATCATTTTAATTTTTATTTTGTTGATTTAGCACTCAATGGCTCCGAGTGCTAACCCATGCCTATAAAATAGCACACGCCCTCTGCAAATGCAAGAGGGAATGTGCTGTTTTAAAAAATAATTCACATATTGCGGGAAACGGGATATCAAAGGTACATATAAAGCTGGCAGGGGATCATGCCGTTATAAAGTCTCCGCCGCTTGTCGGCGCGCTTGCCGTAGACATTTTCAAAATTCTCAAGCGAGGAGATCACGTAGGTCTTCCAGTTTTCCGTTTCGCGCATCGTTTTGCCGAATGCGCGCATGAGCTCGACCGCCGCCTCCTTTTCGAGCAGGCGCTCGCCGTAGGGCGGGTTGGTGCAGAGCGTGCCGTTCTCCGTTTTGCGGGAGAAATCTCTTGCGTCAGCCACGGAGAAGTCAATGTATTTCTCCACCCCGGCGCGGCGGGCATTCTCGCGCGCGAGAGCGACGGCGCGCGGGTCGATGTCGGAGGCGAAGATGTGATAGTCGCCGGAATATTCGCGGCTGCGGGCAAGATTCCGCTCCGACTGCCATATGCCGCGCGGCAGGCAGCGCCACGTTTCGGCGGCAAACTCGCGGTTCAGCCCCGGCGCGCGGTTGAGTGCCGCGAGCGCGGCTTCAATGGCGATCGTGCCGCTGCCGCAGAAGGGGTCGCAGAAATCGCCGCGGCCGCGGTAGCGCGCAATGTCCACGATGGCGGCCGCGAGCGTTTCGCGCAGCGGAGCTGCGACCTGCGCCGGGCGGTAGCCGCGCTTATGGAGCCCCGTGCCGCTCGTGTCGATATAGAGCGCGGCCTCGTCCTTCATAATGGCGAACTGGATGGGGAAGCTCTCGCCCTCTTCGGAGAACCACGAGAGACCGTACACGCTCTTGAGCCGTTCGACAACGGCCTTTTTCACGATTTTCTGGCAGTCCGGCACGGAGTGGAGCGCGCTCTCAAGCGCCCAGCCCTTGACGGGGAATGCGCCGTCCGCAGGGATGAAAGTCTCCCACGGCAGCGCGCGCACGCCCTCGAAGAGCTCGTCGAAGGTGCGCGCCGGGAACCGGCCGAGGACGATCAGAACGCGCTCGGCAAAGCGCGAGCGGATGTTCGCGCGCGCGACGGCGCTCTCGTCGCCGGTGAAGTATACGCGCCCGTTTTCCGGCGCAACATTTTCCATATCCATATGGCGCAGCTCGTTGCCGAGCGGACCTTCCAGCCCGAACAGGCACGGCGCGCAGAGAGTGAGCTTCATGTTATTTCCTCCGATGTGATCTCTATTCGGAAAGATAGTACCCTGTTTCGCTCCAAATTGCAAGCAATATAAAAACCCCGCCGTTTCCGGCGGGGCAAAAAGAGAGAATGAGAGAGGGTAGGTATTTAAAGGGTAGGTATTTAAAAGGTATGGGTCACTTGCCCGAGGCGGCTTCGATCTCGGTTTTGACCTGCTCGGCGGTCATCACGCGGCCGAACATTTCCGCCCAGAGATCAAACATGGCGGTGTTCCAGTCGTTCGCCGTGCGGCCGCAGTGGTCGTAGGAGCTGATGCCGTCGGCCACAGCGACAACGTTGTAGTCCTTATGATAGGCCTCGCGGATCGTGCTGTCCACGCACCAGTTCGTCACCGTGCCGCAGATGATAAGCGTGCGGATGCGCTTTTTCTTCAGCCACGTTTCGAGCTCCGTGTGGGAGAAGCAGGAGTAGGTGTACTTCGGAAATACGGTGTCGCCTTCGACGGGCGCAAGCGCCGGATCGATCTGGCACTCCGGGGAGCCGGGCTTGAACTTGACGTCGCCGTCCTCGGTGAGAAGGCCGCGCTGCTTATTGCGGAACCAGTAATGATCGTTGTGGAAATCCACATCCTGTGCGAAGATGGACATAAACACGGGGATGCCCTTTTCGTTGCAGAACTTTTTGAGATCGGCGATGGTGGGCAGCTGCTCGGCGGACTGCGGCGTGTAGAGCGGACCGTCGGGCTGGGTGAAGCCGGTCTGCATATCAATGATCAGCAGGGCGGTCTCTTCCGGGTGGATCGTGAAAGGAGCGTCCCACTCCCAATATCTGGCCATAGTATTTTTCCTCCATTTTGTATGGGTTTACTTAAATCAAATAAGGACGTGCGTTCACTCCTGCTGCAGCAGGTTTTCGAGGATCGTTTCGCACGGGTAAAAGTCAAAGTTGTAGTTGATCGCGAGAAGCTGCATTCCCTGCCGGTGCTCCGCCTCGGTGGTGGAGTTTACGCCGTCGTCCGCAACAGCGACGCGGAAGCCGCGGTAAAACGCCTCGATCGCCGTCTGCGCCACGCACACGTCCGAGCGCCAGCCCGTCATGATGACAGTGTTGATCTGCATCTGACGGAGCTTTTTTTCGAGCGTCGTGTTGACGAAGCCGTTGAACCGGTTTTTGTAGACAACGAAGTCGGCTGGATCGGGCTTTACCTCGTCGATGATCTGCACGCCGTAGGAGCCGGCCATCATATGATTGTTCCAGAGCTGCAGCTCCGGATCGTTCTTATAATGCCGGTCGCAGACGTAAATGACCGGAACGCCCATCTGCCGCGCGCAGGCAAAGAGCTTTTTGAGCTGCGGAAGAATGAGATGGATGCGCCCGCAGGCAAGCGCGCCGCCTTCGAGAATGTCGTTCTGAAGATCGATCGCGACGATGGCCGGACGGCACACATCCGGCGCGGGGGAAAGCGCCGCGGCATCGATATCCTCCGGCAGGAGAGACTGCAAGAGCATCTGCGCGCGCTTATACTCTTCCAGTATGCGGTCCACCTCCGCCTGCTGGCGGATCATGGCTTTCTGCACTTCTTCAGTGGATGCGTCGAGCAGCGCGGCGATTTCCGTCAGGGGGAATTTCATTTCGCGGAAATAACGGATCTGCTGCAGACGCGCGATGTCCGATTCCGAATACATCCGGTATCCGGCATCGGTGCGCTCCGGCTTCGGCAGAAGGCCGCGGCTTTCGTAGAGTCGGATAGCTTTCACGCTCAGTCCGGTGAGGGAAGCCGCTTTTTTTATCGTTATCATGCAGCGCGCTCCTTTCCGTGACGGTGGGATATTTCAAACGGGAGCATCCCGAAGGATGCTCCCGCGGGAGGCACGGCCCGCCGTGGGGCCGATGGATTTACTGCTTCTTGCCGACCTTGTTGAAGATGACCTTCACGAGGAAAGCCACGACAACGCAGTTGATGGAGGGCAGGAGAACGGGGATGAAGGTGACAGCAACGCCGACGATCCAGGACACGAAGCCGCCGATATCAGCGCGGGGCAGGGAATCCAGATCAGTGTAGCCGTGGTTGTACTTGGTGAGGAAGTCAGCGAACACGATGCCGACGATGGGAGGCACGGTGCTGGAGAGGAAGTTGATGTAGCTGCCGAACAGGTTGTAGAAACCAACGCAGCCGAGGATGGTGCCGACAAGACCGAACACGAGGGTCAGCTTGTTGCGGGGAACCTTGATGACGGAGCTGAGGCTCATGGAGCCGGAGTAGACGCAGCCCTGAGCGGTGGACCAGATGTTGAGGACCATGACGATGAACGCCGGGGCCAGAAGACCCTGCAGCGCGAGAACGCCCATGATGTCGGGATCGCCGTAAACAACGGAGCCGATGGCGCCGAAGAACACCATGAAGGAGTTACCGATCATGATCGTGATGATCATAACAATGATGGAGGTCTTTGCGTTCTTGGCAAAGCGCATGATGTCGGGCGTGAACATAACGGAGCCGACAACGTAGGAGCCGACGCCCAGAGCAACGGCCTTCGCGAAAGTGATGGAGTCTTCCTTGACAAGAGCATTGATGCCGGCAACGCCGCCGACGTCGTTGAACGCGCGGATGATGGAGATGAAGCCGAAGATCAGGACGATGGGCACGGCGATGTTGGAGAGCATGTTCATCCACTTGGTGCCCTTGGAGGCGGTGATGGTCATGCCGATACCGGCGAGCCTGGATATTTGCGTTTTTAGGCAGTCTTTTTACCGCTCTCTCCGCTTTGCAGAA
>OGYE01000968.1_pt1 | contig 18894 bp, 18 predicted proteins | sample 1576471 | NCBI WGS metagenome assembly OGYE01 (sample SAMEA3541532, study PRJEB24748) | human gut metagenome | biome: human gut; feature: human-associated habitat; material: faeces | place: China | collected 2012
TGTGACGAAGTTGCTTCTGTAACATCTGTCCATGTTGGACAGATGTTCTTAACTATGAAATACTTCTATGCTATAATGGGTAAACACAAACATCAAAAAGTATGATATAATTAAACAAATAGGATGCTCGGCGCGTTTCTGCCCGGCGCCGCGGCGCTGGCCGGAAGCGTTCTCGCGTGGGGCGTGCGGTATATTTACGCGGTGTCCGGCTTCCTCTCGCGCCTCCCGTGCGCGAACGTTTATGTGCGCAATCCGCTCTTTCTCGGCTGGCTCGCGCTCGTATACGCGCTCTTTTTCGCCGCGTGGCTGCGCTCTCGGAAAACCGGGCGCTTCCGTGCTCTCGCGCCGATATGCGTTTCGCTCGCGCTGCTCTTTGCCGCCGCGGGCATTACAAGACTCCAATGGAGCGATACGCTCCGTCTCACGGCGCTCGACGTCGGGCAGGGGGAATGCATCGTTCTCACGAGCGGGGAGCATGCCGCGGTGATCGACTGCGGCGGAAGCTGGGTCACGCACGACGCCGGGAAAAGCGCCGTACAGTTTCTCGGCGGCGAGTGCCGGAGGAGCGTTGACGCGCTCATTCTCACGCATCTCCATACCGACCACGCCAACGGCGCGGCGCAGCTCTTATCCCGCGTGCGCGTCGGCACGCTCTATCTGCCGCGCGAAACGGAGGAAACATCTCTTCTCGCGGAGATACTGGATGCCGCGGAGCGGCAGGGGACACGGGTGGAATATGTGACGGAGGACATGACACTGCCGCTCGGCACGGCGGGGCTTGCCGTCTGGTCACCGCTGCTGCCGGAATCCGACGACGCGAACGAAAACGGCCTCATCATTGCGGTCTCGCAGAATGATTTCGAGGCGTTCATCCTCGGCGACGCGCCGTCCAAGGCGGAAAAGGCGCTCATAGCGAGCGCGCCGATGCCGGACGCCGAGGTGCTGTTCGTTGCGCACCACGGCTCGAACACATCCACCTGCAAAGAGCTTCTGGAAGCGATCACGCCGGAAACGGCGGTCATTTCCGTTGGGTATAATACGTACGGCCATCCGACGCAGAAGGTTCTCGACCGGCTGGCAAAATATGAGATCACCGTGCTGCGCACGGATACCGACGGCGAGATCACCATCGCCGCCGGGGAAGGGTAAAACGCTATGGCAAAACCGTCCTTCGGCAAAAAGGAAACGCCGCTCGACTACGGCGCGCTTGTAAAAAATCTCCGCGACAAAGGCCCGGAAAAGCTCTATCTTCTCTGGGGCGAGGAGGACTATCTTCTCGCGGACTTCGTTTCGCGCCTGCGCGCCGCGTGCGTCGGCACGGAGGGGGACGAGTTCAACGCAAAGCGCATCGACTCTCCCGCGCCTGCGGCGAACGACATCGCCGAAGCGCTCGACGCCATGCCGTTTTTCGGAGACAGGACGTTCGTGGAGCTGCGCGGATTTGACGTGAACAAGTGCCGTGACGAGCGCACCACCGCGCTCTTTGCAGACATTCCGGACTGGTGTACCGTTGTCATCACGCTCCCGACGGGTATGGAGCCGGACGGACGGCTCTCATTTATCAAGCAGCTCAAATCCGCGGGCAAGGCCGTGAACTTCACGGCGCAGACCGGCACGCCGCTCAACAACTGGATCGCGCGCCGCTTTGAGGCCAACGGCAAGCGCATCGACCGCGACGCCGTGGACCGGCTCGTGTTCCTCTCCGGCGATCTTATGAACCGGCTCATCCCGGAGATCGCAAAGATCTGCGGCTATGTCCCCGGAGACCGTGTTACGGCGCAGGACGTTGAAAAGCTCGCGCACCACATCCCGGAGGCGGACGCCTTCCAGATGACCGAGGAGATCGCCCGCCGGAACTACGACGGCGCCGCGGCCAAGCTCGCAGAGCTTCTCGCCGGGGACGCCGAGCCCATCGAGATCATGGGCGTGATCGGCTGGCAGGTGCGGCAGCTCTATGCCGCGAAGATCGCCGAGAAGAGCGGGCGCGGCGCGCCGTTCCTCATGGAGATCCTCGGCACGTCGAGCGAGTACCGCGCGCGGAAGCTCGCCGAGACTGCGGCAAAGTTTTCACTTCCGGCGCTTACGAACGGCGTGCGCCTGTGCGCGGAGTGCGCCATGAAGCCGCGCGAAAACGGCGCGATCACAGACGCCGAGGCAATCAAGGAATTTCTGATCCGCTTTGCGATGGAGAGCCGCCGTGCTTAAGATCAAGGAAGCCATTGTCGTCGAGGGACGGTACGATAAGATCGCCCTTGAACCGCTCGTCGATACCGCGATTTTCACGACCGACGGGTTCGGTATATTCAAAAATAAGGAAAAGCTCGCCCTGCTCCGGCGCGTGGCCGAGCAGCGAGGGCTCATTGTCCTCACGGACGCGGACGGCGCGGGGCTCGTCATCCGCAACCGTTTGCGCGGCGCGATAAGCGCGCAGTATCTCAAGCATGCCTACATTCCGGACGTGGCGGGCAAGGAGCGGCGCAAAAAAGCGCCCTCGCGCGCCGGGACGCTCGGCGTGGAGGGCATGAAACCGGAAATTCTGGAAGAGGCGCTGCGCCGCGCCGGGGCGGTGTGCGATACGGAGACGCGCGGGCGCGTCACCAAGGCCGATCTCGCCGCTCTCGGTCTCTCCGGCGGGGCGGACAGCGCCGCGCGGCGGAAAGCTCTGCAGAAAAAGCTCGCGCTGCCGGAGAATCTTTCGGCCAACGCCCTGCTCGACGCGGTCAACTCGCTCTATACACGGGATGAATTTCTATCGGCGGCGCGCTCTTTCGAGCACGAAGGCCGCGGCGTTACCGAGCAGGAGAAAGCCGCCGGAGACGGTCTCAAGCTCGGCGGCGAGCCGGTAGAGAGCATAGGTGCGCGGCGCGAGCTCTCCGATATGTAAAAGAAGGATTACCGAGCAGAAGAGCATCGCGCAGCTCACGCAGAGCGTCCCGCGCACCATGCCGAAGGCCTCCTCGCTCAGCGGGGAGAAAAGACGTTTCATAAAATCACCGCTTCCATTGTACCCGCGCAGCGCATTGCGCCGCAACGGACAACATATGGAAACGGTGGATTTTTCTGCTTTTTTGTAACCGTATCTTGTCTTGTGACGGCGCGCGGCGTATGATATAATATGCTGAAAAATGTTTCTTTCAGGGGGTAACACCGTATGAAATGCCCGTTCTGCGGCTATGCGGAAAGCAAGGTCATCGACTCCCGCCCGGCGGACGAAGGCGCGTCCATCCGGCGGAGAAGAGAATGCCTCGCCTGCCAGCGTCGGTTCACAACGTATGAGGTCATGGAGCGCCTGCCGCTCGTCGTCGTCAAGCGCGACGGCAGCCGCCAGACGTTCGATAAAAATAAGCTCATCAACAGCATGCTCAAAGCGTGCGAGAAGCGCTCCGTCGCCCTCGGCGATCTTGAGCGCATCGCCAACGAGATCGAGCAGGAGCTGCAGAACCGGCTCGAGCGCGAATGCCCGACGAGCGAGATCGGCGAAATGGTCATGAAGCGGCTCAAATCGCTCGACGAGGTCGCCTATGTCCGCTTTGCCTCGGTCTACCGCCAGTTCAAGGATATCAACACCTTCATGGAAGAGCTGACGCATCTTCTGGAGGACAAGACTTAAAATACGCTCCGGAAGCTCACGTGCTCCATGGAGTCGATGCTCTGCAGATGCGCTTTGAGACATTCGATGGCGCTCTCGGCTGCGTCGGCGTCGTGCGTGAGGATCGGCTCGAGCGCGGCGTAAAAGGCGTCGGTCGCCGAATCCACCTCTGCGTGACGGATCATGATATGCGTGTAGTTCTCCGCGCCGTACCAGAGCTCGATGGCTTCGCGCAGCGCGTCCTCCGCGGCGTCGTAGTCCTCCGCGCGGCAGTATGCGAGCGCTTTGTCCGCGCTCGCCGCGAGAGAGCCGGTGAGAGAATCGATGTGCGCAATGTTCCATGCCGCCGCGCCGAAGAGCAGCGCGAGCAATATAGCCGCAGAGATAGCTTTTTTCATGTCCTTTTCTCCCGTTTGGCAAAGTAGACGTTTCCGGTCTTATCGCAGGTGAGCAGAAACACCTGTTCGGGGCTTTTCACACCCTGCCGGCGGCATTCGCCGCGCAGCCATTCCTCCGTTTTGCCGCATTTGTGAAGATTTTCGCGCAGCACCGTCCCGTCGCTGATGAGAATATAAGGGTAGCCCGTCTCCGGCTCGGCGCAGCGGAGCTGCCCAGCAGTAACGGGGCGCTCCGCGGGCGTGAGGATAACGTTGAGCGTGCCGTCCGTCTCCAGAATGGCGTACTCGACCGTCGATAGGTCGGTAACGCTTTGGCGGCGCAGCTCCTCGGCCAGCTCGTCCACGGAAAACCGGCAGCGGTGCATCTCTTTCTGGTTGATCGTGCCTTTTTCGATGAGAAAGCACGGCTTGCCGAAGAGCGCCGCGCGCAGCTTCTGGCTGCGGAGCGTGACGCCGGAGAGAATGAGCTCCAGGCAGAAAAGCGTCAGAATGGAGACAAGGCCGTTCATCAGCGGAATGCCGATATCCTGCAGAGGGAGCGACGCTAAGTCCGCCACCAGTACGGAAACGACCAGCTCCGATAGCTCCAGCTCGCCGAGCTGCCGTTTTCCCAGAATGCGCATGCACAAAAGCAGCACCGTAAAAATGATGATGGTGCGAAACATTACAATAGCCATAGAAATATTTTGACCCAAGGAGAGTAAATTATGAGCGAAGAAAAAAAGATCGGCGGACGCGCCTTCGGTGAGACGCTGAACGTCGAAAAGTTCATCGAAGAGCAGGTCGCGCTCATCCGTGAGCAGGTCGGCGACGGCAAGGTGCTTCTGGCCCTGTCCGGCGGCGTGGACAGCTCCGTTGTGGCGGCGCTGCTGCTCCGCGCCATCGGCGATCAGCTCTACTGCGTGCATGTGAACCACGGTCTCATGCGCAAGGGCGAGAGCGAGCAGGTCATCAAGGTCTTCCGCGAAGAGCTGGGCGCCAATCTCACCTACGTGGACGCGACCGACCGCTTCCTCGATAAGCTCGCGGGCGTTTCGGAGCCCGAGCGCAAGCGCAAGATCATCGGCGAGGAGTTCATCCACGTTTTCGAAGAAGAGGCCGCCAAGCTCCAGGGCATCCACTTCCTCGGCCAGGGCACGATCTACCCCGACATCGTCGAGAGCGACAAGGGCGTCAAGGCCCACCACAACGTCGGCGGTCTGCCCGAAAAGCTCGGCTTTGAGCTTGTCGAGCCGGTGAAGTACCTCTTCAAAGACGAGGTCCGTCAGGTCGGCGAGGCGCTCGGTCTGCCGCACAGCATGGTGTGGCGTCAGCCGTTCCCCGGCCCCGGTCTCGGCGTCCGGTGCATCGGCGCGATCACCCGCGACCGTCTCGCCGCCGTGCGTGAGTCCGACGCCATCCTCCGCGAGGAGTTCGCAAAGTCCGGCATGGACGCGAAGGTCTGGCAGTACTTCACGATCGTCCCCGACATCCGCACCACCGGCGTCGTGGACGGCAAGCGCACCGAGCTCTGGCCGGTCATCATCCGCGCCGTGAACACCACCGACGCCATGACCGCGAGCGTTCCCCGTCTTGACTGGGAGCTTCTCGAGACCGTTACGCGCCGCGTGCAGGCCGAGGTCCCCGGCGTCAGCCGCGTCCTCTACGACCTCAGCCCCAAGCCCCCCGCGACCATTGAGTGGGAATAATTTCATAGGTCGAAAAAAGCCTGTAAACACCAGACTTTTTGAGCTTTGATGCCCTTTGTGGCAACGATTTGGCAACAGAATTTCATTATTCACAAGAAAAGAGCTATCTGATTTCAAATGAAGTCAGATAGCTCTTTTGACGTGCATTGTTAGACAGCGTCAAAGATACTCGTCCAAAGTACAGATAGATGGTACACTAGTACCGAACTGTTCGATGTTGAAATTGATTTTGCATTTTTATTCTTATTGGCGACACAAAATCACATCATTTACACCAGAGGAATCGTTCGTATGGATATATTCTTTGATCAAAGCTTTACTAATAATAATTTTTTATCGTCTGTTAGTTGCTTGACAAATATGCATTACTATGATATTTTTGTTTAGTAAATATGATATCTGAGTGCCATCGATTTTGTATAGAGTTGATGGAGAATAGGGAATCCGGTTGGAATCCGGAACGGTACCGCCACTGTATGCGCGGAGGCACCGCACATGACGAAAGTCGGTCATTGGGAGTTAATCCTGAGAAGGCTGTGCGGAAGGCTTATGATACGCAAGTCAGGAGACCTGCTCAGGTTGTTAAAGTCTATTTGCTCTTGAGTTATGGAGAAATGGGCTATTTTGTTGCGAAAAAACGGCAGCAGCAGTCATGTATGACTGCTGCTTTTTGTATACCCGAAAACCACGCGTTAGACGCGTGGCTCAAAAGAGCCTTTGGCGATGAGGGAGACAAAAAACTCCTTTTGCTTAATAAAAGTGCGGTCTGGCAAATGCACTTAAAAAGCAAAAGGAGGGAATTCAGAATGAGCCTGAATGACATAAACAATTTATCTCATGCGAAGTGGAATTACAAATACCACATAGTGTTTGCGCCGAGGTACCGAAGAAAAGTATTCTACAAAGAAAAGCGGGCAGCAAGTAACAATCCCCGCGCAGCTGGCAGACCGTATTACACATTTACGCGTTACGCGAGGAACAGAGGGCTTTGCCTGCATAGGAAGAACCCCCAGTTTTACTGGGGGGTTACTTTTGCTTTTTCGTGGCTTAAACCACAAAAAGATATAAATCAATGGAGGAAAGAAAAATGAAGAACATGAAAAAACTTGTAGCACTCCTGCTTGCGATGTGCCTTGCAACATCTCTTGTCGGCTGCGGTTCTCAGAAAAGCGAGACACCGGACAACGTAGGAGAGGTGTCTTCTGCCAATCCAGTCTCTGACGATCAAGCTGCTGCTGATGAGGTGTCCAAGATGATTGACGCAATCTATGTGCAAGAACGAAACGAAAACACGGATGAACAATGTGAGGCCGCAAAAGCTGCCTGGGATGCCCTGACGGATGCCCAAAAGGAATTGGTTTCCGGCGAATTTGCAGATCCAGACTATTTTGGACGGGATACTGGCGATGCTTCTAAAGATGATCCTCGCAACGGTGATGAAATCGGCGAAAATGAACTGCTCGTAGTCAGCTTCGGAACCTCTTTTAATGACAGCCGTGTTGCTGACATCAAGAGCATTGAGGACGCTTTGCAGGAAGCCTATCCGGACTGGTCGGTCAGAAGAGCCTTTACCGCCCAGATCATTATCAATCATGTGCAGGCTCGTGACGGAGAAAAGATTGATAACGTCCAGCAGGCGCTTGATCGTGCGGTAGAAAATGGTGTTAAGAATCTGGTGATTCAGCCTACCCATCTGATGTATGGTGCTGAGTATGATGAGCTGGCAGAAACCGTAGAATCTTATCAGGATAAATTTGAATCGGTTAAGATCGCCGCTCCCCTTCTGGGCGATGTCGGTACCGATGCAACTGTCATCAATGAAGATAAAAAAGCTGTTGCAGAGGCTGTTACCGCAGAAGCAGTTAAGACAGCTGGATACCAGACTCTGGATGAAGCAAAGGCAGACGGCGTTGCATTCGTATTTATGGGTCACGGTACTTCCCACACAGCAAAGGTATCTTACAGCCAGATGCAGGCTCAGATGGAGGCTCTGGGATACGACAATGTATTCATCGGTACCGTTGAGGGTGAACCGGAAGCAACCGCCTGCGATGCTGTTATTGAAAGCATCAAAGAAGCTGGTTATAAGAAAGTCATCCTTCGTCCTCTGATGGTCGTTGCAGGTGACCATGCAAACAATGATATGGCAGGCGATGATGCTGATTCCTGGAAGAGTATGTTCAACGCATCCGGCGCTTTTGAGAGCGTTGATACTCAGATTGCGGGCCTCGGTCGGCTTCCGGCCATTCATGAGCTATATGTTGCACATACTGGTGCTGTAATCGATCAATAAAGGAACAGATCGAGCATGAAAAAAAGAACGGCACTCCTGTGTATGGCTGCTTTGATCGCTGTTTTCGCCGTTGGATGCAGCGATCAGACGGATCCATCTGCTCAGGACGGCTCCAGCCCGCCAGCTGTTTCGCAGGAACAACAAACAACTTTGGAAGATGGCATTTATTCTGCTGATTTTGAAACAGATAGCAGCATGTTCCGTGTCAACGAGACATGCGATGGTAAAGGAAAGCTGACGGTTCAGGACGGCAAAATGACCATTCACATTTCGCTTACCTCTCAGAGTATTGTCAATCTTTTCCCGGGCACCGCAGAGGATGCCCAGAAAGATGGTGCAGAACTTTTGCTGCCTACTGTGGACACCGTAACTTATGAGGATGGAATAAGCGAAGAAGTCAACGGTTTTGATGTTCCGGTTCCGGCTCTGGACGAGCCGTTTAACCTTGCGCTGATCGGTACAAAGGGAAAATGGTACGATCATGAGGTAATTGTATCAAACCCGGAAAAACTTGAATAAACCATGTTCTGTCCCTGCTCTTAACGGCAGGGACAGAGTTGTATCTGGAGAGGAGGACGAATGTGAGGAGAAGCACGTTCCCTTATCTGGTGAAAAAATTTTGTCTTGGGCTATTGATGGTGATGTGTATCACATCCATTATGGTATTTCCTGTCTCAGCATCTGCGGAAGCAGCAACGGTCGATCTGGAAAATGGTGAATGATGAAGTATTTTCCGCACCGTTTGCACTTTCGAAAACGGGCCTTTCGTATGCCGTTCAGGAACGGTTTTCTTTGGCTGCCTTCTGCCGGAGCTTTTTGAGCGCGGCGGCATCGATCTGATTGACGGCTACAAGCTTTCCGCCATAGAACACCGCCCGGTTGTTGAACGCACAGGGCAGGGATTTTGCCTTTTCGAGCGTGTCCACATGGACGAACCGCGCGGCAAGCCGCGCGCGCTTTGCCTCCACGCCCGGATCCGCCGTTTTCGAGCGGATGACGCAGCAAAGGTGCTCTGAGCCGCTATCCTCCGGCGTCAGATTTACAAATTCTCCGTCCATGCCGCTGCCCTGTTCAGCCGAGATGCTTCTGGAAGAAGCTCACGTCCAGATATTTTCCGAATTTGAAGGCGACAGCGGGCATCACGCCGATCTCCGTGAAGCCGTTCTTGCGGTGGAAGCGCAGCGAGCCTTCATTGTCGGACGTGATGATGGAGATGAGATTTTCCATGCCGCGCTCGCGCCCCAGCCGTTCGATCTCCGCATAGAGCTTCTGCCCGACGCCGCTGCCGCGGCAGGCGCGGTCTACATAGATCGAAAGATCGGCGGTGCAGCGGTAGGCGCTGCGGGGGTTGAACACATCGAGATAGGCGAAGCCGACGGGCTTTCCCGCGCCGTCGCGCGCGACGATGTACGGATAGTCCTTCGTGATGCGCGCCGCACGCGCGCCGAACTCCTCCGGCGTGACCGGCTCCTCCTCAAGCGTGATACAGGTGTTTTCAATATAGTAATTATAAAGCTCCGTGCACGCCGCGATATCCTCCGGCGCGATGGGCGCGAGCGTTACCGCCGCGCGGCGCGCGGCGATGGCAGCTTCCAGAACGGCAATATCCCGCTGGTCCTTTTCGCGGTTGAGCTGCCGCTTGAGCGCGAGCACGTCCTCGAGCGGCGCGACCGGGATGCCGTTCAGAAACACCGTCTCACCCGGGAGCATGTTTTCATAGATCTCCACGTCCGGCGCGGGGACGAACCGCCGCGTGCCGTCCGGGAGCACCTGCACATCACAGCGCTGCGCGAGCGCGTCGCCAAGCTTTTTCGTGCACCATATATCCAGATCATGCGTCTCCTCGCGCAGACCGTGAAGCACCATCGCGCCGCCGGCGTTGATGCGGTATTCGTTCGTGTCGAGCGCAAGCTCTGCGAGCCGCCGCCGAATGTCCTCTGCCTTCATCGTCTTTTCCTCTCTTTTTCCGAAGAACTTTCCCTCAGAATGTAGCACACATTTCCCTGTGCTTCAATCGGTTTTTTTGTACAAGAGTTTTTTCACCCAACGCCTTGCCAATTCGACGGAGAACCCATATAATATACACATTATGAAAAAAGGACTGAGTTTGAAAACGGCGCTGACGGCTCTGGCGGCGTCGTTTGTCTGGGGAACCGCGTTTGCCTTTCAGCGCATGGCCGCAGGACATATCGGAGCCATCACCTTCAACTTCTATCGCAGTGTGCTCGCAGCTTTGTCGCTGGGAGTTCTTCTTTTTGTATCCAACCGGCGGAAAAAGCCGGAGGAGCGGAAGAAGAGCGACCCGAAAAAGATCGCCATCGGCGGCACCGTGTGCGGCGTGCTTGTGATCGCAGCGTCCATCGTGCAGCAATACGCCATTGCGGACGTTGAAGCGGGCAAGGCGGGCTTTCTGACGACGCTGTATATCCTGCTCGTGCCGCTCTTCAGCGTGGTGTTCCTGCATAAGAGAGTCGCGCCGAGTCTCTGGGTCAGCGTCTTGCTGGGACTCACGGGGCTCTATTTCATCAGCGTGAAGGAAGACTTCACGATCTCGCCGAGCGACGCGCTGATCCTATTGAGCGCGGGGATCTATGCGGTGTACATTCTCGCGGTGGATTACTATGTCCGCTTCTGTCCGCCGACGGAGCTCAACTGCGCGCAGTTCATCGTGGCGTCCGTCGTCTGTCTCATCGGCATGTTCGCCGTGGAGGAGCCGACGCTCGCCGAGCTTCGCGACAACATCATCCCGATTTTGTATCTCGGCATCTTCTCGAGCGCGATCGCCTATACGCTCCAGTTTGCCGCGCAGCGCGACGGCAACCCCGTCGCCGTGACGCTGCTTTTGAGCATGGAGTCGGTATTCAGCGTACTGGGCGCGGCGGTGCTGCTGCACGAGTTCCTGTCCGGACGCGAGCTTTTCGGCTGCGGCATCATGCTCTGCGCCGTTATCCTCGTCCAGCTTCCGGAGGGCTTCTGGAAGCGGAAGAAAAAGGCGAAAGAATAACGGTATGCAGAAAACTTCACCGTCCCCGCTGCAGCAAGACGCCGTGGTGGGGACGGTTTAGTCTTCCTTTCCCTTCAGTTTCGCCAGCTTCATAGCACTTGAATAGGATGATAGTCAAATATCACGCGTTCCTTGATAAATATTCTGATATGCAGTATAATAATGATACGCGAATTTTGGATACCGCAATAGCTACAAACCATATAAAAGCGGTAACCGCTCAATTGTGATAGTTTTTTATGACTAAAAGGATAATGAGGGGGAAACAATGAGATTTTTGTCGATCGACAAAATATATTGCGGCGAATCGGAAAAGCTTTTGAGTGAAATTGAGCCAAATAGCATTGCACTCAGCATTTGGTCCCCGCCTTATCATGTTGGAAAAAGCTATGAAAGCAGTCAATCATTTGAACAATGGAAGAAAATGCTTTCAGATGTAATATCGCTTCATTATCAGTTACTCAAACCGGCGGGATTCATGGTTATTAATATAGGCGATATTCTATGTTTTCCGGATAAATCAATGCCGCGGATTCAAGCAAATAATGTTAGTATGCGAAAATGCAGTATTACAGAAGATGATGTAAAAAAAGCCCAATCAGAACACCCAAATTATAATCGAAAACAACTGGCTGCTGTACTTGGGTGTAGCGAGCAAACGGTAGACAGGCGGTTACACGGAAACAATATCCGTGGTGGAAAATATAATACGCAAACAAGGGTCAAAATTGTTGGTGGACTCATAGAGGAAATGGCGATTCAAGCAGGACTTTTCCTTTATGATAGAAGAATTTGGGTAAAGGACGCTGCCTGGGCAAATAGCAATTGGACATCTAATTCTTACCGTTCGGTTGATGAATTTGAGCATATATATATATTCTGGAAACCCGGAGTTACAAAAATTGATCGAGCACGGTTAACAAAAAAAGAATGGGCGGATTGGGGAAGCCGAGCTGTGTGGAATATTCGTTCTGTACAGCGCAACGATGATCACGAGGCAAAATTCCCTATAGAACTTCCGAGACGAGTAATCAAATTGCTCACAGAAGAAGGAGACACTGTGCTGGATTGTTTTATGGGTAGTGGAACAACAGCACTGGCAGCCTTAAAAGAAAAGAGACATTTTATAGGCATCGATAAAGAAGAAAAATATGTGCAGCTTGCAGAAGAAAACATCAAGGGTCTCCTAATCCAAACTGCACAAATGTGTTTTGGGGATGATGGAACGATTAAGTAAAATCAGTTATTCTCCAAGCGCTAATCTCGCGTAGAATAGCGAACGAGACACGTACTCGGATTTTTCGAGGATCTTTTCCTTTGTCATCTTTTCCGGGAAAAAACAGATTTGGGTAAGTAGACAAGTAATTAGGGTTCTTACATAGAAGAAGACCATTAGGGACACAAACATTTTTTATTTGTTTAAGCGGTTGTCCAGTTCTTCGGGAATCCTCCGCGCTCAACATGCTATAAACAGGCTTTACGAACAGATGTATTGTCGGCGCAACCGTTCCATCCGTTAATGCGTAAATTGGAGATATTGCAGGGAAAAAAGTATGCTGTGCACGCAGGCCTGTTGCCAGCATCGCAGAATTCTTCATATTAGAATCAGAGGTATCCCATATACCATCTCCAGATACTTGATACGGAGAAATAACCGTATTGTCAAAATCATCACGGGGACCAACGGACTTGATGTCTAAAAAAACGAATACACGATCTGTTAGACCATCTGTCAGTTTGTTGAATTGCTCATCAATTAAAACAAAACGATTATCGGCGCCTGAAGGCAAGCCTATTTCAGCGATGCTGAATTGACTGGAAATTAGCCGCGTGATCTTGTGTCCTACTGCGTGCTCGCCTACTTCGATCCAAGGAATTTGATCGCCTACTGGCGATCGCCCTCTATCATCAGGAGGATAATTTGCCCAAAACGGATTGAGGAAACTCGCCTCATCATAGTCACGTTTTATTTCTGCATAGTTATCCGCGATAGTCCTGTTGACTAAGTCCGTAGTAGCTTTTTCGAGCGCTATAAGGGTCTCCGGGTTTTTGAGAAAAAAGTTCCGAGCTTCGTTATATTTTCGGAATAAAATATCACGCTTTGACTTATACATCTTTATCTTCCTTCTCCATAAATAAAACGTATGATTTTACACCAAGTGCGTCAGCTATTTTTTGTACGTTCAACAAAGAAACATTTCGCTGAAAGCACTCTATATCGCTTATATAAGTGCGATGCAGCCCACATCGCTCCGCAAACTTTTCTTGGGAATAACCTCTTTGCGTTCGATATCTTCTCAAGTTGGTACCAAAAATCTCCAATATATCCATTAATGCTCCCCCTGCATACCTGTATATAATTAATATTATCTATTATCGTAAAAAGCAGACTTTGAGTCTACAGACGATAAGTGGCGCTTGGCGTTAGGGCAGCCATTCCTATAATAAAGCGGGTTTTTCATTTAGTCATTTTTTTCACAGCTGAGCCAATAGGTCAGGCAAAATTGATTAGAATACAAAAAGCTGAGGTAGCCATCAAAAAAGATGAGCTACCTCAGCTTTTGTATATATTGAGTAACGAACATCCCCGCTCCGGTAAAGCGCCGAAGCGGGGATTTCTTTCGCATTTAAAGTCCTTACGAATCTGCGGGCTTCTCGGAAGTCAAAAGATCGATATCTGCCCAACCGGCGAAGCCGTCGCCCTTGATGAGGATCATATACGTCCCCTCCCGCGCCAGCGCGGTCACTTCCGTGCCGTCCTTCAGCAGCCGCGAGACCTCCTCCCGCGCCAGATCGTTCGTGATATAGATCCCGGCGCCGGCGGTGGATTTGACATAGTACGTCTCATAGGCGGGCAGCCAGCCGTGCGGAGGGCTTTCCACATCCGGAAAGTCCGCGAGATCCTTATGGCCGGGGCAGTAAAGCGCCGTCGGAGCGTCCTCGAGCATGGAGGCGGTGGCCCAGCCGACGCGCCCGTCATTTACAATGATCAGCGCCGATTTCCCCTGCCGGGCAATGACACGCACCTCCGTGGCGTCCAGCACCTGATCGAAGTGCTGTGTCCGGTTCACGTCGCTGGAGAGAAAGATCGCGTACCCGCCGGAGGATTTTACATACTGCACCTCGTATTCGGGAAGGTATTCTTCCGGCCGCTCCACATAGCCGAATCCGTCCAGATCGGCGGCGTTCGGCGTAGGCTTCGGCTCCGGCGTTGCGGTGGGCTCCGGGGTCGGCGTGGGCGTGGGGGCCGGTGTGGAGGTGGGCTCGGCGGTCGGCGCGGGAGCAGGCTCCGGCGCGGCGGCTCCGCAGCCGCACAGCGCAAAAAGGGTTAGCGCAAGAAGCAGGGCAAGACACTTTTTCATCGTCATCGATCTCCTTGTACGGAAAAGTTTGACGGATTTATTATATTCTTTTCTCCGGAAAGTTGCAATAGCCGCGTATTGCGTTCCGGTTTTCTTCACTGTCAACCACCGGCTTATTGCGGGAGAAGCAGGAACGTGGTATGCTGCAGCCAACCGTAATTTACTGCCGCGCGGGGGCCCTCCGCGCGCGAAAGGAGTTTATATGCGTCTCAAACCCATCGCCGCTGACGATTTCTGCGCCGTCCGCTCGCTCGCGAACGTCACATTCTCCCCCGCAGGGACAAGCGCCTGCTTCACCGTGAGCCGGGCGAAAAAGGAAAAGAACTGCTACGAATCGCGCCTGTATCTTCTGAAGGACGGCGCGCTCCGCCCGCTGACCGGCGGCGGAAAAGAATCTTCTTTCTGTTATCTGGACGAAAATACCATTCTCTTCGCCGCCGACCGCGAGGGCGAAAAAGAGCCGTCGCTTTCGAGCCGGTATTATAAGATCGCGCTCGACGGCGGCGAGGCCGAGCTCGCCTATACCTTTCCCATCCCCGTTTCGCAGGTGTTCCCGCTGCCGGGCGGCGATCTTCTCGTCACCGGCTCAACGTTCCCCGGCTTTGAAAATCTGTATACGGGCGACGAAAAGCTCGCCAAGGCGTACCTTGCCGAGAGGAAGGAAAACGAGGATTACGAGGTCGTCACGCAGCTTCCGTGGTGGTGGAACGGCGGGACGTACACGCGCGGCGCGTACGAGAGCCTTTTCTACTACGATGCGAAGAAGAAGTCCCTCGCCCGCCTGACCGCGGCCGGCCGCTCCGTATCCGACGTGCAGCTCACGGAGGACAGGAAAACCGTTTACTACAGCCTGCTCGATGTCTCCGTCCCACGCCCGGCGCACTTCGGCGGCGCGGACCTGTATCGCATGGAGCTCGCCTCCCGCCGGGAGGAAGCCGTTGCCAAAAGCCGCCCCGATTTCAATATCGCTACATATGCTCTCGGGAGATCCTTCCTGCTTCTGCTCGCCGCAGACGGAAAGTACGGCATGAACAGCGATGTTGATTTCTATACGCTCGACTACGAAACGCTTGCCGTTTCGCCCTGCGCCGTCTACGGCGAGTCCATCGGCTCGTCCGTCGGCAGCGATATCCGTCACGGCGGCGGACGCACGATGAAGATGGACGGCGACGTGCTGTATTTTATCTCCACGCGCTTCGACAGCGCCGGTCTTTATAAGCTCGAAAACGGCGTCGTCTCCCCGGTCATGGAGCGCGGCGGCTCCGTTGACTGCTTCGACCGCTGCGGCGGGAAAATGCTTCTCTGCGCCCTCTGGGATATGCGCGCGCAGGAGCTTTACGACGAGACCGGAGCGCGCATTACGCACTTCAACGATGCCGCGCTGCGCGGAAAATATGTCGCCCGGCCGGAAACGCTCACCTTCACGGCGGAAGACCACGAGGTGCACGGCTTCGTTTTGAAGCCCATGAACTTTGAGCAGAGCAAAAAATACCCCGTTATTCTCGATGTCCACGGCGGCCCGAAAACCGTGTACGGCCCGGTGTTTTACCATGAAATGCAGTACTGGGCGGGCAGGGGCTACTTCGTCATTTTCTGCAACCCCACGGGCAGCGACGGGCGCGGCGCGTTCATGGACATCCGCGGCAAATACGGCACGGTGGATTTCGACGATCTCATGGCCTTCTGCGACGCAGCGCTCGCCGCTTACCCGGAGATGGACAGCGATAACCTCTTCGAGACCGGCGGCTCCTACGGCGGATTTATGACCAACTGGATCATCGGCCACACCGACCGCTTCCGCGCCTGCGCCAGCCAGCGCTCCATATCAAACTGGACGAGCTTTTACGGCGTATCCGATATCGGCCCCGACTTCTCCGAGGATCAGTGCGGCGCGTCCCTCTGGCCGGACGCGGAGAAGTTCTGGCAGCACAGCCCGATGAAATATGCCGATAAAGTCAAAACGCCCACACTCTTCATCCACTCGCTGGAGGATTACCGCTGCCCCGTCGATCAGGGGTATCAGATGTACTCCGCGCTCGCGGCGCACGGCGTGGAGAGCCGCCTTGTTCTCTTCCGCGGCGAGAACCATGAGCTTTCCCGCAGCGGCAAGCCGAAGCACCGGCTCCGCCGTCTGAACGAGATCACCGGCTGGTTTGACGCCCATCGGGGATAATGCCCTCTCCGCAGCGGAGAGTCTGCCCTATTAGGGGTTTCCGATAACTTGCTTGCCTCACCTGACAGGGGCGGTGGATTTTGCCGTAGGCAAAAGACGGAGGGGTTTCCATTTTAGGCGGGCGGGGCAGAGCCCCGCCCCTACAAGAATATCTAAATTGTGCCCGTACGGGCGGGGCTCTGCTCCGCCCAAAGTACAAGAAGCGAAAAAGCCGATGACTCAAACGAGCCATCGGCTTTTCGTATGGATGGGAAAGTATTACTTTTTCTTTCTCCGCCGGAAGGCGATACCGGCGCCGATACCGGCAGCCACACCGGCCAGACCGACCGGGAGGAGTATCCGCCACGCGCTGCCCGTCGAAGCCGGTTCGGTCGGCTCGGCAGCGGGTTCCGCGGTGGGTTCGGGCGTGGCGGCGAGGGCAGGGGAGGGGTTTGCCTTAGCCTCCGCAACAGGGATCGCTTCCGTCTCGGTGCAGCCGCAGACCGTGCAGACACGCTCCTGCTCGCCTTCCTCGCTTTCCGTCGGCTCCTGCGTGACGGTCCAGTCTCCAAAGGTATGCGCGCCGGTTTCCGTGAGGAGCTTGCCGCAGCGGGAATATTTCTGCGTGTGCTCCGTCTCGGTGACGGTCCATTCCGGCACGCAGCCGTCTGCATGGTTCGAGCGGTCGATATCGCCGTATCTCTCGCCGCAGACCTCGCACTTTGCCCGCCGGAGGCAGGTCGGCGTGCCGCCGGTATGTTCCCCCGCGGCGGGGATCGCCGTGCCGGAGCTCAGCAGAGCATCGCAGTCTTTGCAGTACGTATCGCCGGTGTAGCCCGCCGCCGTGCAAGTCGCGTCCTTCTTGCCGCGCACCTCCGTGCCGCCCACATGGTTGGCGGCGTCCTTTTCGCCGTAGGGCTTATAGCATACCTTGCACTCGGCGAGGTCTTTGCATGTCGCCGTGCCGCCTCACCCCCGATGTAGCCTTTTTCTCTGCATATTGGGCATAGAACATGCAGCCAATGTTGTTTTTCGTTCGGTTGATAGCCCGGCCTACGCGAAACATAAGTCTCGGATTTTTAATACTTGTGCGATGCCCCATAATAGATTTTTCCTCCCTAAAAAATCTGGATACTGTACAGTAGACAAAATCTAGAGCAAATCGCACCGAAAAAGGCATAATAAAAACCCCGAAACCGTTGAGGCTTCGGGGTTTTGGTGCGCGAGGGGGGACTTGAACCCCCACGTCCGGAGTGGACACTAGAACCTGAATCTAGCGAGTCTACCAATTCCACCACTCGCGCATGCTGTCAGCTTGCCTATAATAGCATTTACGCTCAGAATTGTCAACAGAAAAATTTCCTGTTCCGTCATTTTTCTCCCGCGGGGGAAAGCCTTGTTTCCGCGCACAGAATATGGTAAAATCCTTCCAAAGAGGTGTTGCATCATGCATATGACCGATCTCATTGAAAAGAAAAAACAGGGTCAGACTCTCACGCAGGAGGAGCTGCATTTTATCGTCCACGGCTACACGGCGGGGGATATCCCGGATTACCAGATGTCCGCGCTGATGATGGCGATCTATTTCCGCGGCATGACGCCGGAGGAAACGGCGCAGCTCACCATAGAAATGGAGCACTCCGGCGACGTGGTCGATCTTTCGCCGCTCGGCGAGCACACCGCCGACAAGCATTCGACCGGCGGCGTCGGCGACAAGACGACGCTGATCGTCGCGCCCATCGTTTCCTCGCTCGGCGGCAAGATGGCCAAGATGTCCGGCCGCGGGCTCGGCCATACGGGCGGCACGGTCGACAAGCTCGAATCCATCCCCGGCTACCGGACGACGCTCTCGGCGGACGATTTCATGCGGCAGGTCGAGGAGGTCGGCGTGGCCGTCATCGGCCAGTCCGGCAATCTGACGCCCGCCGATAAAAAACTCTACGCGCTGCGTGACGTGACCGCGACAATCGATTCCCTGCCGCTCATCACGTCGTCCATCATGTCCAAAAAGCTCGCCGCAGGCGCGCATTCCATCGTGCTGGACGTCAAGATCGGCTCCGGCGCGTTTATGAAGACGCTTGAAGACGGACAGAAACTGGCAGAGAGCATGGTGCGCATCGGCAAGGCCTGCGGCCGGAACGTTGTGGCAGTCATGTCCAATATGGATATTCCACTCGGCTTCTATATCGGCAATGCGCTCGAGGTGCGCGAGGCGGTTGAGGTCCTGCGCGGCCATGGCTGCCCGGACCTGACCGGCGTGTGCATCACGCTGGCGGCCAATATGCTGCACCTGTGCAACGGCTGGCCCATTGAAGAGGCCACGAAGCAGGCGGAAGAAGCCATTAACTCCGGCAGCGCCTTAGTTTTATCCGTAATGGCGGCTTCGAGCTGCGCCGACGTTATTTTGA
>OGYE01000981.1_pt1 | contig 18713 bp, 18 predicted proteins | sample 1576471 | NCBI WGS metagenome assembly OGYE01 (sample SAMEA3541532, study PRJEB24748) | human gut metagenome | biome: human gut; feature: human-associated habitat; material: faeces | place: China | collected 2012
CGCTCTCGACAAGACCGTGCTGGGTCTCCGGATGGAGGATATGCTGGCCAAGGACACCACCCTCCAGCAGGAGCGCAGCATCGACTACTCCGGCTACGACTGGGCGAACTACGGCCGCAGCGGCGCCGCCGTCACCAGCCAGCAGCCCATCGGCAGCAGTGCCGTCGTCCCCTTTACCCACATCTATGACGGCGGCACCTATCCCATCGCCGCTGTGCCGCTCCAGAGTCCCAACGGCGGCGACTACGCCGGACTCTTCGGCCTGAATCAGGGTAGTCTGCGGAATGTGGTGCTCACCACCGGGGAGCAGGACTACTCCGTGACCCTGCAGGGCATCCTGCGCCTGCGTACCGCCTATGTCGGCGCACTGGCAGGCCGCAATGACGGCACCGTCTACAACTGCGCTGCGGCGGGCTACTCCGTCACAGCCCACGCCTATCAGGGCAGCGTCCTGTATATGGGCGGCTTCGTGGGCTATAACGTCGGGACCATCCGCTCCGGCAGCGTCAGTACTCCCTCCCTCACCGCCAGCAGCAACTATGCCCGTCTGCTGATGGGCGGCTTCACCGGCGGCAACAGCGGTCTGGTGAGCCAGAGCTACGCCATGGCCAACGTGGAGGTACTCCAGATCCGTGGCGGCGGCGTGGCCCTCAGCGGCTTCGCCGGGGAGAACATCGGCTCGATCCGCAGCAGCTACTGCGCCACGGCCCTTACCTCCCCCGGTGCCGATACCTACGGCTTCGCCCCGGCCACCGGCAGCACCTCCGGCTGCTGCTATCTCAGCGGCGGTACCTATCGCTTCGTGGTGAGCTCATATTCGAAAGTAAAATAAGTAGAGCCATCAGCGTCTTTCATTGCGATACATTTGGCAGTCTCGTCCACGTGTCCCTGTACGATATGACCATCCAGACGGCCGTTCATCACCATAGAACGCTCTACGTTCACCTTGTCGCCCACCTTGAGCAGACCGAGGTTACTGCGGTCCAGGGTTTCCTTCATGGCGGTAACGGTATAGGTACCATCTTTTATTTCCACTACGGTGAGGCAGACGCCGTTGTGCGCCACGCTCTGGTCGATGCCGAGTTCATCTACGAACGAACATTTCAGGGTAAAGTCGATGTTCTCCTTATCCTGCTTAATCGCCACAACAGTGGCCATTTCTTCTACGATTCCACTAAACATATATTCTATTTTTATTTGGTTTCATTATTATTTAAACTGCAAAGATATTGCATTAGCTTGAAGCAACCAAATTATTTAAGTTCTTTTGATAAAATAATCGAGATATATTTGTTTAATTGCCATATTTTTTATATTTTTGCACATTATAATATATAAACATTTGAAGACAATGGAAATCAAGGAAGGATATATGCCCTTCATGGGCTATCAAACATATTATCGTATCGTAGGTAAAACAGAGGAGGGCAAGAGCCCTATCATCCTCTTGCATGGTGGACCAGGCAGTACCCACAACTATTTCGAACTATTGGATAGAGTAGCGGAATCAGGAAGAGCCGTCATCATGTACGACCAGTTGGGCTGTGGCAACTCATTCGTGGAGGGACATCCCGAACTCTGGACTCCTGAGACTTGGCTCAACGAACTATGTGCGCTCATCGACTATCTCCACATCGACCATTTTCATCTCTTGGGACAGTCGTGGGGTGGCATGCTCGCCATCATCTATCTGATTGAGAAGCAGGGAAAGGGTGTGAAGTCCGCCATCCTCAGCAGCACTCTTTCGAGCAGCAAACTTTGGGCAAGTGAGCAACACCGCATGATCAAGTTTATGTCGGAGGAAGACCAGCGTGCCATTGCCGAGGCTGAGGCGAAGGATGACTTTTCGAGTGAGGCGTATGCCAAGGCGAATGAGCACTTCATGCTCTTGCATTGTGCAGGCAAGGTAACGAAGGATAGCCCAGAGTGCCTTCGCCGGAAGAAGCGTGCTGGTGCTGAGGCTTATCTCCATGGTTGGGGACCAAACGAATACACTCCTACAGGTACGCTCCGTGATTATGATTACACCGACCGCCTTGGCGAGATTCAAGTGCCTTGCTTGGTGATGAGTGGCACCAATGACCTCTGTACTCCATTGGTGGCAAAGACCCTCTATGATGGTATCCAAGATTCCAAGTGGCATCTCTTCGTAGGGGCAAGACATATGCCTTTCGCCGAGCAAAACGATGAGTATTGCCAGGTGCTGGAAGAATGGTTGGAGGAGAAAGATTAGGCTCTTTAGAATTATTTGAAGCGATTCAATTCCTCATTACCAGCACCTTGACCCTTGTATCGACTTCTTGACGTATTGAAGTTATACTGCAATGTCAAGAGCAAGGCACGGCTGTCGCTGGTGCTGCTTTGCCAAAGCGTAACATCCTTATTGTAGAATCGTATGTCACGATTGCTTTTGTTGAAGATGTCGTTAGCTTCAAGCGTAACCGAGAAACGATTCTTGCAGAAAGCCTTGTAAAGCTTGGCATTGAGGCTAGAGGAAGAACTGAGCTGCATGTTCTCCTTGTTTCCACGGCTGTTCCATTTAAACTCTTTATTAAAGTAAACGATTTATAAGTTGTCCATAATTAAAAAACTGTGTCAAACTACATTTATTGTAGTTTGACACAGTTTAGTTTACACTCTCGAATTTTATTTTATTTTTCCCTTTCAAGCAAAGTTATTTAGTTGTGTTTTAAGCCATTAGAACTCTTATTTCTTAAAATATTCTTCCTTTAATTCTCTCTCTACGCTTAGAGGTGGATGATTATATATCTGCAAACGACATACTTCATTCGGTATTTTTTCATAAGATGGTGTATTTTCTATCCATATAAGGTGATTATCATCTATAGAATAGAGGTATTTTGTATCCGGTGTAGTTATATAATCACTAATATTTTTAACATAAAGTCTATTTGCTTTTTCATTATACATATAAGGTAATATGACACTTCCTATTTTTTGTGGCGGAATAAAATATAATAATCTAAAAGAAGTTTTCTTACGAATTTTATAAAAACCAGTACATATATCTCCAACGATGTCTCCAACTTTTAAACTATCTAATATTACATTTGATTTGCCAATAATATATGTTTTCTGCCATTGCCAAATTCTTTCATTATCTATATATTTATTTAAAGAGTTTAAAGCTACTTTCGGTAAAATGAAATAGTTTTTGCCTTTATATACTTGCATTCTAAAATGAATATTCTCAGAAGGAATATCTATCTTTAAGTTTGTCTTTGAATACCTTTTAGAAAACGATTGGAAAAAAGGAATAGATATTATGCAAAGAGTGATAATCATTCTTTGCATAATGTCTATTTTATTTTTGGGGAGAAATATTAACATAAGCAGATATGTTAGAATTACTGAGCTCTCTTAAAAAAGGGGCTCTGTTAGTGTAATGTAAATAAAATAAGGTGTACAAATTTGTGAGCTGGAACATGGCACCATTGTTCTTGTTGCCGAAAGCATTGTATTTTCTGATGAAGTCACAACTTATCAAATCATTGAAGGCTTCGGTCAACTTTCCACCAGAAGTGAGTTTCAAGGATTTCATGATGTCCTCACGGCTCATTCCAATTTTCTTCTTGGCTAATCTCCAACAAGTTGATTTCTCGCTTTCTTCCTATTATATTTTGCTGCATATCTTTTGTCGTTTTGATGATGGGGCAAAGATACTATAAAATATCGAAAACTGAGCAGAAAAAGATAGAAAAGTGCCGATACTGGTGCCAAAAGTCGATTTTTTTAAGCACTTTTGGCACCAGTATCGGCACTTTTTGCAGAATTGTTGTTGCTTTTGTGACTTCTATAGTGTTGGCTTCATAATGAAAATTAGCATTTTTTCTTGATGCTTTTGCATGTCATCGGCATTCCACTCATACCCAAATTCTCGCTTGCTGCCAGTCTTGATGCCTTCATCGTAATTGTCCTTGGCATACCTGTAGCATGATTCTGAATTTCCATGGATCTACGTTTATCACTGCATCCCAAAGTAGTGAAGAATCTTTCTCGAAGAGATGAACTTTATTTTTATTCTTTTTTGTGACATAGTTACCAACATGGTTACCGACATAGTTACTATAGCTCTGTTACTAGCTCTGTTACGATTTTACGAAAAGTAACAGAGCTTGAAATGTCTGACTCTGTCGTTGACTATATCGTTGACTCTGTCGTTCAGTACTAAAAAAGCGACAGAGTCGTATTGTTTATATTGTCTCCAAGAACAACAAACCCTTTTTGGTCGTTCTGTATTGCTGCTTAGGACTTGTCGGCTTGTCTGGTACCGTAAGTTCCAGATAATCATGAAGTAACAGAGGCTCGATGAATGCTTTGAAGTTCCATTGTTGATACGTAACACCAATTAAATCGTATATTTCCTTTCTGTATTTTGGTTCTTTGCAGAACTTAAGGATGGATACAACTTTGTCTGTTGCATCTGTATATGTATTATCACCTTCAGCTCTGTTAGTAGCTCTGTTAGTAGCTCTGTTAGTAGCTCTGTTAGTAGCTCTGTCATTATCCAACCAAAAAGTGACAGTGCTGGTACAAATATCACTCTCAAAAGTCACGTCATTTCCTGTGATTTCCTTCCACTCATTCATCATGTCGAAACCATAACCGATGGTTTCTGATAGATTTACCAGTCTGAATATCTTGGCGATAATCGGGTTGCGAGGATTGGAATAGAGATGGTTGCCCAGTTGGGATATAGGCACAGGATAGCCACCAGCATTGAAGAACTCGACTCTGTCGGTATAGATATGAATGCAGGAGTGAATGGTGCTGAATGGATCGAAGTGAGAGAGCATATTGACTAATGCTTCTCGCAAAATCTTAAACTGCGAGCGATCTTCCACATTGAAACCCTCATCGTTCATCATGAAAGGAGTATCTACTATTAGGCGCAATCGTCTGATCATAATCTGAAAATACTCCCAAAGGTTCTCTTGCTCGGGAATGCGGTAGGTATAGCGTGTTCGGGCTTCTCTCACGCTTCTGCCAGGAATCTCCACCAAATCCATCCAAAACGTAGGAACATAACGGCGAACCCATTCTTCTTTGCCAAAGCACATCAAGCCGCCATAATTCAGATGTCCCTCATTGTCGGCAATTCCGATGCGCTTGCAGAAGTCGGCGATGTCATTGCCTATCAGATTAGGACGAGGACTATAGAGCTTGAAGTAGTTGCGATAGTCACGAATGGTATCCTCATTGAGCATGGAGAGGTCTGAGTCTAAGAGTATTTGCTCAGACTTGATGCCGAATGATTGGTTATGAAACATGGCGGTTATCTCGCCATTGGTAGCTCGCTGGTCTCCACTGCCGAATCGGATGAATGTATTCTGTGGATTGTTATAGTAGATAGGCTTGTGGGGTGATGAGGCAATATGAAATGCCAAGACCTTATGCCCATCTATATGATAGAGCATGCTCTTGGCATCGACTGGCTCATTGAATTTCTGAGAACGCAAGGTGCCCAGGAAGTCTTGTTCCAACTTCTCTGCATTGTCAACTCCGGAGATTTCAAACTTCTTGCCATTCTGCTTTACTCCAAGCACTATCCATCCGCCGGAAGTGTTGGCGAATGCACTTACGGTTTCCCATATATTCTTAGGGAGTTCGCTCTTGGCCTCCTTAGCCTCGAAGTCCTCCCATTCGATGTCGTTGATTCTGTCTATCAGCTCTTCCTTTGTCATAATAATGATGATTAAATTGAAATATAGAATTTCTTCCTCCCTTCACTTCAAGAAATAGATAGGAGCATGCTGGGTGCCTTCCTTCTCCATGATGCCTTTCTCGCAGAAATGGTTGAGCCACTTCTGTGCCATGTAAGGAGTCAAGCCAAAGAGGATGCGCAGGATGCGAGTGGTGATATAGTGGTTCTCTTGGAGATACTCCTTGATTTTTGCCAATAGCTTTTCCTCAGAGTATTTTGTGGATTGGTTGGAATAGCGAGAGCGGACGAAATGGACGTTGCGCTGTACCTCCTCCATCAGTTTAGCCTCTGGACGGAAGTTGATGCCAGTGATGCGTACTTCCTTGCCCGTAATCTTCTTGTCGGGATTTTCTTCAGGCATCTCTAGGCTAGCCGACATGGAGAAGTAGCCTATCTCTGGGATGTAAAAGCGGTGTCCCAGGGAGAATTCTTCCACCATAAGGTCGTGAAGCTCTGCCAACACCGCAGCCACATCTCCCTTGGTGAGTGAGCAGCGGTTCTGGATTTTCTCTTGCAGTTGCTTCTCGGTCATAGGTTCATGTTGCACGATACGAACGTATTGGCGCTTCTCTCCTGTGCCCTGGGCATTGTTGAGCATGTAAATGTCGTATTTCAGTTCCATATTTCTTGTTGTTTGATGGTTCGTTGTTTTCTATATTCTTTGTCTTCTATGAAAGATGATGCAAATATATATAATAATGTGATAACTTGTATCTTTTGGTGTAAACTATTAGGTTTATTTAAACATTGGTATATGTCATGTGATTATACGGCATTTGTCATCCGACCGTATGATAAGTGTCGTGTAATCGCATGACAAATGTCACGCAATCGTTATAATAGCTTCCTTGCATCGTTATAATTGTTTCCTTGCATCATATAAGTCACAACATTGTTATCATCCATCTCACCCTTGGCAATTCGCAGGGGAGGTATGTGATGAGGCTGAGACTATCTATTACATCTTCGGACCTAAGAAGGCACAGGAAATGGGGTTCAGTGGATGCAAGATAGAAGGTGAATAAAAGGCGCTTTTCAAGAAATGCTCATTCAGAATGAGTGGTTTTGCTCTGAATTACTCATTCCGAATGAGTAAAAATGATAGAAATTACTCATTCTGAATGAACAAAAATGAAGATTTATTTGGTTGTTTACTTAAAAAAATGTATTCATCGAGTTGAAACGCCGTGGGTATGATATATTTTATCATGTAGATAAGAAAGAATGTGACTTTGTGGTGAGGGAGGGTATGAGAATCAAGGAGGCTTATCAAGTAACGATAGTGATGAATGACGAGAAAACTCGCAAGCGGGAAATCGAGGGGCTGATGGAAGCCATGAATGCTTATGGCTTGGCTGAGGGATATATTCTTACGATGGAGGAGAAGGAAGAACTTGAGATAGATGGCAAGCAGGTTCATGTTCTTCCTACGTGGGAATGGATGTTGAGAGAGAAGTGAAATAAAAAAAAGTGATCCTAATATAACCTTGATGTTATCATATCTGTGGGCTATCGTGTAAAATCTATTCAAGGCACGCGTTTCCGTCAATGGGTTACAGAGCGACTATAGAAGTTAAAGAAGTTATCACTCCCTGCGGTCGTTCGGGAAGTAAAGAGCCAATAGTCATCTAGCGTAAAACGTAGAACATTTGTCTCTTTACTTCCCTCTAACCAACGTATATAAACTGGCAGGTTTGTATGCAGCCAGTCTAAATCACCTTGACACTCTTTTTTCCTCCTCTTCCATCAATCACGATTTTCTCGAAGACGATGGCTGGGTCGTTAGGAGTGAGGGTGAGGGTGTGGATGCCATCGGATGAGGCTGGCAGCTCTAGCTCTATCACCTTGTCCACGATGCGAGTGGCTATCGTTGGATAATAGATATTGTAGATGTTCTCCGGCTTCTCGTTCAAATCTTTGTTGAAGTTAACCTCTACAGGAGAAGCGCCATCTAAACTTACACCATAGGTTAAGCCGCCCTTGTTGAGATAATCCAAGGTTGATTTGGTAATCACATGAATGCGAACCTTCTGCTTGCCATTAAATGCCTTGCCATCCGAAGTTTTGCTAACTTGCATCTTAAACTTGTAAGTGATGCTGGCTCCCTTTACACTCTTGGTATATGGCATCAGAGTCATTGCCGATACGCTTTTGCCCATGAATGGAATCTCTGTCCATTTTGCCTCGGCAGCATCCGTCTTGCAGCTATAGTAAGGAGCTTCGATTTCTACCACGCCGTTGTTTTCGCAGATAATCACTCCATCCTTGGAGGTTACCCGGAAGAGCTCCGGACAGGTATCCTTCTCGAAATCATCATTCCAACTCTTGTAGCCGATATGCTTCTGGGTCATCATTCCGTTCCATTTGCCGCCAGCCATTTTATGGTTGTAATAGTCGCAGATGAGTGAATCGCGCTTGAAGAGGCGCTCGCATTCATCAGCCCATACATTCGCCTTCGGATTGCCCTGCTTGTAGAGGGCGTGGTTCTGTGCCTGGGCAAAGTACATCTGGTGCAGATTGCTCATCAGCTCGATAGGGAAGAGGATGATCTGGCGATAGGCATCGTGATAGGATGCCGGCAGACTGTTGTACTGGCGCAGCGCATCGGCTTCGAGCTGGAGATACTGATTTACCACCTCCTGCCATTCACCGTTTTCCAGACTGTAGGTGTTCTTGTCGAGCATCTCTGGGGTGCAGCGGCCGTTGTACTTGCATGCGAGGTTCAGGATGCGTGCAGCTTCGTCAGCCTGCGATTCACCAAACTGCTGTGCGCACCAGTCGCGGGTGTGGCGGGTGATGTTGTTCACCGAGTATTTATGAGGATTCCACGCCATGTCCATAAACTGGCTGATAGGATATTCCATCGGCTTGAGGTCGCCCACGTTGAGAATCCAGAGACGGTCGATGCCATTCTCGTAAGCAAGCGTCAACTGCTCCCAAGGATTCTGTACAGGAGTTACATTGAGCATCTTTGAGTTTCTTGGAGCACCTACGTAATCTACGTGATAGTATAAGCCCCAACCGCCTTTGTGTTTGCGTTCCTTGGCATTCGGCACACGGCGCACGTTACCCCAGTTGTCATCGCAGAGCAGGAGGGTTACGTCATCGGGCACCTTCATGCCCTTGTCGTAGTAATCCAATACCTCTTTATATAGTGCCCAGACCTGCGGGGTTTCGCTTGCCTTCTTTCCGGTTACGTCAGCGATAATCTTACGCTGATCGTTGATGATGTTGGTCATCAGCTTAGTATCAGCCTCTTCGCTCATCGCTTCATCGCCGTCGCCGCGCATTCCGATGGTTACAATCTGTTCAGTACCCTTCATTCGCTCAATGCCTTCACGGAAGAACTTCTGCAGGTTTGCCTTGTTCTTCTGATAGTTCCAAGGTCCCCATCCCTTTCGGTTGCGGGCGTATTCCTGATGGTTGCGTGCCATCGGCTCATGATGGGAGGTGCTCATCACTACGCCCATCTCATCTGCCGTCTTCTCGTTTTCTGCATCGTCGGCATAGAACGCCCAGCCCCACATGGCTGGCCACATCATGTTGCCTCTGAGTCGCAGTACAAGCTCGAACACGCGCTGATAGAAACGGTGGTCGCCATACTCGGTGCCGTAGGTGTTCTTTACCCAAGAGGTGAGGCAGGGAGCTTCATCGTTTAGGAAGATGCCGCGATAGCGTACGGCTGGTTCACCATCTGTATAGATTCCCTTGTTTACGAAAATGGAATCGTGATGCTCTATAGGCACGTCGGCCCAGTCGTACCAAGGTGAAACGCCCATCTGCTGCGAGAGTTCGTAGATGCCGTAGATGGTGCCTCGTCGGTCGCTGCCAGCAATGACGAGCTGACCATCTATGAGCGTGATGATAAACTTTTCACGTTTGCCCTTCAGCAGATTTCCGTTGATGCGCTTCTGTTTCACCAGTTGGTCGATGGCTGCTGAATGGCCGATGGTGCCTACGAGGATAGCTGGTCGGGCTGTGTCGGCTTTTTTCAGAAAACCGGCATCCGAGGTGAGGGTGGCTGTGGCTCCACTCACACTTTTGATATCTTTCAGCAGGGCATGAGCAGCATAGCTCACTCCCTTGCAGTCGTTGGTGTCCATGTAGATTTCTACTCGGTTGTTGGCATTCAGTAGCAAGTCTCCTTGCTTGAAATTCACAAATCTGTCGGCTGCGCTCATGCTGATAGTTGTGAGCAGGGCAGCGCTTGCCAGGAATGTGCGCTTGATGTTGTTTAGTTTCATGTTTATTTATCTTGTTGTTATTTTCCGATTGTCAGCAATGTATTTTTGCCGGTTGCAAAGGTAGTCAAAACTATCCGAATGTACTTTATTTTATGTAACCTTTAGATTTTAATATGTTTCATTTTTACTTTTCTGTCCGTTTCTCTTTGTGTTTTCAAAGAAAAATAGTAATTTTGCATAGTAAAAACAGAAAAAAGAATATATATAATGATAGACAGACCGACGATAGCAAAAATTATGGATGCCACCAAGATAGAAGAGGTGGTATCTGAGTTTGTTACGCTCAAGAAGCGTGGCATCAATTATGTCGGCTTGTGTCCTTTTCATAACGATTCCAATCCATCTTTCTCCGTATCTCCAACAAGAGGTATCTGTCATTGTTTTACCTGCGGAAAGGGAGGCAATGCAATCAACTTTCTGATGGAACTTGAACAGATGACCTATCCCGATGCCCTTCGCTGGCTCGCCAAGAAATATAAAATTGAGATTCAGGAGCGGGAACTGACCAATGAAGAAAAACAGCGCGAGAGCGAAAGAGAATCCATGTTTATCGTCAACGATTGGGCGGCGAAATATTTTCAGGATATTCTCCTGCATGATGTGGATGGTATCGCTATCGGTATGGCTTATTTCCGAGGAAGAGGTTTCAGAGATGATATCATCAGAAAATTCCAGTTGGGTTTTGCGCTCCCTAAGCGTACTGCTCTTGCTGAAGCGGCTAAGGCGGCTGGCTATAATCCGAAATATCTGGTTGATACGGGACTCTGCTTCAAGGTGGATAAGGACGAAGCCGGCAATAAGTCGGGTGAGGATAAGATTCTTGACCGTTTCTCGGGCAGAGCCATCTTCCCCTGGTTCAGCGTGAGCGGCAAGGTGGTGGCTTTTGGCGGACGAGTGCTCGACAGCAGAACCAAGGGCATCAGCCAAAAATATGTCAACTCGCCTGATAGCGTTATCTATCATAAGGAGCGCGAACTCTATGGACTCTATCAGGCCAAGAAGGCGATAGCCAAGGAGGATTGTGTCTTTATGGTGGAAGGATACACCGATGTTATCTCGATGCATCAGTGTGGCATCGAAAATGTAGTGGCCAACTCGGGTACAGCGCTGAGCGTGCATCAGATTAGATTGCTGCACCGCTTTACCAGTAATATCGTTCTTCTCTATGATGGCGATAAAGCGGGTATTCATGCTGCGCTGAGAGGTACCGATATGCTGCTCGAAGAAGAGATGAACGTAAAGGTGCTCTTTCTTCCTGACGGCAATGACCCAGACAGTTTCGCCCGCAGTCATTCGGCAGAGGAATTCAGAAGATATATTCAGGAAAATCAGACCGATTTCATACAATTTAAGACCGATATTCTGCTGCGCGGTGTGACAGACCCTGTAAAGAGAAGCCAGGCTATCAATTCGATTGTAGAGAGCATCTCGAAAATCAAGAATCAGATAACGCGCGCTTCTTATATCACCGACTGTTCTCACCGTTTGGGCGTGAACGAGGCAATTATCGTGAATGCCTTGAATAATTTTGTGCGCAACGGTATGAGTGAGCAGGTAAAGGCAGAGCGACGTGCTGCGGGATTGAAAGATTCGACTGTAGCGGCAGCGCAGCAGGCGCAATCGGTGATGAGAGCGGTTACGCCACTGGATAAACTTCTGGAAGTAGAAGGACTTCTGGTACAGTTGATTATTCATCATGGCGACCAGCTCATCACGGTACAGGATGTAGACGGAAATGATGTGGAGGTAGCTGTGGCTCAGTATATCAGTCTTGATTTGGGTGGAGATGGGTTCAAATTTCATAATGATTTATATAATCAGATTATGCAGGAGACTGTGGAGCATCTCGAAAAAGAAGATGATTTTGTGGCCGAAACTTATTTTGCCAATCATCCGAATCCGGAAATCAGCAGGTTGGCAGGTTTGCCTACAGGTGACCAGGAGGTATCTACGGCTAGTCTGCAGATGAAGATGAGCGCCGATAAACTCCGTCAGTTTGTCTTTAAAGACATCTTGAGCTTCCGTACTCATTATATTGCTCAGCGTATTATTGAGGTTCAGCAGGAGTTTGCCAAGAATCCGACCAATCGTGAACTGCTGCAGGAGTTTATGAAACTCAAGCAGATGAACACGCTTCTGGCGAGTCAGGCAAACAATATCTTCAATTAACCGGAACTCCTGTCCTGTGGGGAGGAACTCTGTAATGAAGTATTAGAGATTTAAAAGGAGAAATGCTATATGATTTATTTTCACTGGATATATCTGTTGCTTTATGTCGTGATAACCGTTCCGGCTATCATCACCGTCTTGATGGACAATCGTCAGCCCGCCAAGACGATGGCATGGATATTGGTCTTCTTCTTCATTCCCTTTGTGGGTATCATCTTTTATTTCTTCTTCGGACAGAATACCCGCAAGGAACGGCTTATCAGCGACCGCAGCATGGACCAGCTCACCAAGCGCTCCATGCTCGAGTTCGTAGAGCAGGAGAATCTTCACCTGCCAGACAGCAATAAACCGCTGATGAATCTCTTTGCCAACCAGAGTTGGGCGTTGCCTTTTAAAGATAATCAGGTGGATATTTATACTGATGGCTACGATTTCTTCCTTACCTTATTATATAATATAGGACAGGCAAAGCATCATATTCATCTCGATACCTATATCTTCGAAGCCGATGCCTTGGGGTATCTGATAGCTGATGCCTTGATTGATAAGGCGGAGCAGGGAGTGGAGGTGCGACTGATTTATGATGATGTAGGCTGCTGGAAGGTGAAGGATGAATTCTTTGAACGTATGCGTGATGCAGGCATTGATGTACATTCGTTCATGCCAGTCCGCTTTCCGGCTTTTACGAGTAAGGTAAACTATCGTAACCACCGCAAACTCTGTGTCATAGATGGTAAAGTGGGCTTTATCGGCGGCATGAATATAGCTCTGCGCTATGTGAAGGGTGATAAGAAACAGGCTTGGCGCGATACGCATCTCCGTATTGAGGGCGGTGGCGTTTACGCCATTCAGAGAGCCTTTCTGGTAGACTGGTATTTCGTAGACCGTACATTAGTTACCAATCGCCAGTATTATCCGCCGGTAAGTGCGCATATCCGCAACAATTGTCTCGTACAGATAGTTACGAGCAGTCCTATCAGTCCTTGGCCTGATATCATGCAGGGCTATGTCCGCATCCTGCTTCAGGCCCGGAAGTATGTGTATATGGAAACGCCTTATTTCCTGCCAACTGAACCTGTTTTGTTTGCCATGCGAACAGCAGCTCTGGCGGGTGTAGATATCCGTCTGATGTTGCCCCGTCATGCTGATGCCAAACTGGTTGAGTGGGCATCACGTTCGTATGTGATGGAGGCGATAGAGGCTGGCGTAAAGGTTTATCTCTATACGGCAGGCTTTAATCATAGTAAATTGCTGGTAAGTGATGATAATCTCTGTACGATAGGCAGTACGAATATTGACTTCCGGAGTTTTGAGAATAATTTCGAAGCGAATGCGTTCTTCTTTGATGAGGAGATGGCACAGCGCGTGAAGGCTGTCTATCTGCGGGATGAGGCGAAGAGTATCCTGGTAGATGATGTATCTTATTTCGTAAAACGTCCGTTCCTGCAGCGTCTTTTCGAGAGTACGGTAAGATTACTCTCGCCGCTGCTGTAACGAATAAATCCCCGTTTGCATCTTGTCTGGTGCAAACGGGGATTTTTTTTCTATCTGAATATTGAGAAGTTTACGCTTCCGTAACTTCTGTGTTCCAGGAATCGTGGATGCTCGGAGAAATCATAGTCTTTGCCATGCTCAAAGACGAAGATGCCTCCTTCGTTGAGATAGTCGCCATTCAGAACGAGGTCTGGAATCTGCGGCAACTCCTTCAGGGCGTATGGAGGATCGGCAAAGATAAAGTCAAACTTCTGCTTGCAGGTCTTCAGAAAACGGAATACATCACCACGAATCAGAATATCTTTGTCTTCGCCCAACTTCTGAAAACATTGGCGTATGAAGTTGGCATGATCGCGGTCGGCCTCTACGCTGATTACCCGGCTGCAGCCTCGTGATACCAGTTCGAGCGAAATGCTGCCCGTGCCGGCAAAAAGGTCGAGGGCAGAGGTATCTTCGAAATCAATATATCCCTGCAGCACATTAAAGATGTTCTCCTTTGCAAAATCTGTTGTCGGACGCGCCTTAAACGAACGTGGAATGTCGAAATGGCGTCCCTTATATTGTCCTGTTATGATTCTCATATTTACTTTGAACTTTGAATGTTGAACATTGAACTTTATGATAAGCTATTCTGTTGAATTCTTAACTATCAACTTTTAACTATCAACTCTTGTCTTACTTACTTAGGTACAGCGCCATCAAATCGAATGGCAGACCTTTAATCTCTGTGATGGGCGCACGGTTGAATTCGGCAGCAGGATTCAGAATGAAGGTCTTCTTGATATAGAGTTTCGTGTTGTAGAGGAACCAATCCTTATCAGGAACATTGCCTGATACATGCAACTCATCCTGCATCTGGTTGAATCCTAACTGCTTCCATACATAGAGAATGAAATAGAGGGCATCCTTGGCATGCTCGGCATTGAACGAGTTGAAAAATTTGAAACGGTTCTTCTCGAAACCGAAAACGTCCAGCTTCTTGTCGTGGAAATAAACATAGAGCTTGCGGTGAATGCCGGTGAAACTGCGATGATGCAGATAGTGCCACATCGGTTGCATGATAGGTGTGAAGCGAACATCCTTGAAGTTGTCTTCTACCACCATTTTCAAATCCTTGTTGATAGGGAATACCGCTACCGCATTCAGTTCCGGCTGCACTCTGTAGAGAATGGCATCGCTGTTATGACTGTTGAAGGCATGCTGATAGAGCACATCGATATCCTCTTCATGAAATTCTTCGATAGGAACCAGCAGGATAGGCGAATCGAGATATACGCGTACCTTCTGGTATCCCCGCTGCAGGAGAGTACTCTCCTTGAAAGCCTGACGCAAGTTGGCTGCCATCGAAACACCACTCTTTACCGTATAAGGTTCATAGATGAGCTGATGCTCAGCTTCACGGTCAACTACCGAAAAACTGAGGGTGTTTCTGCTCACGCGAATGGTGAGTCGTGCTTGCTGAATGTTGTTACCTTTTATTTGCATATCTGTTACCAATTACCTGCGTTGTTATTATCTGTCGTTAAATCGCCTATCTTGAGTCCGGGATAGTTGCCGGCATAGTTGGCCTCCTCTATCTTCTGCTGGATGGAACCTTCATCGAGTCCGTCGAGGAAGGTTTCATAACCTGCCCCACATTCCATCACCGGAATCTGCTTACCGCTTTTTCCTACGATAACTGTGGCAGCGAGTGTGAACTTCTTACCGTCGGCATAGGGAATGTATTGGGCATCTTCCTGTAAGAACTTGCCTTTTACCAGTGTCTGGAAATCGCCTGTATATACGCCATGTTTCGCCTTGTATTTCTCTTCAGCCTGACGTATCTGCATCAGTTTCTCCTTCACCTCTGCTTCTCTGCTAGCCATGGCTTTCTGGAAGCGGATGGGCTGGCTCACACTCAGAATACAGAGTAGCATCATGATGATGACGCATGCTCCCAAAATATAATTATTCTTTATTCTTTTTCTCATTTCAAAAAGTATTATTACTTTTGCACAGCAAATAGGTGCAGTAAATTTTCTGCAAAGATACTAAAAGTTTTCGAAATATGAACATTGAAGAGTTAAAATATCAGATATTACAGCAATTTGGCTTTCCGCCAACCCCAGAACAGGCTCAGGCGCTCGATGTTTTCGTGCAGTTTATGACGGATAGTAATCCTCATGCTGTGATGATTCTCCGGCATTCAGATAGGCCGGCAGAATGGCCACCAGAGTCTTGCCCTCACCGGTTTTCATCTCGGCAATGCGGCCCTGATGCAGGACAATGCCGCCGATGAGCTGCACACGGTACGGCCGCATGCCGAGCACGCGGCTGGCTGCCTCGCGGCAGACCGCGAACGCATCCGGCAAGATATCGTCGGTGCGCTCGGCTCGACGCTCAAACTCCTTGCCGACTACACGCGCCGCGAAACCGACTCCGGAAACGACAACTTCAGCCGCATGACGGCTCCGGGAGCAACGGCGGATTCGACCTACCGCGACAACACCGAGAGCGTCTACAACATCGCCACGGCGACGCTGGCCCTCGAAAAGAGGTTTTCGCCCCGCTGGACGCTCAAGGCCGGAGCCAAATACACCTACAACGACATGCACAACGACGCGCTGTACGAATACCGGAAAAACGACGCATGGTCGCGCAACGACGACCAGAGCTTCACGATCAACTACACGGAGAACATCGCGGCGGCTTACGGCATCGCCTCGGCCAACCTCGGCGGCCCGGACAAGGACAACTACTTCTGGGGTGGCAGCTCCATCATCGGCCCGTCGGCCAAGACCTGGGAGCCCCGCTACTACGCGGGCATGCCCTTCACCGCAGAGGGCGCCGACGAGGAGGCCATGTACACGGCGACCATCGACCTCGCCCTTCCTCTACAAGCACAACCCCGCCGTCGAAGGCACCGACTGGCGCCCCGACAAGTACGTCGAGATGTTCGCCGACGCCATGAACGACCCCTCCTACGGCAAGTAGGCCGTCAGGAGGGCCGCCACCACGCGGACAGGCACTTCTCCGCTGAGGCCCGCTTTGTGTATTGAGAAGTTGATACACAAAGCGGGCCTTATTGCGTTTGGCGCGTGCATGCACGGGCCTTTTGCGAGAAAAGCCCCCTTGTGTATCAAACATTCAATACACGCAAAATCGCCCCCGGGGGCATTAGCTCGCAGCTAATGAAATCGCACGCCCTACTTCCTAGGATTGGCCTCATCGACCATCCCGCAGGGAAAGGAAGCCAATCATGGAGAACCAAAGCTCCGAGGTAAAGGGCAAGTCCACCGCCGCAATCGTTGGCCTGGTGCTGGGAATCGTCGCGCTGGTTACGTCGTTCGTTCCCTTCGTCAATAACCTCTCGTTCATCCTGGCGCTCATCGGCACAGTATTTGCCGTCGTAGGTCTTGTGGGCACGCTTCGCGGCAAGAGGGGCGGCAAGGGTCTCGCCATTGCCTCGACTATCGTCAACGTCCTGGCGTTGGTTATCGTGCTGGTAACCCAGAGCATGTATTCGGCTGCTCTTGACGAGGCCGTAAACAGCACGTCGACGGCGTCTACCACCACGACGTCTGCACCTGCTTCCGACACGTCAGCCGCGGCGGCCGATTCCGCCGACAAGTACACAATTGCCGGCGAGGCCCTTACCGGCGACTCCTACACCTCCAAGATCACCGGGACCTTCACCAACAACTCTGGCGAAAAGCTCAGCTACGTCTCCGTGAGCTACAGCCTCTTTGACGCCGAGGGCAACCAGGTCGACACCGCCTATGCCAGCACGAGCAACCTTGACGCTGGTGGCGCATGGAAATATGAGGCCACGGCCCTCTCCGGCACGGACAAGGTCGCAAGCTTTAAGCTGGGAGATGTCACGACGCTTTAGCGTCCGGCTCTCGCGGGAGGGGAGGTGCGCGTGACGCAGACGCAGTCGCAGAAGAAGCTGACCGAGGAGCTTCTCGCCGAGCTCTTGGACGCGCCGAGCATAGACGGCTACGTGTCCGGCCACGACTTTCCGGCCACGACGCTCTCGGCCTACCTGCAGCAGCTCCTTGACGAGAAGGGCCTGGCACGCTCCCGCGTGGTGCGCATGGCCGACCTCAACGAGACGTTTGGCTACCAGATCTTCACCGGCGCGCGCAACCCCTCGCGCGACAAGGTGCTCCAGATAGCGTTTGCCATGGCCCTCACGCTGCGCGAGACCAACCGCGCGCTCACGGCGGCCGGGGTGAGCAACCTCAACTGCAAGAGCCGCCGCGACGCCATCATCATCTTCTGCATCGACCGTGGCTGCTCGCTGCAGAAGGTCAACGAGGAACTCTATCGCTTTGGCGAGAAAACTGTCTGCTAGCGGCGCTATCATGTGCCTCATGGATGAGCACAAGACAGATATTGATGCCGATTTTGATGCAGAGCTTGCGAGCTACCTGTCCTCTTGCGAGGGGGCGGGTAGCTATCGCGTTTTGGAGACGCTCAAGTCGTCGGACTTTGAGGTCACGGAGAAGGTCGTCTTCTGCGGACGCGACGGCGGCGAGCTCGGCCCCTTTGTGCGCAAGCGGATCGACGTCGCCTGCGGGCTGGGACACGCCTACGAGCGGCTTATGGCCGCCCAGCGCCAGGGCCTTCGCTGCCCCAACCTGCCGCGCGTCCTTGACTGCTGGAACGACGGCGAGCGCCTCAACGCGCTCATGGAGTGGCTACCTGGCGTGACGCTCGAGGACTGCGTGCGGGAGGAGGGGCCGTCCGAGGAGCTGGAGCGCGAGGCCACGGCGCAGGTTGCCCGCGCGGTCGGCTGCCTTCACGAGGGACTGGGCGCGGGCGCCCCGGTGATCCACCGAGACCTCAAGCCGTCAAACGTCATGGTGGTGGGCGGCAAGAACGGCCTGCCCACTGGCTGACGGCCGTGGGGGCCATGTTCCCCTGCCCCTGGAAGAAGCCGCGGCAGGCGGAGATGTAGCACACGAAGAGCACGGCCGGGCCGAGCGCAAAGATGGACCACATGGCGTTCGGGTTCTCCATCATGTTGGCCAGCTGCTTCGGGATAGCGGCTGCCGACTTCACGGTAAGTTTTTTGAAAATCGGCAGTTTCAAAGCAA
>OGYE01000984.1_pt1 | contig 18676 bp, 33 predicted proteins | sample 1576471 | NCBI WGS metagenome assembly OGYE01 (sample SAMEA3541532, study PRJEB24748) | human gut metagenome | biome: human gut; feature: human-associated habitat; material: faeces | place: China | collected 2012
CAGAAAAATGACCGGTGCAATGTCATGTTCCTTAATTTTCCTGCACAGATCAAATCCGTTTCCATCCGGAAGGGAAACGTCAAGAATCTTCTGCATCCTCCACCGCCGCTTCCTCTTCTGTAGCTTCTTCTGCTGCCGCTTCTTCCGAGGCTGCAAGCTCTGAGGCTGCAGCCAGCGAAGCAGCTGAGCCCACCACCGCTGAGTACACCGTGTACAACACCACCGGTTCTACCGTCACCGAGCTGTACCTGTACGATGCAGGCAGCGACGGCTTTGCGAAGTTTCTTTTTTAATTCGCCTGTCCGCATTTGCTTTCCCCCTTTCTTTAATTACATTATACCACGTTTTCGTGGAAAAGTCAAGCGAATTTTCGATTTTTTCAAAAGTATTTTTTTTGTAGAAGGGAGTCGTTTTATATGACAGTAAAGAGTTTTTCAGCAACGGACAACACCCAACTGACTGAGCACTTCAACGCTCGTGAATTCCGTTGTAAATGCGGTAAAAGCCACGACTTTTTGATTTCGGATGAATTGGTGAGCAAGCTGGAACAGCTGTATGCAGCATTGGACTGCGGCAAGATCATCGTCAACAGCGGTTACCGTTGTCCTGAGCATGATAAAGCGGTAGGCGGTACGAGTACCGGGCAGCACACCAAAGGCACAGCGGCAGACGTGGTGTGCTACGATAAGTCTGGCAACATAATTTCAGCAAAGACGGTGTGCTGTAAGGCTCAGGATTTGGGTTTCAGCGGCATTGCCAATATCACCGGTGCTTATACTTCGGTGCATCTGGATGTGCGAACAGTGGCAAAATGGTATGGTGATGAAATCAAAGGCACAAACACGGTGACAAGCGATTTCTACCGCTATTTCGGCATTGCAAAAGCACAGCCGCAACCATCTGAAATTATGGCAAAAGGGATTGATGTTTCCAAGCATCAGGGCGTGATCAACTGGGAAAAAGTCAAAGCATCCGGGCAGGTGGATTTTGCGATTTTACGGGCTGGTTTCTTTTTCGTCCAGAATGGCAATATATCACGCTCAGAAGCAAAAAGAAATGAGAGAGAAAGCAGAACGGAAGAAGAATGAAGAATTGCAGGAATGTTTGTCCAATATTGATTTTTACAGGTCTATTCTTGGCAGAGCAAGGCCATTATCAGATGGCTGGTGTGAAGCATGGAACAAATTACAGCTTGCATTATATAAGCATGGATTCATAACAGGATTGGAAGAAGGTGATTAGAAGTGGAAATGATAAACAAGCTCACGAAGGATTCTATTCTGGATGAAGAAGTGTTTGACGAGATATTTAGTCAGGAAGACGAGATATACAAGGCACGTCTTACACTGACTCTTCTGGACAGAGCCAAGGAGCTTGGTGTAAAGAAAAAATTTGAAGATTTGCTGAAGGCTTATACGAAAGTACAGAAGCAGATGATTGAAAAAGAAAAAAGTAGCAAGGCTGTTTCGATGCTGGACCAGTGGACTAATTTCTCCGATTGTGAATATGACAGAATGAAATGTCTCAACTGGATGGCAGATGATGAGGGAATCAGGATTTCAAATACAAATCCAGGATCACCGGATATTATAGCCTGTTATCATCCGATTCTTCCAATCGAACGAATGAAAAACATGGAGACTGGAGAAGAGCAGATTAAGCTTGCATATAAGCGAAACGGTAAATGGTCTGAAATTATCGTTCCAAAGACAATGATTACATCCGCGACTAAAATCGTAGGGCTGTCAGCGTTGGGAATTTCAGTCACTTCGGAAAATGCGAAGTATCTGGTCCGGTATCTGTCAGACGTAGAAAATGCCAATGATGATTATATCAACATCCAATATTCCTCTAGTAAAATCGGGTGGATTCGAGATTATTTCCTGCCTTACGACAAAGATATCGTATTTGATGGTGATATGAGATTTCGGCAGTTATACGAAAGTATCAGTGTAGGTGGCAGCAGAGCAGAATGGTATGAGCATGTAAAAAGGGTTCGCGCTACCGGAAGAATCGAACCAAAAATCATGTTGGCTGCAAGTTTTGCAAGCATTCTAATTAAACTGGTCGGCGCTCTCCCGTTCTTTGTGGACTTATGGGGCGAAACCGAGGGTGGTAAGACTGTAACACTTATGCTAGGAGCATCCGTCTGGGCGAACCCTGGCGAATCCAGATACATAGGAGATTTTAAAACAACCGATGTGGCCCTGGAAGCAAAATCCGATATGCTCAACAACTTACCGCTGATCCTGGACGATACTTCCAAAGTGTCGGCTAAAATCCGAGATAATTTCGAGGGAATTGTGTACGACCTGTGTTCTGGAAAAGGAAAGAGCCGTTCCAACAAGGAGCTTGGTGTTAACCGGGAGAATCGCTGGCAGAACTGCATTCTGACCAATGGTGAGCGTCCGCTTGCAGGATATGTCAGCCAAAGCGGAGCAATTAACCGAATTATTGAGGTTGAGTGTTCCGAAAAGATATTTGATGATCCACAGCTTACCGCAGATACCCTTAAAAAGAACTACGGGTACGCAGGAATTGATTTTGTGAATGCAGTTAAGGAAATGCCCGTTGATGATATAAAAGCCATGCAGAAGCATTTTCAGAGCCTTATACAGGATGATGATAAAATGCAGAAGCAGAGTATATCAATGAGCATTATCTTGGCAGCAGATAAAATCGCAACAGATCAGCTGTTCCATGATAGCCAGTACATTGACATTGAGACGGCTAAGAATCTTCTGGCAGAGAAAGAAATGGTATCTGAAAACGAACGCGCCTACTGGTTTGTACTTGATAAGATTGCTATGAACGGAATTAAATTCGATGATAACCCAGATATAAAAACAGAAAGGTGGGGAATTATCGACAATGATCCGGTAGAAAAAACGTCAACTGCAATAATCTATAGCGCAGCGTTTGATGATTTATGCAAAATCGGAAGATTCTCCAGAAAAGCATTTTTATCATGGGCTGTTAAAAAGGGACTTGTGGAAACCGACAGCAGAGGTTATCCGACCAAAGCAAAAAAACTGGACGGAATTGTCACCAAATGTGTGTTCTTAAAAATTGTAGATGAAATTCCAAAAGGATTCGTGAATTGTAGTGATGATTTTGAAATTACGGACGATATTGTGTTTGATTAACAAACAATTCGTTCAAAAGGTAACCGGGTAACCTAGGTAACCTTTGATTCTGTATATATATATTTGAGTATTTATATGCACATATTGAGTATAAAAGTTTCCCTATATGAGAAAGTCAGGGTTACTCGGTTACTCGGTTACCTACCTGTAAAATCAATGGTTTACACAAATTAGTACGGTTACTTTACGGTTAACAAAGGTTACTTATATTAAAATAATATAAATATATTATATTTATAAAATAAAATTAAATAGAGCGTATACAGTATATTGTATACAATATTCAAAGGAGATGATAAAAATAAAAGTAGAAGCAAAGGATATTCCGTATATTCAAAAATTTATGACTGAATTTTGGAAAGCTATAAAAGATTTCTATTCAGCCGAACTTACAGACGAATATTCTAAGCAGGCCACTGATCGTCTGATAGAGCTTGGAGAGTATGCGGAAATGTGTCCTGATGATAATGATAAACAGTTTATCAAGAATTGTCTAGTTGCTTTTAATAAGTTATTAGATTCCAAACAGAGGGAAGTGAGAAAGAATGTACAACACTAAGAACAAATACGAACAGGGACAGGCTCTTAGAAAAGAAATCTACATGTATGTAGTAAGCTACTTTAAACTTGTTGGATACGCACCATCGGTCAGCGAGATTTGTGAGAAGGTAGATGCAAGCAGAGCCACCATCTGGAGACATTTAAACCAGCTTATTGATGATGGGTTGCTTAAAACAGCACACCCCAGCACTGATAGAGCCTATGCTCCGACAGGATACGGGTTCGGAAAGGTGAAGAAATGAACAAAATGCGTGAATATGAACGCGGCAGGGAAGATGGTCTTGACCTTGCTAGACGAATCACCAGAGAGGGCGGTCTTGAAGCTCTCGAAAAGGAATGCAGATTCAGGGGAGTAACAGGAATACATACTTCCCTGGCAAGAAAGGACCTGGACAAAGCATCTGAGAAGATCAAGCAGCTTGTATCTGAATGTTGCGTGATCATGGCGATAGCTGTCCTGCATGATGAATTTGGATTCGGTCAGAAAAGATGCCAGAAGTTCATGGCAGGCATGGACAAAGCTTCGGACTATATCGACCAGGGCTTGGCTGAATGGATTGATTATGTGCAGGCTATCAAGGAAGAACTAGGAATCGTGGTAGAGTTTCATGGATAAAAAGTCTATAGAATCTGCTATACAGAATGAATGCAAAAGTATTATTGATTATATCAGGCGTTGGGAAGATATAAATGCTCATGGTTGTAATGATCCGTTCTGGTCAGACGGATGCAATATGAACCTATGTCGAAACCACATCATATACGCAAAAGACAAAATCCGTGAGATGTGTGATCAGACTGGAATTAATTATCCAGATGAATACTTTTCCCCAACGCCACCGGAAGTAAATAACTGGTACATGGCAGACCTAAAGAAATTTCCTAAAAGGGTAGAACGGGTTTTGTACGGCGGAAGAAAAGCTGTAACAAAGAAATACAGCTATGACAGGAATCAGTTAACATTAAGCTTATGAGGACAAAAAAATGAAAATTAAGTTAAAAGAAATCAGCAAAGACGATTTAAAGGTAGGAGATACCGTTGGAATTGCCAGAACGGTGAATTGCGGGTGGTTATCGACGTTCCGACATAGAAAAATTATTCCGGTTAAGATTACAAGAATCACTCCAAAAAGAACCAAGATCGAAACAGATATATATGAAGAACATGGAAAAGGCGAAAAGTTTTACGAATACGATGAAAATGCCAGAAAAGAAAATGAACTTGCGGAGAAGTTTGTTCTGGTAAAAGATATGGAGTTTGAACTTAATCAGTTTGAAAACAAATATGGACTGAAACGGATGGACGACGAAGATATTCTTGAGATGGCTGATTATGTAGAAAAGATAATGAAAATTTTAGACAGATACAGAAAGTGATAACGAATCCTCGGCAAACCGAGGTTGTATCAAAATTAGAATGGTGAATTGATACATAAATAATACAGAAATCATGGAGGACTGCACAATAGCGTGTCAGTTGCTTACATGGGGAAAGTGAGGATGAAAATGGAGAAATTAAAACCTTGTCCGTTTTGTGGAGAAGAGGCGCAAATTTTTACCGATGATGAAATGGGATATTTAGGTAATGCTCAGTATCTTGTAAGATGCGGTAACTGTCTTTGCGGTACAGGACATTATAACAATCCCGAATATGCAATAGAAGCATGGAATAAAAGAGCGAACAACGAGGAGGACGCAAAATGTTAATCAGAAGTCAGAATAAGGAAGTTTTAGCTACACTTGAACTTTTATTCGATATCGAAGTTTCGGGTGGAGTAATAAGTGCAAGAAGAGATATGAGTTGGTGCTGCTTGCTCGGAGAATATTCCACCAAAGCAAAAGCCATGAAAGTACTGGATATGATTCAGGAAGCCTATATGAAATTCGAAGCATCAAAAATCATCAGTACAGGATTAGCTGGTGCGACGTACACGGGAAGTTATGATACTCCTGAAAGCGTAGCTGCTGGAATTAAAGTGCTAAAAGATTATACGGAATTAATAAGAGAATCAGTGGTCTTTCAGATGCCAGAGGATAGTGAGGTGAAAGCATGACAAATGAGATGAAAAGGAAAAGAATTTCAAAATCTACGAGAGAGCAAGCGTATAAGAAATGCAATGGACATTGTGCATATTGCGGATGTGTACTTGACTATAAAGATATGCAAGTAGACCATGTAAAACCACTAAGAGTAGGAGGGAACGATGACATTTCGAATATGCTTCCAGCATGTAGAAGCTGTAATCATTACAAAGCCGCTCTTGATTTAGAGCAGTTCAGAGAATACGTATATCAGATTCCTAAAAGATTAAAGAGAGATAGCGTTCCATTTCAAGTCGGGGTCAGATTTGGAATCATAAAATATTCTGATGAGCCAGTGAGATTTTATTTTGAGGAGGACTAAAGATGGAAGTACCAATTTTCGAAAAGGAGGAAGAGACATGATTACATTCTTATTAGGATTCGCCCTTGGAATCATAGTCGGAGTGGCTGGCCTTGTATGTGTAGCGATCATGTACGATAAGCACCACCCAGACGATTAGAAAGGAGAACGGTATGCTGACAAGGAATAAAAAGCTGAAAGACTACGGTATTCCGGCAGAAGACATAGAAAAACTGAATACGATGCTGAAAGACTTCCCGGCAGAGTACGGATACCTGCTTTCTAGTGCCGCCTTGTCAGCTTGCCCGAAAAACACGGTGATAGCGGATATGGTTATTGAAAATATCCTGCACCGGAAAAGTTACAGGAAAATCAGCAGAGAAAGATATATCCCGATGAATCCGAAGGACTTTTACGGATACAGACGCAAGACCGTCGCTGTACTGTATGAGAGGATGCGGTTGTTGGGAATGTGGGAGGATGAATAAATGCGTTTAATTGATGCAGACAAAATAATTGACTCTCTTGGAAATTCGGATATGGATTTTGCAATAGGTGCAGTTATTGACGAACAGCCGACAGTTTTTGATGTAGATAAGGTTGTGGAGCGGTTAGAAGAAGAAAAGAAGAGAGCATTTAAACTATGTTTGGGAACTAATGACAGCACGCAAAGGCTGAAATACATTGAAAAAGAACAGACGATAGCTTTAGCAATCGAAATTGTAAAAGGTGGTGGAGTTAAATGAGTAACGTATCAATTGAAACATTAGAAAAGCTAAAAGACAGCATGGTTGGAAGAAGATATAAACACTTCAAAGGAAGAGTCTATGTTGTCACCGATATCGCAGTACATACAGAATCTGATGAAATTATGGTGATCTACAAGTGCTTTGCAGACCCACTTGTAACATGGTGCAGACCATTGACTATGTTTACGAGTGATGTGGACAGAGAGAAATATCCAAATGTCAAACAGAAAAGAAGATTTGAACCACTTTCTAAGGCACAGGAGGACAACACTATATGAGAGAAATTCTTTTCAAGGCAAAGCGGATTGATAATGGAAAATGGGTTGAGGGATATTATACGGAATGTAATGGCAAGATATTTATTGGCATTAATATATTCATTTACAGTGATATATTTGAGGTTTTTCGTACTCCCTTAATTAGGTGGTTTGAAGTTGATCCAGAAACCCTCTGCCAGTTCACGGGACTTTGCGACAAGAACGGGAAGAAGATTTGGGAGAATGACATTTTGATGGCGCACTTGGACGAATCTTATCCGGAAGATGTAACATATGAGACCGTTGAATGGAACGTTGCCGGATGGGTAGGGCACGAAACTGGTAGTATAGACAGACAGTATCTTAATAAATTCGATCTGGAACATTATGAAGTAGTTGGGAATATTTTCAACAATCCAGAATTATTACAGGAGGAATCATGAGTAAATCAGTATTAGTGGTTGATACGCCGGAGAATTGCTATGATTGTCCATTTGGAACTGAATACTGCGGCGATTCTGAATATGAGGGATGCTGTGAGTTAGCTGAATGCTTAGATAGTGACATGAGACTCATAACAGAAGAGCATTATGATTACGAAAGTGAATCAAGACCAGAGTGGTGTCCGCTTATGGATTTGCCAGAGAAAGACAATGGAGATTATCCGGCCAATACATCTGATGCTGGCTTTGCGGAGGGCTGGAACCAGTGTATTGATGAGATTACAGGAGGAAACGCAGATGATTAATTTAACAGGAAAAAGCGTGTTTGTAAAAACGCAGGAAGAATATTTGAGTGTTCTGAAAATGGCAAAGCTTCAGGGATTCGCATGGGGGAAAGAAAAACATTTAAACCCTATCGAAATTCCATTTCCAAACATATTGAATTTTTACAGCAGTAAGATGGTTACTTACAGAGACAATGAAAGGACATTGTATGAAGCATCTGAAATCGTCGAAGATGAAGAAAAAATCAAGGATGCAGTAAAACTTGTCAGAACGTTCGCTAAATACCCAGACAGAACAGCATTGACGGACTCATTTATTGAGTCCTTGAAGTTACTTGCAGATACCGTAGAAAGTCAGATGGAAGAGGTGAAGTAGATGGTTGATTTAAGAAATACATGTATCTTGGTTAAGACAGAAGAAGAAAATGAAATGCTTCTCAAAGAAGCTGAGAAACAGGGATTTCATTGGTATTCGAAAGGCAATTGTAAACCATTGCCAGGACAACATTTTCCAGATATTTTAAAATTTTGTAATAACAAAGATGTGGTGCACAGCGTACGTATCGGAGTAGAGTGTGATGCTTTCTACGAAGCTTCAGAACTCCTCGGGACAAAAGAAATGACGGCAAGAGAGTTTGTTAATCGTATTGCAGATATACGCAATTGTAGAGGATGTAACTGTTCAGAATGCGTATTGAGTGAAAGCAATACTAGGTGCAAGAAGCATTTGTGTGATATATGTGATTGGAAAGATAATATAGATGAAGTTCTTGAAATTGCAAAATCAATAAGACTTACAGCCCCTTCACCCGAAGAGAAAGCAATTAGCACGATTGAGAAATTTATCGAGAATCCAGATCACACAGCATTAAATGATGAATTTTTAGAATCATTGAAGCTGGCAGTCGAGAAGTTGAAAGAGGTGAAGTAGATGGAGAGATTAACACTTGACAATGCTATTAAATACATCAAAGAAGTAGCGAGAAAGAACAGAATAAACAAAGAGAAAAATACCATCATTATTCCTAACAGTTTTATCAGTAGTAATGATTGTGCAGATAAATACGGACAAGTTGCTAAATGGTTGGAAGAATTAAAGTCTTACAAAGAGTTAGAAGAACAGGGCTTGCTTGTGAGATTGCCGTGTCCTATTGGCACAACTGTATGGGACATATGCGGCATGGATATTCGGGAAAACGTGGTAAGCGGACTTGAATACGGAAAAGACGGCAGATGGTTTTTATGGGCGAACGAGGATGAATGGCTTGGAGAGTTAAATGTTTTGGTATTCCTCACCCGTGAAGAAGCCGAGAAGAAGTTGGAGAAACTCAAAAATGAAATTTAATTTTAAGGAGGCGCAAAATGGGAAGAAACATTTATTTTACGGATAGAGAATTAAGCATGGTAAGAGACTATGTGTTTGAAGCAACTGATATTTTAGGCAATGCTTCTGATACAGCAGAACAAGTGGACGAAGACATGGAGAATGGTCTTGGCTCTGCTTTGCGAAAATTATACAAAGGCTGTATTGGAGAATCAAAATACGCAAAGTATAAAACAAAACGAGGATAAAAATATTTTTAATCCGATAGAGAAGAAATTGGAGGAGATGATTAAATGAATCTTAGAAAAGCTACACTAACCGACTATGGAGTGCCACCGGACGATATACCGGTGCTTCAAAGTCATTTCAGACACCTTGACGAAAATGATAAGTACAATCTTCTGCAAGTGTCAATCAAATATGCGCCAGGCATAGAATCACAAATCTATGACAGCATAGTGAACTGCATAGGATACCGCACAATGGAGCGATTCAGAGATATACCGGTATCCGAAAATGATTTCTATGGATACAAGCGCAGGATCATGGCAGAATATTATCACTTGGCAAAATTGACCGGAAGATTATAAAATTGATAAAAACTAAAAGTGGTGTAGAGGTACATAACCCCTAGTGTGGTATTATAGTGTATATAACTATAGCTATGCTAGGGGATTTTATGTCTGGAGGTGAGAACGTGGGAATGCCAATGGGGAAACCGCCCATGTATAAAACAGTAGATGAAATTGAAAAAAAAATTGAAAAATATTTTGAAGATTGTAAAGGACATCCTTTGACTGATAGCAAAGGCAAACAAATGTTTAATAAATTTGGTTCACCAGTTTTCGTAGACGTTCACCCTCCGACCGTTACAGGACTTGCTCTGGCCCTTGGATTTACAAGCAGACAGGCTCTTTTAAACTATCAAGCAAAACCAGAGTTTGTTGACACGATTACGCGCGCGAAAGCCAGAGTGGAACAGTACGCAGAGGAAAGGCTATTTGATCGTGACGGTTCAAATGGCGCTCAGTTCAGCTTGAGAAATAATTTTAAGGGATGGGATGCTGACAAGAAAAATGATGATTCCGGAGATGGAAAGATTACGATTGTAAATAATATTCCAAGGCCGGAGAAATAGAATGAATGAGAATCCGATTAATCTGAATGAAATTATAGCTCCTGCCTTTTACAATGTGTTCTGGGACATTTTGGACGGAAAACACACCTATTATGATTTGTATGGTGGGCGTGGATCTACTAAATCATCTTTTGTGGGTGTCATGATTCCTTTCCTGATGATGCAGGACGCAGAGAACGGTATAATGTCAAATGCCGTTATTTTCCGTAAAGTTGGAAACACACTTAGAGAATCCGTTTACGAACAGATAGCATGGGGAATTGACGCGCTCGGAGTCAATGAACTATGGGACACCAGTGTAAGCCCTATGCAGTACACTTATAAGCCTACTGGACAGAAAATCATATTCAGAGGACTGGACAAGGCGAAAAAGACTAAATCTATTAAAGCAAGCAAGGGATATTTCAAGTATCTCTGGTTCGAGGAACTTGACGAATTTTCGGGCATTGAAGAAATTCGTACAGTGCAGCAGTCAGTCCTTCGAGGTGGCAGTAAGTTTGTTGTATTTAAGACATTCAATCCGCCAATTAGCCGGAGCAACTGGGCGAATGTGTATGTAGAAGAACCACGAGACGACAGTTACAGGCATAAGAGTGATTACAGATCAGTTCCTGTTGAATGGCTTGGTCAACAATTCCTTGATGATGCGGAACATCTCAAAAAAACAAATCAAAGAGCCTATCAGCACGAATACCTTGGATTACCTGTCGGACTCGGCACAAATATCTTTGAGCTGTTGGAAATCCGAACGATTCCAGACGAAGAAATTCAGAAGTATCAAAGTATCTATCAGGGTCAGGACTGGGGATGGTATCCAGATCCGAAAGCATTTATCCGTGTGGCTTATGTTCCTAATCAGGAAAAAGTTTTTTTATTAGACGAGCTTGGAGGCTCCAAGATAAGAAACAAGGAAATGGCTAACCAGATAAAGAAAAAAGGATATGATGATTATTCAATATCTTGCGGAGTTGATGAAGAAGAAAGTATTATTGACTTCCGAGATGCAGGACTTCCAGCGCGTAGGGCTATTGTTACACCGGGAAGCCGCAAATATACTTTTGAGTGGTTACAGTGCCGAACATTAGTCATTGATCCGGCAAGAACGCCGAGAGCATACAAGGAAATTATCAATTATGAACATGAAGTAGATAGCAATGGAGAAGTTATCGCAGATTATCCAGATGGTAACGATCACTGGATAGATTCTCTCAGATACGCAACCAGTCCATTGTCCATGAGAAGAGGGCATAGTGCATAATGAGTAAAATAGGAATAGAACTACCGAAAGAGTATTCGGACAGATTTGACAAATTACGCCAGAATCGAGTAGAAGTCAGCTTTTACAAATATGGCACAGCAGCAGACAACTTTGGAATGAAATTAGTAGATGCACTTGAATCACATGATATGTGCATTAAAAAATATAAAGAAACTGGAAACACAGAATATCTTTGCGATGCAGCAAATTATCTCATGTTTGAATTTATGTATCCACAGATTCCGAATGCATTTTTCAAAGCGACAGATAGCGGAGAGAGTGCCGGAGTTGCCGGAACACCAATAAATCAGCTAAAAGAAAAATGGTGACTAAATGGGACTTATAACAACGCTAAAAAGGTGGTTTAACATGATATTCAAAAAGCAAGCCGAAGAGGACTTTAACATCCAGGCGGCAGAATTCCCGGAAATGGAATCACTGATTAACCGGTGCGCGAACATTTACAGGGGAGTACCGGAATGGCTAGATGATAAGAATAATATCAAGACGATTAATTTCGCGAAATCCGTCTGCTCAGAAACAGCACGGCTCGCAACGCTGGCAATCGGCATTCAGATAGACGGTTCCGCAAGGGCTACATGGCTACAGGAACAAATAGATAAAGTATATTTCCAGATTCGGCACTGGGTGGAATATGGATGTGCTTACGGAACGGTGTTCATTAAGCCAAACGGTGAGAGCCTTGACATATTTACACCGACTGATGTGATGATTGTGGATTACGACAATCAGGAGATTAAGGGAATCATATTTAAAGATTCTTATACTGTTGGGCGTAAATACTACACAAGGCTCGAATATCACAGGTTTGTTGAGACAACAGTGGACGGAGTGATAACCTATCCGTATTACGTTTCTAACAGAGCTTATGTATCAAAATCCCCTCAGTCAATCGGTGATAAGATTGACCTCAAACAAACCAAATGGGCTGACCTAATGACAGATACACCACCGATACTCAAGGCAAACGGTGAGAAGCTGGACGGACCGTTGTACGGAGTACTGCGGACACCGCAGGCTAACAATGTGGATATTAGTACGCCACTGGGACTTCCAATATTTGCGGAAGCTATCGAAGAGTTGAAAGACCTGGACATTGCATATAGCAGGAACGCAAAAGAAATTCTTGATTCTAAGCGGACTGTTCTGGCGGATGACAGATTGTTGATGCCGAGTGGTTCACCCGTCTCCACTATGACACCACAGGCAATGGAACATAGATGCTCAGAAATGAGTTTGCCAGATTATGTGAAAAACGTATTCGGACAGGACGAGAAAGAGTTCTATCAGGAAATCAATCCGATTCTCAACACAGATACTCGTATAAACGGCATAAATGCTCTTTTAAGCCAGTTAGGGTACAAGATTGGATTCTCCAACGGATACTTTGTTTTTAACGAATCTAGCGGCATTCAGACAGCTACAGGAGTAGAAGCGGAGCAACAGAGGACAGTCCAATTCATCAAAGACGTAAGGGATAAGTTGGAGTCTTGCTTAGATGAAGTTATTTACGCATTGAACGTTTACGCTGACCTGTACGGGCTTGCACCTGTCGGAGCTTATGAAGTCAATTATGATTTCGGAGACATCCTATATGTGCGTGAAAACGACCGTGCAAGATGGTGGCAGTATGTGACCACTGGCAAGGTTCCGGCATGGCTGTATTTCGTGAAATTTGAAGGAATGACGAAAGACGAGGCGGTAGCAATGGTTGAAGAAGCTCAACCAGACGAACCAAAACTGTTTGGAGATGAATAGTTATGTTAAGCCCAGAATATTTACGCCGGATAACAGAGGGTAGCGAACAGATAGCCGAGGAACTGCATCAATATATCATCTCTGAGATCGTGTCGAGAATGATGGCAAGAATCGGCAGGGGTGAGGACTATATTCTGACCAATGCCGATGCGTGGAGAATCAGAACACTACAGGAATCTGGTGAACTGTTAGAGGACATTCTGGCAGAATTATCCAAATACACCAAACGTGAACAGCAGGAACTTCTTGAAGCGTTTGAAGATGCCGGAATCACTGCTCTCGATTATGATGACAAGATATACAAGGCGGCAGGATTAAGCCCTGTACCGCTCGAACAATCACCGGCTATGATAAGACTCATGGAGCGAAATATGCTTGCGTCTATGGGAGAGTGGAAGAACTTCACAAGAACGACTGCAAGTGCCGCTCAAAGGATCTATATCGAGCAATGTGACTTTGCATATAACCATGTGATGACTGGGGCAGTTGGATATACGCAAGCCATCAAAGAGGCAGTTAATAACGTTGTGAGTGATGGTGTTACGGTCACATATCCATCTGGCAGAAAAGATACAATTGAAACAGCAGTCGCACGTTCTATCAGAACTGGCGTGGCGCAGGCTACGGGAGATATATCCCTAAAACGCATGGAAGAAATGAACTGGGATTTAGTTCTGGTCAGTGCCCACATGGGAGCCAGAACAGGTGACGGCGGTGAGAATCCGGGAAATCACGCATGGTGGCAAGGAAAGATATATTCTCGCTCTGGCAAGAGCAAGAAATTTCCGCCGTTCTCATTGACTGGATACGGAACAGCGAGCGGATTGTCAGGTGTTAATTGCCGGCATAGCTTTGGAGCCAGCGATGGAGAATTTAATCCCTATACAGAACTATCAGCGCAGGACAAAGCCGACAAGGGAAAGCAGTACGAAAAAGAACAGCGGCAACGTGCTTATGAGCGAAGAATCCGCAAAACAAAGCGTGAAGTCCTTGGAATGCAAGCGGCGGTTGATAACTGCAAGGACGAACAGGCAAAATTCGCATTACAACAAGACCTTGACCGGAAGTCTTATCTTTTGCAGAAACAAAATGTTACATACAAGGCTTACTGCAAGCAGAACGACCTAAGAGAGCTGCAAGACCGACTCATGATCGCTAAGTGGAATCGCCAGAACGCTGCTAAAGCCAGAGGAGCGGCGAAGAGATATAAAACAGCAAAGGGGATTGACTGATGGATAGATGGGAATATTATAATCCAAATCCTGTTAAGGATAAGAGAACAGGAGATTGCGTTGTCAGAGCAATATGCAAGGCAACCGGTTTCGACTGGGAAACAGTATTCGCCGGATTAATGGTACAGGCGTGCGCTTTGTCAGATATGCCAAGTGCAAATTATGTCTGGGGAGCGTACCTCTATAAACGTGGGTACAGACGCAAACTGATTGAACAATCAGAACGATATATCTATACAGTCAATGATTTTTGCGCAGATCATCAGACAGGCACATACATTCTCTGCATAGATGGTCATGTGGTGACAGTACAAGAGGGCAAATATTTCGATACATGGAATAGCGGTAATGAAATCCCGGTATATTACTGGGAAAAGGAGTAGCTAAATGAGCATATCAGAATTTGTACAGATTTTCCTCTCTATCTGTGGAGGGGTGTCTATTGTCGGAGGGGCGGCAGCCGTAATCTTTAAATGGATTACCCCGGCATTCCGACTTAATAAGCGAGTGGAGACACTGGAAGAACACGACAGGCGAGATTATGAAAGTCTTCGGAGGATTGCAGAACGTGATTCATTGATTCTGGAAGTGTTATCAACTATGTTGGACAGTCAGATTAGTGGGAATAATGTAGAAGAATTAAAAAAAACAAAACAGAAGCTTACAAATTATCTTGCGCAGAATCAACGTTAGCATTAGTAAGGGGTATGCTCATGAAATTATATGTGTTCACGAAAAAAGATATAGACAGGTTTTTGATAGAGTGTAATTTTACACCGGACGAAGAAAGACTGTTTCGACTGAGATGTAAGGAATATACGCTCGAATACTGCGCTGAGCAGATGAACGTGAGCATATCAACGGCAAAGCGGTTAAGCCGGAGGGTGAACAATAAAATAATTAAAGTATGCTGATACTTTTTAGACACTAATTAGAGCCAGAAACGACCTGTTTCCGGTTCTTTTTTTATGTAAAAATATAATCAGAAAGGCGGTGCATAAGATGGCATTATATAACAATCCTTATCAATATAGTTTTGGCGTTCCTGGACAGATGAACCAGTTCCAGCAACAGCCTGTCCAGATTCCAGCTCAACCAGTACAGCAATCACAGCAGAATAACAATGGTATCCTGTGGGTGTCTGGCGAAGTTGGTGCAAAATCCTATCTGGTCGCACCTGGGACAAGTGTTTTACTGATGGACAGCGAAAGTGAAAAGTTCTACATAAAATCCACAGATGTATCCGGTATGCCACAGCCACTGCGGACATTTGAATACCACGAGATAGGCTCTCAGATGCCGCCTAAACAGTCTGTTCAGAACATGGACAGTAAATATGTTACTCGACAGGAATACGATGATTTGAAAGGCAAATACGAAGCTATCATGAACCGATTAAATTCTTTTTCTGAACCTGTTAGGGCTAATGCCGTGCAGGAATCAGCAAACAAGGGAGGAAATGCAGATGAGTAATCCATTATTTAACGCACTTGGTGGTGGGATGCCACAGGGAAACGGACCAATGCAAATGATACAGCAGTTTATGCAGTTTAAGCAGAATTTTAAGGGAGATCCGAAAGCAGAAGTTGAGAAAATGTTGCGGTCTGGGAAGATTTCCCAACAGCAACTTAATCAGGTTCAGCAGATGGCAGGACAATTTCAGCACATGCTGAAAGGAATGAAATAGTACATTACAATCTGGCCAGATTGATGTAAATACACAAAAAGGAGATTATATTATGGATGGAAATTATAGCTTAGCAGATATTGCCGCTGCTACTGGAAACGGTAGAAATAACGACGGCATGTTTGGCGGAGATGGTAGCTGGTGGATTATTGTTTTATTCATTTTTGCTTTCTTCGGATGGGGAAACAACGGATGGGGCAATAATGGAAACGGCGGCGGATATGTAGCCACAGCAGCTACTCAGGCAGACATTCAGAGAGGATTCGACAATTCCGCTGTAATTAGCAAACTTGACGGAATCAATAACGGTCTCTGTGACGGATTCTATGCAGTGAATAACGGTATGCTTACCGGATTTAACGGAATCAACACCAATATCATGCAGACTGGTTTTGGAATCCAGCAGGCAATCAATGCCGATACTGTAGCCAATATGCAGAACACAAATGCGCTCCAGGCACAGCTTGCGAACTGCTGTTGTGAAACCAGGGAAGCTATCCAGGGCGTAAATTACAATATGGCCACCAACACTTGTGCAATCCAGAACACCATGAACAGCAACACAAGAGACATTATTGACAGCCAGAACGCTGGAACAAGAGCCATTCTTGATTATCTTTGCAATGAAAAGATTTCTAACCTGCAGGCTGAAAACAATGACCTTAGACGTGCTGCTTCTCAGGACCGCCAGAGCGCACTTCTCACAACTGCAATGGCTTCACAGACACAGCAGCTTATTAATGCGATTAATCCGGCACCGATTCCGGCATATCAGGTTCCTAACCCGAACACATATTACGGATGCGGATGCAACACTGGATGTAATTGCTGATAACTTCATATCGAGAGTATCTTTCGATCGATTCGGATGTCGGCTTATGCCGTATTACACATAGGGGCAGGCTAGAACCTGTCCTTTTGTGATATGAAAGGAGTATTTTTATGGCAGAATTTACAAATGTAGCTGCTCAGACCGTAGCAGCAAAAGGGAATGTAGTATTTTCAAACACAGCAGTCAAAGGTTCTAACTGTATTCAGCACAGAGAGGGAAGCGGAATCATTACCCTGAGAGGGCTTACTAACCAGTGTAAAGCAAGATTTTTCGTGGATTTTTCTGGCAATATCGCAATTCCAACAGGCGGTACTGCCGGAGCTATTTCTCTGGCTATTGCAATCTCTGGCGAACCTGTATTATCTTCACAGATGATTTCCACACCGGCAGCAGTAGACCAGTACAACAATGTGTCCTCTGGCATCTATATTGATGTACCTCGCGGATGTTGCGTTAATATTGCAGTAGAGAATACCAGTGATCAGGCTATTTCTGTTGCAAATGCAAACATTGTCGTAACCAGAGAAGCGTAGGAGGTGTAATTATGAGAGATATTAAAGACTTATGCGCAAGAATCGAAGATGAACTTTCCAAAATCGCTGACAATGGGCTGACCACCGGGAATCTGGAAATGACATATAAACTGATTGATATGTACAAAGATATCAAGAATACGCAGTACTGGGATAAGAAAGCGGAGTATTACAACGCTGTCCTTGATGAAATGCGTGGCGGATACAATGACGATTACAGTGAACGCGGAAGAAAGCGTGATAGCATGGGGAGATACAGTTCAAATGATGGCAGAATGATGCCAGATTATGACCGGGGCAGTTCTTATGCCAGACGTGGTGAACATTATGTCAGAGGGCATTACAGTCGTTCTGACGGACGAGATGCTTATGACGACTACATGACGCAGAAGCAAAGCTATCGTTCCGGCAAGTCTGAAGACTGCAAGAGGAAGATGCTTGCCGCTCTGGAAGAACATCTGGACGAACTCACAACAGAAATGAGCGATATGTCTAAAGATGCGGAGTGCCGGGAGGAACGCGATCTTGTCAAGAGATACGTGGAAAAACTTCGCGATATGCTCTAAAAACACAAAAAGTGGTAGAGAGGTAGTTAAAATAAATCTGTTATAATGTAATTGTGCAGTGGAAAGCACAACGGTTGTTTTAACATTTTCGTTTTATCCTCCTTTCTTAAAGTAGCTGGTACACACGCTTTAGTGGAAAGTTTTAAACAGGTTCGAATCCTGTCGTGTGTATTTGCCGTCTGGCACGCAAGATGGCACACCTCCTTGATTAAGGTTTTTGTTATTCATACTTTCTTTACACCACTTTACAACTTTTTCATAAAAAAAATATCGTACAGGACTTTCTGATGTATAATGAATTTGACCCAAAACATTACAAAGGAAAGTGACCCTGTACGATAAAAACATTATACAACGAAAAAACACTGATTGGTAGACTTCATCAATATTTTTTGATTTATTTTGAAACTTTTTCTGTCCCGACAGCAGATACCTTATTTCTGCTGATATTATCCATACTGACCTTAGAATCTGCACATTCCATCCGGTTTCTGTATCAGCATT
>OGYE01000985.1_pt1 | contig 18668 bp, 15 predicted proteins | sample 1576471 | NCBI WGS metagenome assembly OGYE01 (sample SAMEA3541532, study PRJEB24748) | human gut metagenome | biome: human gut; feature: human-associated habitat; material: faeces | place: China | collected 2012
AATTTAAGTGCCGTATCAAGACTCATGTGACCTCGTAGGCGGTGTTCGTAGTTTGTGCGCGAGATGCTCAGCCGCGCCGCGCAGTATTCTGTGCATAGTTATACAGACAGTCTGCGACACGGCTTCCTGACGTTATCCGGCGGGCATCGACTGGGCATCTGCGGCACAGCCGCCGAAGAGGACGGCCGCGTTCTCGGGGTGCGCGGCCTGAGTTCAATCAACCTGCGCATTGCACATCAAGCTGAGAATTTACAGGCGCAGATTGCCCGCTGGACCATCGGTGCTGGATTGGTTGGGGTAGTTTGAATAATTTACCTCAAGACCAACACTCTGGGTCGGTGTGATGTCATAAACTCCTCCAATTCGCAACCTCTCGCTGGTTCCCCGTCCGCCGTTCACTCCAGTCGAGTATTGTTCTGAAGTACCTTTGGTGTCGAAACTGTTTGTGCCTTCGGTGGTGTAGCCTGTTAATGAACGATCTACCGTAAAGTCTGTGTAAAGACTTCACTTGTTGTGACGGAATTTGATTGATGTCGCGGGGGCAACGCTCCAGATATTGCTGCGATCCAACGAGTGAGAATAACGTAGGGATACCGAACCCTCCATGCCGTCGTTACGCTGTTTCCGCAAAGTGATTTTGACAATTCCTGAGGTCATGCTGGCATCGTACTCAACACCGGCATAGGGAATCACCTCAATTTTCAGAATATCTTCCGCCCTCAATGATTGCAGGTAAGCCAGCAAATCTTCACCGGTCTCTTGTAGTAGCCGTTCGTTGACCATAACACGAGTTCCGGTACGTCCGTTAACCGAGATTTCTCCACGTTCTAAAAAACATATTAATGAAGTTGAGTTTTACGATAACTTAATTCTTTCAGGTACTAAAATTTACGATTCTACTAATCAGACTTTAAAAATGTTTTACGATAACTTAATTCTTTCAGGTACTAAAATTTATCTGCCTCAAGAAAATACTCTTCAATAGTTTTACGATAACTTAATTCTTTCAGGTACTAAAATCATCGCCTGATGATATGGACGTTATACATAGTTTTACGATAACTTAATTCTTTCAGGTACTAAAATTTTCAATTGGAGCTACTTTCGGGGCAAGTAGTTTTACGATAACTTAATTCTTTCAGGTACTAAAATAATGCTTAAATTTGAATATTGTTCTTTTTTGTTTTACGATAACTTAATTCTTTCAGGTACTAAAATTTTGCTCCATAATCTATACAGGTATCTGTCGTTTTACGATAACTTAATTCTTTCAGGTACTAAAATTGTTAACTAGAAATTTCAGTGATATGCAGGGTTTTACGATAACTTAATTCTTTCAGGTACTAAAATGGTGAGTATGTTGCTACACCAGAAACGACAGTTTTACGATAACTTAATTCTTTCAGGTACTAAAATGAAATCTCAATTTGATTCTTCAGGCAATTAGTTTTACGATAACTTAATTCTTTCAGGTACTAAAATAAATGGAACAATGGAAAGAGCTGATTCTTTGTTTTACGATAACTTAATTCTTTCAGGTACTAAAATAAATGTATGGGACTTCAAGTCAGAAAAACAGTTTTACGATAACTTAATTCTTTCAGGTACTAAAATATGCTGGCAAGTTTATACTTGTTAACTTTGGTTTTACGATAACTTAATTCTTTCAGGTACTAAAATCCTCAAATATAGCAGTCTCAACGGCTGGCAGTTTTACGATAACTTAATTCTTTCAGGTACTAAAATGTCACAAAAATTGTTCCAGCTACTGCCCCAGTTTTACGATAACTTAATTCTTTCAGGTACTAAAATCATACTAGAAGTTAATGGAATAATTAACTCGTTTTACGATAACTTAATTCTTTCAGGTACTAAAATTTCTCCAGCAAACGGAAACGCATACACGCAGTTTTACGATAACTTAATTCTTTCAGGTACTAAAATATGACTCGTAGATTGATGAAATTGAGAAAAGTTTTACGATAACTTAATTCTTTCAGGTACTAAAATGAAACTATGATTTTAAAGAATCTATAAATTGTTTTACGATAACTTAATTCTTTCAGGTACTAAAATACCCTCGCCCAGCGTTGAGCAGAATATAATGTTTTACGATAACTTAATTCTTTCAGGTACTAAAATTATTATAACTTCTGTTATTTCTTTTTATACGTTTTACGATAACTTAATTCTTTCAGGTACTAAAATTGGTGGGGTGAAACTTTATGAAGATGATTGGTTTTACGATAACTTAATTCTTTCAGGTACTAAAATATCAAATCAGTTTCATAGAATTTCAAATTGGTTTTACGATAACTTAATTCTTTCAGGTACTAAAATTATTCTAGGGCTTACAAGTCCAGATAAGAAGTTTTACGATAACTTAATTCTTTCAGGTACTAAAATATCAAATTCTACGATTTTATGCAATCTATATTTTATCGTTATGTAAAAATTCGATTTAATTAATTGCATTTATAAAGTTTAATTCGATATTATTAGCTTTATATTTCGGAACTTTACTTATTTGCAATGATTTATTTAATATCTTCATTATAACTTCTGAAGGTATTTCTGATGAGGCATCACGATTTCCTATTCTATTAATACACCTCCGCAAATTATATATTAGCCATTCCTCTTCTACATCTATATTTATTGGATAATTGTTCTCTATATATTCAACTATTCTTTGATATGGAGGCATAATAAATTCTTCATCATTAATTATAGTTATTGCCTCTATATTTTCTTTTTCTATTATACAATAATCCTCAATGCTAATAGTACATAAAAACCGTAAATCAGATTTTTTTGAAATTTCTTTCATACAATTATATAATTTTGTATATTCGCTTTTACTTAATAAATGATCTATATTTTTAATAATTATTAATTTTACTGTGCCGTTATCTCCTTCACATTTTTCAATTAGCTTTATATAATTTAGTATCAGATTATATGTAGATAAATAATTTACATTATTCCCTTTTTCATTATATATTACACTTTCCTGAACTATCTCAAACAATTTATTAGTTTCAAAATCTATCATTAAATCCTTAAAATCACATAAAATTTCATTATTCATATTTTGAAATACTTTTATTAAAATATCATTTATTAGCTCTATATCTGTTGTAGATTCAAAATCCGTTGATATTCTTTCTAAAATATACTTAGTAATTAGTGTATTTTTCCCAATTTTTAATTGTGAAATTATTTGTTCTCTTGATTCTACTGAATGAACACTAAAATAACTTCTCCCTAAAAGTTCTTCTCCAGTATATATATCACATTCTAATTTTTTTTCATATTCCATATACTTTGACTTTGAAAAATACTTTTCTAACATTCTTATGATCTTGTTTTTTCTTACTATGTTTACACCACACCACTGATTAACTTCATTAAGTGCCACCTCATATGTTTTTTCATTACTCTTTATACTAATTATCATATTATAGTTAGCCTCCCACTTCCAACTCTTTCCTCATTTATTTTTTTACTTCCAACAATAATTTTCATATCATCATACTGTTTTTCGGTTATTGTTATTAATCTAATATTTCCCTTTTGTGGTGCAAATTTTTTTACACGATTCACAAGGCGAATCCCATATTCTCTACTTGGACATGTTCTAACATACACAGAATACTGTATCATAATGAACCCTTCTTTAATTAAGTTTTTTCTAAATTCCCTATACGCTTTTCTTTCTTCTGGTAATTCAACCGGTAAATCAAATAAACATAACATTCTCATAGTTTTATACTCCATTATATAACCTCTCCCACATACCCTTTTAATTTTGGTATTTCAACACTTGTTCTTCCGCCTGTTATAAAGGCTGCATATTGAGCTATATATTCTTCTATCATGTTTGATATATACATATTTTTGTTATTATACTCTATTTTGTGATTTAAAAAATTAATTAAGTTTCTTCTATGTTCTGCATTAAAATATTCTTTGTTCTCTAATAATTGATATGCAAAAATATCTAACATTGGTCTTATTGGTTCCATTAAATCATCAATTAAATTGAATCTATTATACTCATTTCTATGATGTATACCTAACTGAGAATTTAAGCCATATCCAACACATACTCTTGCTATATATGAACGTATTATGGTATATCCATAATCAAGTCCTGAATTAAGTAATATGTCATCATTTCCTCTTGAAAAAGTCGTTTCCATTAATTCATTAAAATAAATTTTAGCAGCGTGTGCCTCTCTATTTGTTATATCTCCTATTTGGGTTTCACTTGCTAATTGTTTTATGTTCTCATAAACTTCATCACTCTTTCCTAATTTTTTTATTACATCAGCTTGATTTAAAACCTTTCTAATAACTATTTCTTTCCAAAATAAATCATACTTTTCAGCGCTTGTATTAATCTGATACTCCAAATGTTTAAACATTCTACTATGATTGTCATATGAACAATACAATCCTATCGGTAAATGTTTTTCATCACATATTACTATTGATACATTATTTTTAGCTAAAGTACAAAGTAATCTGGTTGATAACGTAATTCTCAAATTATCTAAAACAACTATTGATATATCATTTATTGGAATCCAGATTTCTCCTTCAGATGTGTTCAACACTAAATTATCTAATTTTAATTTAACATCAACTTCATTTTCAATAAGCACGACCCTAAACGCCATATTATATTCTCCTTACAAAAAAAGAGCACCAAAAGGTGCTCTTTGATTTCGGCATAAAGCCTTGTTTTAGTAGATCTGAAAAAATTAAGTTATCGTAAAAATTTTTACATCTCTATGTAAATAATGATAACATAATAAGTTCTATTTTTCAATAATAAAACTAAATTTTTCCTTATCAACTGTGTAACTATTTCCCAGAACATCTGTAACTATTTTTCCCACATATTTTGTTTTACCTAGCCCAACTAAATTCTGCTTATTTTTCCATTCTCCGTTCTTATTTTTTTGTTTAAAAAATGTTTTATCAATTGGTTTTGTTTCAATATAATTTTTATTTTGTTCCATTGTTCGAGATAAAAACCTTTCAGTAAAATACTCTCCATTTTTTTCATATCGAATTATGTCATTTTTGTACAATGTAAATTTATACTCAATATTTAATTTTTCTAAATCTTCAAAACTATCATCTTCACCTAAAGCTCCTGCATTTCTTAACAACTCATTGTATTTTTCTATAACTATCTTATATTTATTACCATCGCACTTGATATGATTATATTTTACTCCTATTAAGTAATAAACGCCTGTCTCTTTATTGTAATATACATCTGTTCTATATGGATTTAAGTCTCCCAATATTACTTTCTTACTTTCTTTTTCATATCCATACTTATGTGATATATCTATGCAACCGGCAACCTTTTCTTTATAGTATTTAACTTTTTCTATTTTCGGTCCGTTATGCTTTTTAGCATATTTTCTAAAATAATCTCCAGTTTCTTTATTATAAGCAACAAAAGGGTTCTTTTCATTTGGATACTGTTTAATTATTTTGACCATATCATTATATGTTTTAATGTCATTATTAAACATCAAAAGCTTTGTTTCTTTTCCATCTTTTATCATTTTAATTAAATTAGCACACTCTTTATCATCATATATATTATACGAATATATTTTATATATTTCTCCATCCTTTACCCTCGTTCCGTATATAGTTTGTTTACACAAACTTCTATTACATTTTTCATCTACTCTATGATGATATTTCACCTTTTTCTCTGCCTCTAAAATTTCATTTTTAATTTTACCCCATTTTGAGTTATACACCACCTGCTCATATTCTTCATCATCAATGCATTTGTTCCATTTTTCTTGATTAATTATCTCTCCTGTTTCAAAGTCATAACAAGCTTCTTGAATTTTTTTATACGCTTCATATCCTTTCTGTGAAAAAGCTATAAGCATCGCATCTACTGCATGATGAGAATATGATTCGTCTCTGTTTTTTTCAATCTGTAAATTCACCCTCATCTGATGAGTAAAACTTCCTCTAATGACTTTTATTTTAGTATTGCACTCTTCCTTTGCTTTAAAAAAAGCTTGTAATTCATTTAAAATAACTTTTGATGCATATCTTGTATCATTTAAGTTTCTATTAATAAATCCTTTTAAAACATCAATTTTATTTATATCCTGCATAAATAATAAATTGTTTGCTTTTCTCTCACTTATTAATTTTCTCTTTTTTAAATCCAAAACATAATTCTTGTATCTATCAAAATTCCATTCTCTATTCAGTCCATTTAAATACATATATGGGGTATTATTTCCCTTTACTTGATTTTCAAGTCTATACACTAATACTTTATTATTTCTACTGTCATCAAATGATATTGACAATGGAATTATATGGTCTATTTCAAATAATTCTGAATCATTTAATAGACTTTCAATTGCTATCTTCTTTCCTGAATAAGGACATCTTCCTTCTTGTTCATTCCATAATTTTAATTTTAATGGTAAATTTTTTTGTTTTCTATAATCTGACTTTGAAATTTCAATCCCATATTCATCGAATAATTTTTTTAAAATATTTGCATATTCTTTTTCATTTTCCTTTTGTATTTTGTTAATTCTTTTCTTTTGCTCTTCCGTATTTTTATCTCTTGGCATTTCAATTACTATTTCATCAGGATATCCATATTTTTTTATAGACTTATTAATCATTTTAACTGTCATTCTTATTGATCTAACAACTACAGGATTATATATTTCTTTTATTACTTCTTCTACCGGAATATATTCATACCCTTTATATTTTTCATTTTTTACGTTACCCACTTTCATTTCTGTTAAAAGTTGCATCTGTTCTTTTGGTTGTAAATACATTTCAGGTATCAATTCCTGCATAGCCTTATATGACAATGACTGCCATTTTGAAAATAACGTAGAATTTTTCTTTCTAAATATAATCAAATTATCAATGACATTGTCATCTAAGCATAATTGTGATGTTTTAAACGCTTTTTTTATTCCATCTTTCTCTGTATTTAAAGTCAAAATATCACCAATTTTATCTAATTCTTCTCTTGAAAGTTCTTCAATATTAAAATCAATTAATTGAAGATTTTTTTTCATTTTTCTATAAGTTTCAAAAGTATGAAATATCTCTTTCTCGCTTTTATCTATTCTTGCTCCACTAAACTGTTCTATCTCTTCTCCTAATACTTTTTTAATGATAGTTCTCATATTTACAGTATTAGCATTCTTTATGTCTTCCACAATTTTTCGTTTTTCATCTTCAGTTAATTTTTCATTATTAATAGTCAAATTATTTAAATCATTTAATACATTAAATTCCTGAGCTGTATATGATGCACCTGACGCTCTAAACTCCTCAGGATAAACACTACATTTTCCTATCAATTTTTCAAAAATATTATCATCCGTATGATATTTACCATTCTCATCTAGTTTTGTTGTATAAATGCCATAGTCTGTTCTAGACAATTCATTTCCTGGTCCTATGTAATATTCTCTTTTTCTTTTAAATATTGTTATATATTCAGAAATAAATTCTTCCGGCAAAATATTTCCCATATTTTTTTGATTTTCAAATATAGTTTCTATTTCTTTTACATATGATGATATTGTAAAAACATTACTATGATATTCACTTTCTCCCTCTCTATCTACAACATAGTCTCCACGATACTTTCCATATTTCTGCAATCTTTCTAATTGAATTTCGCATGGAAGTTTATTTTCCAAACTTTTCTGATTTAGCATTAATCCTTTCTCATAAGCACTTCCTTTTGTGTCGTCAATTGCATCATCCAAATATGATATTCCACGATGCTTAAGCATATATAATAAAACACTATATAATTCATTCATTGATAACACTTCTTTTAATCCTTTGTTTCGAAGCTGAACAATATCAATTTCATTCTTTTCCGGTATTATGTATCCATATTTTTCCCATAGTTTTTTAAAATCATCTATTCTATTCTTTTTTCTTCTTTTTGTTCGTCTTCCTCCACGAAATGTTCTTCTATCCACATTACTGCTCGCATCCGCTTCTTCAAATATACTTGATACAGCATCAAAAATTTTTTCATTTTCATCTACCATTGCCATTCCAACTGACGCCACACCAATATCAATTCCAATACTATAACTCATATTACGCCTCCTTAACTGTATAAACACTACTAATTGATTATAAGTATATCACATATAGTAATTTTATTAGACATTATAATTTAATATTTTCAAAATACACATCTTTTGCATTATCTAACAGAATGTTATTTACCACTCATCACTTTCATCATAATCTGAATCCCAATCTTCTTCCATCAGCTCTTCACTTTCATCATCTTCTTCATCGTCGTCAAACTCGTCATCATCAAAGTCACTATCCTCATCCTCATCAAATTCATCATCCTCATCCTGGTAGTCATCTTCATCATCCATTAATAACCCTAGTTCCATTGCTCTTTCCCAAGCATTTATTTTTCCGTCTCTGTTAAAGTCAAACATTTTGTCTAAAGGTCCATCTACTTTTCCGTTCCAAAATCCCATAATTTGCCTCCTTATTTATACATTATTTCATTATTTGTACTATCATTTTCCATTACAGCTACACAATAATTCTAATTCCAATAACTTCTTTAAAATTTAATTTCATCTACTGATTTTACTAATTCGCACAAAATTCCTCTTGGCATTTTGTAAAGCACTTTTCCAACTGCTGTGTCGCCAATTTTGTCATAAATACGTCCGGCGCTATATGACTCGCCAATGACTGTACTACAACTATTTGCCACATGCCCAACTTTTCCAATTCCCGGCATTTTTACAAGAATTGCTTCGTGGTCATATTTGTTGTCCGGTTCTTTCTCCAGAAGCACTTCCATATCCTTTTCAAAAAATTCGTCACCTTCAAAAAATCCTGTTCCTGTAATTGTAAAATAAATCTTATCTGCCATCTTTTTTTCCTCCTTTATAGCTGCTATTTTTCTTTTTCCTTTTATGACTCCATTTTCTCACATTCACTGTCCCTTTTTCAGGACTCGATTTTGCTATTTTTTCGAAACTACGTTCTGTTTTCACTTATTTTAAAGCATAAAAACAGCCCACAAGAGAATTTCATAATTTTAATTCGCCTGTGGACTTCTTTTGTATGTTTTTGTTTGTTTTTATTTGTCGACATATATTTATTTTTAGATTTATTTTTTTGATTAATTTGCCTTTAGTTCTATATTTACCTCTCCGCTACTTTCATCAACACTTACCTCAGCATTTATGCCCTCTTTTTCCATTTCATCTTCATTCATTTCGAGCTCGTACTTCTTGTCTTCGCCCTCGTAAATGTATTTTCCTTTGCCATTTTCTTTAAGTTCTTTTTTATCGCTATTGTTTTCCAAAAATACATGGACATGCTTTGTTATTCCATTTCCAGTTGCCGCATAAGACACAACATCTGTCATTGCGAATATAGCAAGCATAACTGCTGCAACCGCCACATAACGTATTCTGAATTTCTTTATTTTGTGATTATTCTTTTCCATATGTTCCACCTTTCTTAAACACTCGTCTGAAATATTTATTTTGTCAAACATTCCTTTATATTTATTCATCTAACCAATCTCCTTTGACCATACTTTTAATTTTTGCTCTAGCTCTCATAAGTCTTGTTTGAATTGTAGTCTCTTTTATATTTAATATTTCTGCGATTTCTTTTACTGAATATTCTTCGTAATAATACAAATGAACTACTATTCTGTATTTTTCGCCAAGCTTCATTACTGCATCATATAGTTCTGATTCTTCATCATTTTCAAAAGAAAATTCGGCATCTGATTTGGATTCTTCCAGCGAAACTATTCTTTTGTGCCAAAATGATGTACACATGTTTTTCGATTCATTTACAGTCACTCTTATAAGCCATCTTTTTGCATGTTCACCATCAGCAAATTCGCCTTTATATTGTAAAAGTTTTAAAAATGTATTCTGGACTATGTCTTCGGCATCATATTTGTTTCGGCAATAATTATAAGCAATTTTAAATACCATATTTGCATATTCCGATACAAATTCTTTGTACTTTTGCGTTTCCACTGCTTTCCTCCTTGTTGCTTTGAAAGATCTTTCTAATAATATAACAATTCAGGAAAGAATAATATCACATTTATTTTTTTGCCGGGTTGTGGCCTGCCTGTTTATCATGTTTCCCGGGCTTGTTTTATTCTCTAACTTGTATTATGTCATTTTTTTATTACTCATTTGGGAATTTTCAAAAGAGAAATTTCAAGCCTGCTTTTATTTTACATACCGTTAAAGCAACAATTTCCCCCTTTATTTCTAATCTACATAATCCGCGACCAGACTTTAAAATATAAAAAGGACGAAATCCCATAACAAAGATTCCATCCTTTTTATATTTTCTTTAATTCGGTTTTATTAAATTACAAGTTTTCCAGAACCGGTTTTCCAATCAATCTAATTCTTCTTAAATTCTGTAAGCTCGATTCCTTCGTTTCTTTCTAATAAAAGTCTTATTGACCATTCATTTGTAAATAAAATCAAAGGATTTCCTTTCATGTCCTTAACTTTCTTAGTATCACTTGGGCATTTTATGCTGTTTAAATCTGTAGCCGGGTCTTTTACCCATCTTATATGACCATATGGCAATGGCTCAAGTCTTACATCACAGCTATATTCATTTTCCATTCTGTATTTTAACACATCAAACTGAAGTGTTCCTACAACGCCTACGATAATTTCAGACATTTCAAGATTGTAGTCCTGGAAAATCTGTATCGCACCTTCCTGAGCAATCTGCGTTACACCTTTCATAAACTGTTTACGCTTCATGGAATCAAGTGCTACAAGTCGGCAGAAATGTTCAGGGGCAAATGTAGGGATTCCTTCGTAAGTGAATTTTTTGCCCGGAGTGCAAATTGTATCGCCAATAGAGAAAATTCCGGGATCAAATACACCGATTACATCTCCTGCATAAGCCTCATCAATTACTTTTCTATCCTGTGCCATAATCTGCTGCGGTCTTGATAATTTCATTTTCTTTCCACTTTGTACATGGAACACATCTTTTGTGGCATCAAATTTGCCCGAACATACTCTCATAAATGCAATTCTATCATGATGTGCCTTATTCATATTTGCCTGAATTTTAAATACAAATCCCGAAAATGGTTCTGTTATCGGATCAATTAATCCTATATCTGACATTCTTGGAAGTGGTGATTCTGTCATTTTTAAGAAATGCTCCAAAAATGTTTCTATACCAAATGTAGTTAAAGCTGAACCGAAGAATACCGGAGATAATTCACCTTTATCAACCAAATCCTGATCAAATGGTTCACTTGCTCCGTCTAACAATTCTACATCATCCATAAGCTGGTCATATAATTCATCCCCAACTTCACCTTTGAACGCTTCGTCTTCTAAATCATAAGTTGTTTCTGCTGCACTTTTTGCACCACCGACAGATACTGCCTGAAACATTGATATTTTCTTTGTATCTCTATCGTAAACACCTTTAAATCTTTTACCTGAACCTATTGGCCAGTTAATTGGGCATGTCTTTATTCCTAAAACATTTTCAATTTCTTCTAAAAGTTCATATGGATCTCTTGCTTCCAAATCCATCTTATTTATAAATGTAAAAATTGGAATATGTCTCATTACACAAACCTTGAAAAGCTTAATTGTCTGTGCTTCAACACCCTTTGATGCATCAATTACCATTACTGCGGAATCTGCTGCCATCAATGTTCTGTATGTGTCTTCCGAGAAATCCTGATGTCCCGGAGTATCCAAAATATTGATACAATATCCTTCGTAATTAAACTGCAAGGCTGAAGAAGTAACTGAAATACCTCTTTCCTTTTCAATGCCCATCCAGTCAGAAACTGCATACTTTGAATTTGCCTTTCCCTTTACTGAACCAGCTGTATTTATTGCTCCTCCGTATAACAGGAATTTTTCTGTTAATGTAGTCTTACCTGCATCAGGATGAGAAATAATTGCAAATGTTCTTCGATTTTCTATCTCTTTTTTCAAATTTTCGTCCATTTTATTCTCCAAATGTTTATTTTAACTAAATTGTGCCGACATCATTATATGTTGTCGTGGCAAACTTCACCGACTTTGATGCCTACGGATTGTTCCGTGCCAAGCACTCTCACAATTATATACAATTATTTTCTTTTCCACAAGACAACCTGCGTAATTTACTCAATCAGCGAATGTTCCATCATAAACTTTAATTTGCATTTTGTTACTCTTCCATCGAACTCGATTTCAAGCAAATCACCGGATATTTTAAGTACTTTACCTAAACCATACTTCTTATGCATAACTGTTCCTGTCAAATAAATTTCTTCTATTTTATCGGCATATTCAGACTCCGTAATTTTTTTGCGTTTCGTTTCCGTTTTCTGATAAGAAGTTGGTTTAGTTAAATCTATGCTATTTTTATAAGACGATGATTTTGACATACTTCGGGTTGACGATATACCTGTTATTCCATATATATCACTAGAATTTGCACTATTTTTATTTTCTATTCCAAGCAGTTCATTTGTAAATGTAGAACCGTCATCAAATTCAAATATGCAAAGTTCATTTTTTGCCCTGGTTACACCTACGTAATAAAGTCTTCTTTCCTCTTCATATTCTTTTGCTTCATCGTCTTTTTTCTTACTATTTTCATAATTTGCTATAACATTTTCAGGAAAAATTCCATCAACTGCATCCATTATGTATACTTTGTCATACTCTAAACCTTTGCTTGAATGAATTGTTGATAAAATAAATTTGCATCCATTATCGTAAGGCTTTTCTTTTATAAGCATCGCAAGTTCATCTAATCTGTTTATTAAAGCTAATGCAGACGGCTCATTATATGCGATTGCCTGAATTATACTTAATTTGCTATCCTTTATATTTGACCTGTCTAAATATTCCTTATATCCCATAGAATGTATAATTCTATAAATTGCCTTACCTCCACTTTCTTCAAGCATTCTTTTCAAATGTGTCTGCATCGATTTTATACTTTTTCGCGTTCCCGCGGGAACATCTCCATAATCAATGGCTGCATCCAAAATTGTAATTCCTCTTTCCTGACTTATTTTACATACTTGTGTTGCCACGGCTTTACTCATATAAGTATTTATCTTGTAAAACATTTGCATAAAAATTTCTGTATTCGTTGGCTCCATTGCAAATCTGATAATATTTTTTATGTCCATCACAACCCTATGCGAGAAAAAAGTCAGGTCAGCATTTTTAATTCTATATGCAATTCCTTTTCTTTCTAACAAATCAACCACCGGAATAATGCTCTCATTATCCCTGTAAAGCACCGCTGTCTCTACATCTGTATTTTCAGCTACTTTTGCCAGATAACTATATTGTGCACGTCGGTTTTTCAAATGAATTTTCTGTATTTCAGTCCCTGATTCTCTAAATGCTTTCATATGTTTTTCATGTCTGAATTTATTTTTCTGTATAAATTTATCCGCAGCATAAACTATTTTTGCATTTGACCTGAAATTTTCTTCCATTAGCAATACATTTGCGTCTTTATAATTTTTTTCAAATGAAAGAAGTGCCTCAGGATAGGCTGCCCTAAACCCATAAATACTTTGGTCTTCGTCTCCTACCATAAATATTTTTTTATATTTACTTGCAAGTAAGGCGATAATCTGATGCTGGATTTTAGAGGTATCCTGTGCTTCATCCACACAAATATATTTATACATTTCCTGAAAATATTCTAAAATCTGTGGCGATACTTTTAGCATAGTCAGGGCATACACCATTTGGTCATCATAATCCATAAGTGACTGCTTTCTCATTTGCTCACAATATGCGTTATAAATATTTAAAAGCGGAATATCCTGTTCGTTTTCGATTTTATTAATTTCGTTTTCTGAAAGTTGCATATTTTTTATGTAAGTAATTAATGTGCTTATATTTTTTAAATCACTTTCTGTTGGATATTGATGAATAAGTTCTGTGTAAATGGCAGACAAAAGTTTAGTTTTATAACTCTCATCAGTCACTAAATCAAAAGCCTTTTTCCCAACACATCTTCCATAATATCCTATTATTTTTGCACATATTCCGTTTATGGTTCTAAACTCAAGTCTTGCAGCAAGTTCGTCTCCAAATATAGATGCAAATCTTTTTCGCATATCATTTGTTGCAGCCACAGTATATGTAACTGTTAGGATTTCTTCCGGACGAATTCCTAAGCAGTAAATCATATATCCTAATCTGGTAACCAAAACCGTGGTTTTTCCGCTTCCCGGCACAGCTAAAAGCAGTGTAGGTTTTTCAACGCTCTGCACTGCTTCTAACTGTTGTTTATTTAATTTTACATTGAATTTGGTAATAAATTCCTGTAATGTCATAATTTTTTTCCTCTCCCCATTTTCATCATTAGTTCCTCTACAATCTCACTATTCACTATATCAAAAATAAAAATAAAATTGTATACTTGTAAAAATAAAAATAACAAAATATTTTTTAATAAGTTATAATTATTCTATTATCAATCAATTTTTTTCTTAGAAGTGGGGTGAATTAAAATGGAATCAAAATTTCAAAAAAATATCAACAAATTATCCGATTCTTCTGACAATACCGCTAATAATGGAGACTTTATCAAGCGTGATTACGATCGTTCAATAAACATGTGGAATGATGTTTATTCTAATTGTAAAATTGTAGATTTAAAGGGAAAATCATTATCTGTTGAGCCTATGTTTGATATTTGCCTTGATATATTTGCAAGCAAATGCAAAAACATATTAGATTTTGGTTGTGGAACAGGAGATATTCTTTTTCAGTGCTATGAATTTGGAAATACAGATTCAGGACTAGGAGTGGATTTATCTGAAACAGGAATTGAATTTGCCAATAAATTTGCTTCCGTAAACAATTATCACAATCTTGATTTCCAAATTGGCGATATTTCTTTTTTTGATAATTATAATAGTAATAGTTTTGATGGTATTATTTTGTCTAACGTTTTATATGTTATGCCTAAGGATGTTGCTTTAAAGACTTTTAGACGGCTTACGGATTTGCTTGTTCCTTCAGGACTTATGTTCGTTAAACTCAATCCATATTATGAGAAATCTGATATGAAGGCATGGGGATTCACTCAGATAAAGGATAATCTTTTCGAGGAGAATGGCGTTCTTAGATATCGTGAGTTAGATACTGCTTCATGGAAGCAAAGTTTTGAAAAACATTATGAGATTATTCGCTATCTTGAATTTCCTTATCCGTGGCAGGATGGTATGAACCGCTTGTTTTTACTTCAGAAAAAATTGTAAATATTGTAATAATTATTTTAAATAACGGAGTAGTTTGCCCATCTACATTGGGCAACTTCTTCCATTATCTTTTTCCATATCGCCTTTAACATATCTTGCATTAAATTCCATATTGATATCTCTTATTTCTCTCTCTCCATCAATGTAATCATTATACATTTCAGCAAGTCCGGCCATACATCCGTCACAGTTAGCCTCTATGTTTCCAAGCGACTCCTCAACTATCTTTTTTCTTTCTTCTCTTGTTGTATCTTTTATTAAATATCCTGACATGCTTTCTCTCCTAATATTATGTTATTTACGCTGTTCTAATTTTTATGTAATTATAATCTAATTTGCTTTTTCCCTTAATAATATGATATTTGCCCTCTCTTTAATCGACGGCTATTCGTTGCAAATTTTACTTTAAAAGAGAGCCAGATAAATCTGACCCTCTTTCTAGATTATACATTATTTACTTACTTTTACAACCTTTTTGCTGCTCCATTTTCCTGCTACTTTCTTTCCGTTCACCACTTTGTATGCACGAATCTGAACAAAGTATTTTCCAGGTTTCAATTTTTTAAGAACAGTTTTTGCATTATTCTTTGTAATAGTTTTAATTTTTGCTTTTTTCATCTTTTTGTTAACTGAATATCTAATCTGATATCCTGTAACAGCTTTCTGTTTTCTCCATTTAATGATAACACTCTTTTTCTTATTAACCTTTGTTGTCACCTTCTTAACTTTGCCCGGTTTTGTAACAGAGTTATCATTGTCTGTTTTGTTTGTTGTATCAGAATTGCTTACATTTGTTGTTCCGGAATTATTTGTACCTCCCGGTGTTGTATCTGCCGGAGTTGTTCCGGAATTATTTACAACTGTAATTTCTTTTGCAACTTCACCTTCATATAATGTATTAAATGTTACTATAACTTCATATGTTCCTGCGTCCTTAATTTCAGTAACCGCAGCACCTGTAGTTTTATTTTTAAATGTAACTGTATAATACTGGTCTGATACAATTTCACCGGCTGCATCAGTAACTGTTACTGTTGGTAATGCAATTGAATTTCCAGTGTATTCATATTTTTCATTTGAAATATTAACACTATCAATTCTGCTTATTGCAATTTTTTTACTGTCACCACAATAACACTTAAATTCCCTGTAACCGTCAGCTTCTAATGTTGCTTTAATAATATTTGCTTCGCTATCATAGTTATGTACATGTTTTTCTTCTGAGTTAGTTACGTTTATTTCTTCATCAGAATTTACAAGACTATTCTTATCTGCTGCAATATTTCTAGTATCAATTTTTCCTGAATTGTATAATTTATCATACGTTGATTTTCCTTCATCATATGCACAAATTCCTCCAGCATATTCGTATGCATTTATATCGCCATTATTAATTAATTCAGAACCATTTACACCATATACATATGCTAATATTCCTCCGCCACATCTGTCAGATAAAATATTTCCATTATTTATACAATTGTTAATATCAAAGTAATATCCATAATCAACTATTCCGGCTGCACTTTCTGCTGATATATCTCCGTTATTTTTACAATTACTAATTTTTATTTTGTTGTGATTCTTTGTATTATTTATATATTCACAGATTCCTGCTGCGCTATCATCTCCATCAATATTTCCATTGTTTTCACAACTTGTTATTTCTAACTTTCCATTGGCTTCACAAATAATTCCGGCTACTGTACCACCTTTGACATATCCTTCATTTACACAATTACTTATTATTAGTTTCCCCGGTGAATCAAAATTACCTTTATATTTAGAACAGATTCCGGATGCATAATGATCATAGTAACTATTTGCTTCTATTCTTCCCTTATTTATGCAACCTGATATCTCAGTTGTCCCCGGAATAAGTTCTCCCTGAACATCAATTACTATTCCGCTTGCTATATTATAGCCATTAATACTACCATTATTTATACAGTTCTTAATTGTGCTTGAATATACATTGACTGCAATTCCTGCTGCCATGCCATTTTGCATAGATAATTTTCCATTGTTCACACAATCTTCTACAATAGTATTTTCAGTTATTATATATGCAATTCCTGCTGCTGTTCCACCTGATCCCGTACCTGTAACATTAGCATTATTTGTGCAACCGATAAATTTACAATTATCCGCAAAACAAACCATTGCTGATAAACAGTCATTAAGGTTATTAAGATTTTTGTTACCACTAACACTACAGTTTCTAAAAACTGAATTTTTTGCTCCAATTGCTATGTCTGCAGCCATTCCACTTGTAAAGTTTTCATTTACATATTTAATATTAATGTTCTTTATTTCACTAGAATAAACAAAATTAAATAATGGTCTGTTTTCTCCTCTTTGGTTGATTCCTGATATCGAATGGCCATTACCATCAAAAATAATATTTACTGCATTCACATTTCCTATAAGATCATCTTCATCCTCATAGTTTTCAGGGAATGTAATGTCACTCATAAGTTTTCCATTAATACCACTGTAAATATTTTTCAAATATAATATCAGGTCTTCAAATGTAGTAATTTCAAAATATCCGTCTTTTTGTTGTTTTACGAATTCTTCTTCTGCACCACATTCCTCGCAAACACCATCTTTAAATGAATGACCTAATTTGTTTATTACTTTGCCTTTTTCTATTGTTTCTTTACAAATTGGGCAGTATACATCGCCGGTATAACCATCCTTTTCACATGTTGCCTTGACCATATTATAATCATATATAAAATATTGATTTCTGCTTCCTTCCGGATAATCATGATATGCTTTTATAATTTTATTTGTAGGCTGATTTTCACTTTCTTCTCCACAATATATACACTTGTAATCTCCAAGATATCCGTCTGTTGTACATGTTGCTTCTATGCTACCTACAAATTCATATTTATGTGAACCATATCCTGCATTAGTATCTATTTCAGTTTTCTTAGCATTGCAATACCTACATCTGTAATAAGTCTTTGCATATTCATTACACGTTGCATCTTTTCTGTTATATTCATAATAAGAATGTTCACTGTGAGGTTCTATGGTTACTCCTTCTTCTACTGTTTCTCCACAATCATCACAGATAATATCTCCGGTATAACCTCCTTCTTCACAACTATTAATTGTTTTATTTTCTACATGAATATTATAATGTGCACAACCAACAGTTATGGTAAATTCGCCATATTCATACTCATCATTATAGCCATAAGGTACAACTACAAAATAATATTTTTCACCCTTAGTAAGCTCGTATTCAACCTGTGGAGCTCCATTGTTTCCACCATCATCATCAGAGTCAAGAGCATTATTAAAT
>OGYE01000991.1_pt1 | contig 18641 bp, 16 predicted proteins | sample 1576471 | NCBI WGS metagenome assembly OGYE01 (sample SAMEA3541532, study PRJEB24748) | human gut metagenome | biome: human gut; feature: human-associated habitat; material: faeces | place: China | collected 2012
GTGGACATCCGCCGGCCAGTACTTCTGGAACAGCGCGTCATTGTCCGTGCCGTAGCCCAGCGCGGAAATGTAATTGCTCAGCGCGTCAATCCAGACATACACCGTGTGCTTCTCGTCGAACGTGACCGGGATGCCCCACTTGATGGACGTGCGGCTGACGCACAGGTCTTCCAGCCCCGGACGGAGGAAGTTGTTCAGCATCTCGTTGGCGCGGCTGGCGGGCTGGATGAAGTCCGGATGCTCCTCGATGTACTGAATCAGCCATTCGGCGTACTTCTGCAGACGGAAGAAGTAGGACTCTTCACGCGTCTTTTCCACCGGGCGACCGTGCCTGAAGGACGATGAGGATAAATTCTCGAAATCGGCGACGGAACGTATTGAAGAGGCGGTCAAGGAAGCCATCACTGTACTTCAGGGCGCAGAAAACGGCTGGCGGATGGAGTTGTATCCCGAAAGCGAGCGCATTTACGGTGGCTACACGCTTTTCCTGAAATTCAATGCCGACAATACGGTCGTCGCTTCCAGTGAGAATTTCGCTGCGGGCAAAACCGAATCGTCCTACTATTCGGTGGTTGCGGAGAGCGGTCCCGTACTCGCGTTCGACACCAATAACGACATCATCCACTTCTACTCTTCGCCGACGACGGGGGCTGAACTCGGCATCGGTACGAGCAACGGAGGTCTGGAGGGCGATTCCGACTTCATCGTCATGGAGGCTTCCGCCGATTTCGTGAAACTCAAGGGGCGCAAAACCAACAATTACGCCTACCTCTATCCGATCGAGGCGGGGGTGAACTGGAAGACCGAATTGCAGAGCTATCAGGATGCGGCTGCCAAGATGGACCTGATCTATACCCGTTGCGTGGTCGATGGCGTTGCCTATCCGATTGACTGGGAGATGAGGCTCAACAACTTCTCTTCCCGCGTTTTCAGGATCTCCTACACGCCGGCTCCCGGAGACGACGGTTCGGTCTCCGCGGGCGAGGGCGTCAAGGCTCCTTTTGTCTTTACCGAAACGGGTCTCAAATTCTATTCGCCCCTGACGATCGGAAACGCTACGGTTTCGGAGATGACTTTCAAGGAGGACTATTATTTCGAGAATGAAGACGGAAGCGTCAAGATCTATTCGCCCAAGCCCGTCCGCTCGAATAACAAGCTTACGATCAATCCGGCGGACATTACCTTCAGCAGCGCGACCGTCAATGTGACGCCGAGCGTCGCCACCGATTATTACTATTTCGACGTTTATGAAAAGGCGGATCTCGAAGGCGAGAGCGACATGGCGATCATCAAGTCGCTGATCTCCGATACTTCTTCCTTTGCGGCAAGTTTGTCATTCTCAATAATCTGAGTAAGCACACTTTTGCCTACTTTTGACTTTTCGTTTTCTCTTGCTTTTTCAAGAGCGGTCATTATATCTTTTCCGATAAAATAATTGCAGTCGAGAAAAAGCTGTTTTACCGTTTCTGTTACGGTTTCAGCCTTAATTTGTCTGATATTCATACTCAAATTCCTTTCGGTGTGATTTATCCGTATCTTTTATTATAAAACTTTTTGTGACTTATTTCAATGAATTTTGACGCTTTATCTAAAGTTGAAGAAAATTATTGTTTTAAGAAAAGTTGTAATTAAATAATTAAATAATTTAGGTCAAGCCTTTGAAAAAGTTGACCAAACTTTTACAATTGATTGGTAAAACATTTAGCTAAGCGTTAATTAATAAACTCCAATATTTTTACGCAAAAAGAACAGCTACTGTCATTACAACAGTAGCTGTCCTTTTTTGGGTATAATAAAGAAAAAACTTGTAATCAATTTTAATCATCTGTTAAGCAGATGTTTTTTATACTGTGCAGGAGTGTAACCGTAAACCTTTTTGCACTGCGTAATGAATGACTTTACATTTGCAAAGCCGTTTTCAACTGCGGCAACCGTTACGGTAGAATTTTTTGTAAGCATATCCTGCAAAGCATTTTCAAGACGAAGATTTGCAAGGTACTCCGAAAAACTAACCTGTGTTACGCTCTTAAAGTATTTTGAGAAATAAGACGGCGAAAGATTAACCACGCTTGAAATCTCATTAAGAGGAATCTCCTGCTTGAAGTTTTCATTGATATACGCAATAGCGGTTTTTGCATATGAAAAATCACGCTTCGGTATAATGAAAGAATTAGAACTTCTCTTAAGCAAAGTACAATATTTAAGCAATTTGTAGTATAATAAATTAACTCCTGAAATCTGCTTTAATACACCGTATTCGTCATGGTCTATATCAATACTTGCAATCTGGCGCAAAATTTCGCAGATTTCACCTTTTTGCTCGGATCTTTCGTTAAGATCAAAGATAACGCTGTCAATGGTCTTGCAAAACATTCTCATATATTCAAACGAAAGCTGAATAATAATCATATTCGCATGATGTCCCATTTTAGGACGAACCAAATGCACATCTTCGCTGTTAAAAATTTTACATTCCCCGGCAGGAAGATCCATAACATCGCCGTTGTGAGAACACTCTCCAAGACCGTCAAGTACATATACAATCTCCGGTTCACGATGCCAGTGAAGTTCGGTTTTATGTGTTTCAGACGATAAATCGCAATATAGAATTTTTGCCGGAATGTTTTTGTCATAATTTACGATTTCGTATTTGTAGTTCATTTTCACTACCTCCGCAAACAGATGTTGCATTTAACAAAATTTTGTTGTATTATGTAATTATTATAAACAAGTTTGTAAATTATTGATATAGATATTTGTTTTTAGTTTATAGATAAATGTTGCATAAAACTAAAAAAACGGAAATTTACAGGTGAAATATGGAAAAATATAATAAATACAATATACAAGCCGCTCATAATATTTTAAACGGAAAGTACCATTTTTCAAAAAAATACAGTATAATTGCCCTTAATCAAAACATTCCCGCCTTATATTATGTACTGAAGGGCAGTGGCATTTTATGGATTGACAAGATAAAATATGATATAACCGAAATGCAAAGTATATTTGTAAGACCAAATGTTGAGGCTACTTTTGAATGCGGAGATGACAACTGCGAATTGCTGTATGTATTTTTTACAGGTGTAGATTATATGTGGCTCATTTCTCATACGGCATTTACATCGGGACTTTATGTTACCCCGCCTATTGAATTACCTGATGTTGAAAAATTGTTCAATATTACTGTTGACGGAAAAGGAGACATTTATCAGAACGCAAGGATAAATGCAAGAATGTGCTATTTGCTTTCTTATTACATACAATATTTTCCTGCGGTAAACGAAGAGTTTAATCACTATGTACTCTCTGCGGCAAAATATATTGAACTCAATTACCGAAATTCAAGTTTTACCGCAACCGATGTTTCAAACTATCTGAAACTCGACCGTTCTTACCTTTATAAGCTGTTTAAATCGGAAATGGGTATGTCTGTACACGATTATATCAATAAATTACGCATTTCAAGGGCAAGTTCATTGCTTGCAACTTCCAATCTTACTATAAAAGATGTTGCAAGCGAATCGGGATTTGCAGATCAAATGTACTTCTCCCGACTTTTTAAAAAGAAAAAAAATCTTACTCCGAGTCAGTACAGGTCATATTTTAAAGATTCACAACAAGATGATATTTAACAAAAATCCGCATTTGTGTAAAATGCGGATTTTCTTGCTTTATAATATTTTTACTTTTTAAACGCTTTAATGTTGTTTTAAAAGTCCCCGTTTTGGTAAGCTCTTGCAATTACATATGACGGTTCGTAATAAGCACTGCAATTATAATTGTCTATAACTTCACAAATCAGATTATTATAAACCCTGATAATTCCGTCAACTTTGCTTTCGGGCAACACGCTATATCATATAACAAATACAGAAAACATCATCTTGAGTAATTTTTCATCAGAAAAATATATTTGTCATAGAATTTCACTACCTTTAATTAGCTTACATTAATTATCATCAGAAATATCTTCCTTAATCTCAACAACCTTTACAGTGTCAAGTTCAAACCAGAATGTACTGCCTTTGCCGAGGGTGCTTGTTACACCGCATCTTGCGTTGTGGGCATTCAAGATAGATTTTACAATTGACAGTCCAAGACCGGTGCCTATTACACTGCGCTTGTGCTCCTTGTCAACCTTATAATATCTGTCCCAAATGTACTCGAGTTTGTCGGCAGGAATACCCTCGCCGTGATCGGTTACATTGATTCTCACCTTTTCACCGATTACCTGCTGGGTAACAACAACCGTTTTGTCCTCGCCTGCATAGTTAATAGCGTTATTTACAAGGTTGTATATAACCTGCGAAATTTTCAGTTCGTCGGCTTTTACAAATACTCTTTCCTTGCATTTATCAAGATAAATATTATATCCGTCCTGCTCCTTGAGCTTTGCATATCTCGCAAAAATAGTTTTGAAACTGTCGGTAATGCAGAAAACCGACTTTTGAAGTTCCATTGTGCCCGACTGCAATTTTGACAAATCAAGCAAATCATTTACAAGGCTTGAAAGTCTTGTTGCCTCGTCAATAATAATCTGAATGTTCTCGGCGGTATTTTCACCCGGTAAATCACGCATAACTTCGCCGTAGCCTGTAATCATAGTCAGCGGTGTGCGCAAATCGTGGGAAATATTTGCGATAAGTTCCCGTTGCAGTCTTTCGTTTGCGGCGAGTTCTTTTTTGGCAAAATTCAAGGTATCGTTGAGTTCCTGAACCTCAAGATAACCCTTTGAATCAAACTCGACCTCGTAGTTTTTCTTTGCAAGTTCTTTTGCCGCCTTTGTTGTAAGCGAAATAGGTTTTGCAATTCTTTGGCTTGCATAAAGTGATATTGCCACAGCAAGCACGAAAAATACAATAGAAATTACAAAAATTTGGTCTTTTATAATTTCAATCGTATTATTAATCGGTGTAATAACGGAAGAAACTATTACAAAACATTCGGTGCCGTCCTCGAGAGAAAGAATTTTGCCGTATGTCATAATTTTTGCTGTACCGTTTGATTTTCTCTTCCAGTTAAATTTACTTGCGGTATCGTTTGTGGCGGTATTTTTCTGATAATCTTCAAAAAGACCGTCCTGTCGTTCGTTCTCACCTATGATTTCAAGGCAGCTTCCGTTGTTATCGGACGCACAAGAATAGTATGAATAAACTTTGTGCGCCTCAATGTTAAGCGAAACCGACGGAGAGGCATAGTTACATTCGTAGCGTTTTTGAAAAAATGCTGTACTTGTATCGTAAACCTGTACACACAAAGAATTGTATGACGCCACATTTTCTATGGTAGCAAGCGGATTTTGATTATTTTCAAGAGATTCCGCTATTATTTTTGCACTTTTTTCCGCCGCATTTTTCTTGGTAGATGTGTAGAACGATTCAAGAAAAAATGATTGGAATATCCACAGTACAACAAGAATTAAAAGACCGAAAAGCAAAAAATAACATAAAAGTGTGAAATGCAACGGCATTTCTCTGTTTTTTACCTCAGCCCAGCTGAGTTTTCTGAATTTAGAGTGTTTCAAAACGATAGCCAACTCCTCGCAGAGTAACAATACATTTGCTGTAATCTTTCAGACTTTTTCTTAACAGCTTGATGTGTGTATCAAGCGTACGCTCGTCACCGAAGAAATCGTAACCCCATACTTCGCTAATCAGCTTTTCACGGGTGAGCGCAATACCCTTGTTTTTCACCATATAGAAAAACAGCTCGTACTCCTTTGGAGTCATCTCAACTCTTTCGCCGTCAATGGTAACAATTCGTGCGGAAAAATCAACGCTAAGACCTTTGGTGTCGCCCAGCGAACCGCCCTCGCGCAGGATGAAGCGGACGTTGCCCATGCCACCCACGTTCAGGTCGCCGATCGGGGTGACCTTGCCCGTGTTGGGGTCGACCACCTCTTTGCCCAGCTTCATGATCTTGTTGCGGTTGGCGCTGGCCGTGAAGTTGCTGTCCCAAGAGAAGCGGTTCCACGTGTTCCTGTACCCCAGCGACATTTCGAAACCGCGGTTGCGCACGTCGCCGTCCTGCTTGTAGACCTTGCTGTACATCGAGCTTGCGGGGATACCCGTGTTGAACGTCTGGTTGACCGTCAGGCGCGTCGCAGCCGTCTCGGGCGGTCCGAGTACCAGCACGTACGGATTCAGCGCCACCTGAAGCAGCACGATACCGACGGCCACGAGAAACATGCAGCCGAGGAAACCGTAGAAGCCGGCCTCGACGCCGAGATAATTCAGCGCCATGCCGAGCCCGATCACGATTACGCCCGCGACCAGCGCCGTCTTGTATCCGATCTTGCCCAGCAGCCATGCGATCGGAATCGACAGGATATACGCTCCGTAGAAAGCCGTGTTGATCAATTGCAGCTCGACGTCGTCGAGCGGGCTGAACGCCTTGTTGCAGAAGGCGATCATCGAGTTGTTCATCGTCGTGATGAATCCCAGCAGGAACATCAGCACGACCATGACGGTCAACGCGAACGTGTAGTTCGGTTTCTGTGAATTGGTCATAGTTCGTTTTTTTAGGTTATTTGGTTTGTACTCTTTTACCATTTCTCCCTGAAGTTCAGCTCCCTGATTAGCATCGAAACCTACATAATAGGTATCCTTGTTGTAGTTGAGTGCTGTTGTGTCAAGCTCTCCTGTTGAGCTGTTTGATGGCTGACGGTTGAACCACACGAGTGGCTTGTCCTTGTTTGCAACATCTGATGTCGTTGTGCTGCTTCCCCCTTTCTGTGTATCAGAAGAACCCCCATCTGATCCACAAGCGGCCATTGACGCTGCCATAGCAGCTACCATCATGATTGCAACAAATTTTTTCTTCATATATTTTTGTCCCCCTTTGTTTTGTTGGTAAGGCTAGTATACAAAAATATTTCGGGAATCACTATAGAATATTTTTCGATAAACATTAAAAATTTTACTGTTTTTCGTCATGTAGACGAAAATTTTCTAGTTTTTATTTTTTCGCTACGTCATATTGTTCAGCTTCAACAAAAACGGGCTTTCCGCTTTGTCCTTATTACTTCCTTTGCTCCGTCACTCACAAACATTCCAATCCCTCTTTTCTTATACAAAATTCCTGCATCCACAAGTATATTTATGCCCTTTGCCGCTGTAGACGGATTTATCGCATACAGCTTTGCAAGCTCGTTTGTGCTCGGCACGCGCTCATCCTCCAAAAGCACATCCCGCAGTATGTCGTTTTCTATCATTTCGCTTATCTGAATATAGATTGATTTCTCCTGATTCAGAATTTCATTCACATGCTCCGCCTCTTTTCTATACAAATAGAAAACGTTATACGTATGGCTGTATGTACAGTTTACGTTTGGTATATGGTTAAGTATGCTGTACGTATAAAATACTTAGAACCAGTTGTCAGTGATTGAATGAATTACGGGTACAAAAAAGCACCATTTATAGGTGCTGAAAATAAAGAAAACTATAAGCAATACTTATTGTAGCATGTGTAAATTTACACTTCAATCACAGAGATGTGCCAATATTATGTCATAGCATAATAAAAGGGATTAGATGAACACTATCTAATCCCTAAAGGTTATGGTGTAACGATATTTAGTTTCTCTATTGCAACTTCAGTGTCAAGTACATTATTCTCAAAGAAATAGAAAGTAATTTCTTGACCAGCCTCTAAATATGTAATGTCGAGAGATGATTTGTTGCAATTTAATGTAATATTGGTACCATCAAAAAAATTATTTTTTTGACTGATATCAACACAGATTTTTTTTTGAGAGTTATCTATGGATGTGATGATACCGTTTGAATGGAACCAATGAGTATTATCATCTCCGGAAATAGCATTTTCTTCCATAATAGAATCTCCTTTCATGGAACCATTTTTATGTATGAATATCACAACAATTCCGCTTAATATTAATACAAATATTAGAATAAGTAGTCGCTTTTTTTTATCCATTAAAAGTTGTACCTCGCAAATCAGTCCAGTTTCCAAAATCTAAATTTAAATATCGTACATATTCATTCCAACCATCAAATACCATTAAAGTATGGAGTTGATTTCCAGAGCTTTTGCTTTGTATAGTGGCATATCCCTGAACAGCCATGGAATGACCGGAACGTATGTTATCATCTTCATTAATTATTCCGCAATGAACAACTGCCATATTACCACCATCTATACAATTAGTAAAAAAACGGTAATTAGGATTGTCTACCGTGTTTTGAGAAACTGTTACTCCTTTATCTGCACAGAAGGATACAAAGCCAGGACCAACATTATAGACATCTGTAATTCCATATGTAATTCCATTTGATGTACTGCTTACAGAAATTCCAGTAGCTTCCCATAATCCTAAATAATCTCCAGATACATCAGCAAAGTTTAGTGCACCGTAATATGCAGCACAAGCATATAATGCGCTGATAGCACAAGCGTAATGTGCTGTCTGATCTTCAATATAATCTTCACTAAAAGCCAAGAATTCGTCTAAATGATTGGTAGTAACAAGATTGTAATTTTCATAAATTGTTTGAATTTCCAAAAATACATCAGACCAACTTGATGGATCTTTTCCATCTGAATTTATAGAATATGTGCTTGGATTTATAGATTCAGTTTCTCCGTAATTGTTTGTTAAAGTTCCATTGGATTCATCCACAAGTCCATAGGTAAACGGTGCAGTTTTAATAAGTGGTGCATTGTTTAATGAATATGTGCTTTGGGTCGAAGATGCAATAATATCATATGGACTTTTAGCATTTGGGCCAAAAGAATATTCTGAGATAAGTGAGGAGCCGGTAGTATCAAATATGACATATCCATAAGGGGTGCTGTTGTAATAATAATTAACAATATAACCAATAGCTTTCCCTGTTGATTCATAAAGCTTTATTGGATTAGCAGCAGATAAAGATAATTCGGTATAGGCTCCTTTGGCAAAATAAATTCGACAACGACAAATACCAGTTTCTTTCACTTCTTGATGAAGCCATTAACCTTGATGAAATTGTTCCTGTTTCTTTTGTTACTCATTTCCACGCTTCAACCGGAATACCTCGAAAGCACCAGCTTTATCCGATGCTCAAGGCACTTCTACTCCAGCGTATTTTTTTCAATCCCGACAGATACGCTCCTGATTGCGTTCCTAGAGTACTCTCAGGAACTTCGTGATTTCTGCGACTTTGATGCTGTTCCAGATGGTTCCAAATTTACACGTTTTAAACAGGACTTCTTGTTGGATTTACGATCTTCGAAGACATTGGATTTCGTAATGCTTTTATTCCTCTCCGTGCCTATCCTGGCATAGAACGTAGCTCGAAAGAATGGGAAAATACTTACAAGATCCGTGTAAATGTTGAAAATTCAATCAACCATTTCAAAGATAGTTGCAACATTGCGAATCGTAAGACCCAGAATGAGAAAACGCTTCATGCTGATTTACTTCTTGCCGGAATCACCCAGCTTGTTACTGTAATTGTCGCTGATAAGATTCATCAGTACAAATACATTCGGAGTTTGAAGCCCTTGATTGCCTGATTATTAATATGCATATAATCTTTTCTTCGCAGTTTATCTGGGAAATCTTTTAGTCATGTCTAAATTTAGAAGCACCTACTTTTCATCTTTAAGAATCCTACGTTGCAGAATTCTTACCGCTTTTTAATCAGGAGTGCGCACTTGTTCCGCAATTACCTACTTGTTGTACTTTTTATTATCGTAACTATCCAGAACCACCACACACATTCGCAAAACCGCACGATATTTGTACTTTATCTGCACTCTGTTTAGCATCGCTGCTACACAGCTAATTTCGCTCATATTTGCGGTATGGTTGCATGGTTAACCACTCAAGTAACTAACCTATGAACTTATAATAGATAATATAAATAATATTGTCAACTGTATTTTTCTTCATATAAAAAAGACCATACACTTTAATTCATCTTATTCCCAACAGCACTATGGTAATTCAAATGTCATCCTCTCCCCTGTCGCAGGATGGTCAAAAACAATCTTGTATGAGCAAAGTGCAAGCTGCTCCCTCACACCGAAACCGGTGCGTCCTGATTTGCTTCCCGTTCCTGAGTTATTTGAGGCAGTCTTCCCATACTTGGTATCTCCAATCAGTGGATAGCCGATATGTGCAAGCTGCAAACGTATCTGATGATGCCTTCCAGTGAGAAGCTTTATGTCAAATTCTGTTCTAATGCATTCATTTTGGGAGCTATCCCTATCCGGCGTCACTGATATCACCCTGTACTGAAGCACTGCTTTTTTTGCCAGCCTGTCTTTTTCGCTTGTGATTTTTGATGTATTGGTACGCTTGTCGAATGAGATATAATCTGTGAGAGTATGCCATGCTGAGGCATGATTATCTTCTTTCTTATCTGTTCCTGACACTCCCTGCCCTCTGCTTGCCGCACGATAATATTTCTCGGTTGTATGCTCCTTTATTTGTCTGCTTAAAGAAGCCGCTGCTTTCTGATTCTTGGCAAATACCATCACTCCCTCTACCGGCTGGTCGAGTCTGTGCACTATGCCGACATAAGGCGGCTCATTTTTAGCCGCCCTGTAATTTCTTATGAAGCTCTCCATATCCTGCTGCCCTATACGCCTGGTCTGTGTAGCAATTCCCGCCGGCTTGTAGCAGACGATAATGTCGTTGTCTTCGTAAATGATATTTGGTTTTCCCATGTCGTAACTCCTGCAAATTATTATGATTAAAGGTTAAAAGGCATATTCTATTGTGCCCCTGTCTGCTCCTTTATGAGCGCCATAAATGCCTCCTCCTCGACAGGCTTGGAGTATGCATAACCCTGATAATACATAGGTCCAAACTGCTTTAGATACTCCGCCATCTCATGAGTCTCAATACCCTCTATACACGAACGCATCCTGATACGTCCGGTGAAAACAAGAATGGACTCGACAATCGCCTGCTTTAACTCATCTTCCATGACATCCTTCGTAAATGATCGGTCTATCTTTATCTCGCCCACCGGAAGCTCCAGCGCCAGACTCAGTGATGCCGAGCCTGTTCCGTAATCATCTAACGCTATCTGTATACCATGCTCCTTGAAAAAGGATATCTCCTTCTTTAGGAAATCATGGTCTAAATCCTTACATCTTTCGGTAAGCTCTATCCAAAGATCCTCTTTTGGAAAATCAAGTCTCTCAACCATATTTAGCACATCTGTACGGAATGCTGTATTCTCAAGCTGTGTGGCCGCTATATTTACATTTATGAAGAAATCAGGTATGACCTTCTTGAATCTCTTTGCCGCCACAAGCGCTGTCTCAATAATCCAGTTTCCGAGTATGTAAATACAAGGATCCTCCTCAAGCCATGGAATAAAAGAATCCGGTGGCACAAATCCGTACTTCTCATTTTTCCACCTGATAAGAGCCTCAGCTCCGACTATCCTTCCGTCCGTGGCGCTGACTATTGGCTGATAGCATAGGAAAAATCCCTTACAGCCGTCCATGACGCTCTTATGGATTTCCGCAATCTGCTCCATATTTTTCATATTGTCATGAATTATGGTACTGTCAAAAAATACCAGATCTCCGTGCTTTTCATGCTTCGATATGCTGAGTGCATATGTGGCGCTGTTTAACAGATTGTACGGTGTGCCGGAGTAGTTTTTTGCTGTCACTGCTCCACCAGCAAGCCTAAGCTGAACCATTCCATCGCCAAGCTTCACTCCTGCCTCAGCTACTTTTTTCACCTTAAGATACAGCTCACTGATCTCATCATGCTCTGCGTATGGCTTGATGAATGCAAACTTCGTTCCATCCATTCTGAATACGTAAAGGTCTCCGCTCACTACCTTCAAAAGCTCATCGCCATAATTCTTCAATACCTCATTGCCCAGCTCATATCCGTAGGTATCATTGATGTGTCCATACTTTGTTATTCCGATGATAAGCACTGCTGCCGACTCATATCTGAAAATATAGTCATTCAGGCAGCTTCCAAGCATCTTCATATTCCAGAGGTTGGTAACAGAATCAACCGAATCCGATATGCCATGATTCAGTATTGAGCCTGCAAAAATATCAGGACTTCCATCCACACCCTTTATTATGCGGCCATGACCTGTACAGCTCACAAACACTCCGTCTTCATCCCTTACACGGTAGGTGAGATGAAATGCATCCTTTTTCCCCGAATATACCGCATCCACTTCCTTTTGGTACATCATCAAATCATCCGGATGTATTTTATTTTTCCATCTGTCCTCTGTGTTTAAGTCATATTCACTGTCAATTCCCATAAAACCAAATGCATTTTTGGACCATCTGGTCACATTGGTCTGCATATTTGTGACAAACATATATATTCTTTGCGATGCCTCTGATAACACCGGAAAAAGCTTCTCATCAAGGCCCTCCAGGTCAAGCTCATCAGAACTTTCATGACGCACCTCGGCTTTCGATAACAGCATATCTGTCGCGTCAAACAATTCTTTCTGAAGCTCATTTTCCGACCTGCCTTTTCCCTCTTTTAAGGTTCGTGCGTTCTCGAGCGCCATATGTGCCTCAGCTATCCATGCCGGCATACTCTGACCTGTGTATTTTGCCACTCCGATTGTGACAGTCACCGGTACCTTAAGCTGCATATTTTTCGCAGACTCAGTAACATGCTCTTCTATCTTTTTTCGAATGAGCTGCATCATATTCCCGCTTGTCGTATCAAAGACGATTACAAACTCATCTGCATCAAATCTGGCTATATAAAAATCATACTCTGCCGCAAGCTCCTTCAATGCAAAGGCTGTCGCCACAAGCGCTCTATCTCCTTCGAGCGGACTGTATTCCTTATTTATCGATTTTAAATCATCAACATCTATCACATAAAGATATATCTTACTGTAACCGGTCGTTCCCCTTACCTTTGCACTGATATATTTATCAAAAGCGCTCCTGTTGTTGATGCCGGTCAGCGAATCCATAGAAATCAGTGATTTCTGGCTGTTACTGTACACAAGCATATATCCAAGTGTCACCCCACATACAAACGAAGGCAGCATCGGTGTAAAATACTGGATAAATAACATAATAACAGGCAGCACTGTAAACGAAGCCATGCGCCTGTACTTGTCGCGGTTCACATAATTTTCCGGCTGAAATGACTTGTAAAATGCCCTGATACAGCTATATATGGCAGGAATAAATGCTATAACAGCCTCCGTAATCATCTCATTTCTAAGGCTTGTCCACTTCAGATACATGACCGTAATCATCATGATACATATGGCTGCCTGCGCTGCTGTGCGCACTATTCTTCCTGATTTAAGCCGGATAAATACAGATTGCTGCTCTGCCTCACAACACAAAAACCAGTGATGGGACAGCAACGCTATCAATATAAAGTAAATAACCGTAAATGTATCAAGCACTAGCTTTTGTGGCTCCCACAGACCATAGACTATGATAGCTATAATATAATCCACCACAACCGCTGCCGCTGTAAGCATTCCTACTGCCAGAAATTGATTGTTGCTGTATGTTTTATCATCAGATTTCATAAATCTGAAACATATGACTCCCAGTATCAGCAGACACATAAAGCTCATCTGCCCATACAGGGTTCCTATTACTATACTGCTCATTATACACTCCTCGTTCTGCCTTATCTTTCTCCCGGTACAGCTATTCACAACAAGAAAATCTGCTGCTTACATGCAAGCATGTCACATCAGCTTTTTGTTCTCAGTGGTTCAGAATAGTTACTTATTATATTTTATCAACTTAGTGAGTTATTAGCAATGATATTTAAAAACTAATTCTGACAATTTAATATTCTTTTTGCACATTCTATCTGTTCCTTTGTCGGAGGCTCCACCCCATCAAGCTGATACGGTATACCAAGCTCCTTCCACTTAAATACGCCAAGTGTGTGGTACGGCAGCACCTCAACCCTGTCCACGGTTTTAAGTGTGTCGATAAACTCTCTAAGCTGATTTAAATATCTCTCATCCGTGGTGATTCCAGGCACAAGCACATGACGTATCCACATTTTTTTACCGTTTTTTGAGAGATATTGTGCCATATCAAGGATATTCTTATTTGTCTGTCCCGTAAGCTTTTTGTGCTCCTCGTCATCTATATGCTTGATGTCCAGCATGAAAAGATCTGTATATTTCATCAGCTCATTAAATTTGCCGAAGAACGGTTCTTCCACGGTAAATGGATTTCCTGATGTGTCAAGGCATGTGTTTACACCTTTTTCCTTTGCAAGCTTAAATAGCTCTGTGACAAAGTCTATCTGCAAAAGTGCTTCACCTCCGCTTACTGTAATGCCGCCTGTTTGCTTCCAGTACGCTTTATAGCGCATGGCGATCTTTAGCACCTCCTGCGGTGTCATCAGCTTTGCACCGTCATTTTCGCCGCATTTGGCCCATGTATCCGGATTGTGGCAGTATTTACAGCGCATATTGCAGCCCTTCAAAAATACTATATATCTCACTCCCGGGCCGTCTGCTGAACCGAAGCTTTCTACCGAGTGTACTCTTCCTAGTGTTTCTCCCATGTGTTACCTCCTTTATGTTGTTGCTGCTACTTTTATTTTTATAGTACGGAATTTTCGGCAACCAGCCAGCCGAGACTTTGCAATGCTCAGGTTCTTCGGGCTAAGAGGCTGTATGAATTATGATTTAGGTTTTCTATGCTTGACGCGACCGGCTTTTACGCGCCTTCCATGGCGCATAACGCCTTGCCCATGCGTCCATGCATGGGCATCGCTGGCTGTGTTCATAATTCTAACAGCCTCTAAGCCCTGCGAAATTCGCATTGCAAAGTCCCGGCTGGCTGGTTACCGAAAATTCCTTACGCTATGGTGTAATTTAGTACATATGCAGTTTATTTGGAAATCAGAATATGCAGGCACCTGGCCTGCACATTCTGGAATATCTATAATTGCATATTAACTCTGTAAATTTATACCACATACATAATATGATATGAGGGTCACAAGAGCATACTACTCTTTCTGCAAGCAGAATCGTAGTACGCTCTGTGACACCTTAGATCATATTACATTCTCTCGTGGCATGTACGTGAGATTACATCGAGCTGCTGCTCTCTTGTGAGGTCGATGAATTTTACTGCATATCCTGATACTCGGATTGTGAAGTTTGCGTACTCCTCCTTCTCCGGATGCTCCATTGCATCGATGAGCTTCTCTTTACCGAATACGTTTACATTGAGGTGATGTGCACCCTGATCGAAGTATCCGTCCATTACGTTTACAAGGTTGTCGATTCTCTCTCCCTCGTTGTTTCCGAGTGCTCCCGGATTGATGGTCTGTGTATTTGAGATTCCATCAAGTGCCCACTCATATGGAAGCTTTGTGAGTGAGTTTAAGGATGCGAGAAGTCCGTTCTGCTCTGCGCCGTATGATGGGTTTGCTCCCGGTGAAAGCGGCTCTCCTGCTTTACGTCCGTCAGGCATTGCTCCTGTAGCTTTTCCGTATACTACGTTTGATGTAATTGTAAGGATTGATGTTGTAGGCTCTGAATCACGGTATGTGTGATGCTTCTTTAACTTATCCATGAATGTCTTAAGAAGCCATACACCGATTTCGTCCGCGCGGTCATCATCGTTTCCGTATTTAGGGAACTCTCCCTCAATTTCGAAATCCTTTGCCAGTCCGCTCTCGTCACGTACTACCTTAACCTTTGCATATTTGATTGCTGAAAGAGAATCGATTACGTGTGAGAATCCTGCGATTCCTGTTGCGAATGTTCTCTTTAAGTCTGTATCCATGAGTGCAAGCTCTGCTGCCTCATAGTAATATTTGTCATGCATGTACTGGATAAGGTTTAATGTATTTACATAGATGTCTACTAACCAGTCCATCATCTTGTCGTATTTCGCCATTACCTCGTCATAGTCAAGGTACTCTGCTGTGATAGGTGCGTAGTTTGGTCCTACCTGCTCACCTGATTTCTCATCAACACCACCGTTGATAGCGTAAAGGAGACATTTTGCAAGGTTCGCACGTGCTCCGAAGAACTGCATCTCTTTACCTGTCTGTGTTGCAGATACACAGCAGCAGATTGCATAATCATCGCCCCATACCGGCTTCATTGCGTCATCGTTCTCATACTGGATTGAGCTTGTCTCAATTGAGATGCGGGCTGCATAATCCTTGAAGGTCTGAGGAAGCTTTGATGAGTAGAATACTGTGAGGTTTGGCTCCGGTGCAGGTCCCATGTTCTCTAATGTATGTAGGAAACGGAAGTCTGTCTTTGTAACCATTGAACGTCCGTCCACACCTGTTCCTGCCACGTCAAGTGTTGCCCATACAGGATCACCTGAGAATAACTGGTTGTATGAAGGGATACGTGCAAATTTAACCATACGAAGCTTCATTGTAAAATGATCAATGAGCTCCTGTGCTTCCTGCTCTGTGAGGATGCCCTTGTCCATATCTCTCTTGATATAGATATCAAGGAATGTAGATACACGTCCTACTGACATTGCTGCACCATTCTGTGTCTTGATTGCTGCAAGGTATCCGAAGTATAACCACTGAACAGCCTCTTTTGCGTTTGTTGCAGGCTTTGAAATATCGTATCCGTAAATCTCAGCAAGCTTCTTCATATCCTCAAGACATTTGATCTGCTCTGCGATTTCCTCTCTTAAACGGATAACATCATCTGTCATCTGTCCACAGCCACAGTTTGCCTTGTCCTTCTTTTTCTCCTCGATGAGATAATCAAGTCCGTATAATGCTACACGACGGTAATCACCTACGATACGTCCACGGCCGTATGTATCAGGAAGTCCTGTAAGAATCTTTGCATGACGAACCTTCATCATCTCAGGTGTGTATGCATCGAATACCGCTGTGTTGTGTGTCTTATGATATTTTGTGAAAATCTCCTTGAGCTTGTCGCTTACTTCGTAGCCATATGTCTCTGCTGCCTGAACAGCCATCTTGATTCCACCGTATGGCATGAATGCTCTCTTTAATGGCTTGTCTGTCTGAAGGCCAACGATCTGCTCGAGATCCTTTAATGACTCATCAATATATCCAGGGCCGTAAGCTGTGATTCCTGTTACAACCTCTGTCTCCATGTCAAGCACACCGCCCTTGGCACGCTCCTCTTTCTGTAATTTCTGGAGTGCATCCCACAGCTTGTTTGTAGCATCTGTCGGATCAGCTAAAAAGCTCTCGTCTCCGTCATATGGAGTGTAGTTGTCCTGAATGAACTGGCGAACGTTAATTTCCTCTTTCCAAAGACGTCCTTCAAATCCATCCCACTCTTTCATTTCTAACATGGTGATCCTCCTTCTCTTATTGGTTAGTATTCTCTAATCATTGATAGATTACACTAACGTTCATCATTTTGTCAATACCCACGCATGTCTTTATTTTCGTACAATATATTTACCAAAAACCGGAAAATATAAATGAACGCAAAAAACCGCCTGGGTTTTTTATCTTTTGCCCAGACGGTACGGCTCATGCCTTTGTTATACTTCACGTGGTGCTCCACATTATCCGTCAGTCATATAACAAAGTCATTATAAGTCATATGATATTTTTTATTAAGTAGTACTTTTGTCCCATTTTATGAAATAACTACCATTCTTTCATACTGTTATAGTATCCGGTAATCGCACGGCTGTTTTTCCGCACCGCCTTTGCCTGTCTGTGAATTGTGGCAAACTTTTCACGCATCAGTTCTTTGTTGCGGGCTTCCTGCGCCTGAATCTTGACACTTTTGTCCGTTACCCGGCGAATGCACTGCTGCATGTCACGAATTTCCTTTGCATAATCTTCACGGTTCTGATCCAGTTCTTCTGCCACCTGTGCATAGAGCTTCTCAAAACCACTGTCCAGCTGGTTCAGCTGATCAATACACGCACTTTTTGCCTCCACGGTTTCATCAAACACATCAAACGGGCATTCCGGATCCGTCAGGGTATCTTTCTGCCGGTCATCCAGGCGGATAATTTCATCCAGAACCTGTTCCTTTTTTTTCAGGCTCTGCAGCATAATTGCAATATATGTATCTGGCATACTGTCTCCTGCCGGCATTACGCTACCGGTTCCTTTGTCTTGATATTGTTTCCGTTTGCGGTCTTTGCCATAACTTCTTTCCATGTATCCCGCATGGTACGGAGATGACCAAGCACTTCCTCTAAGATATCCTTGTCCTTTTTCATGTTGGCCTCTAACAATCTCTGTAACAGATAGGTATAGACCGCATCAAAATCTTTGGCAACTGCATATTTGTGGTCGAGAGTTATCTGAAACTCCCGAATGATATTCTCTGCCTTTCGGATATTGTTATGCGCCTTTTCAATATCGCCCTTTTCAATCGCTACAATCGCAATGTTTGTAAATTTAATAGCTCCCTCATAGAGTAACAGCGTCAGTTCTGCCGGTGTTGCCGTCTGGATCTTACTGTTGTTATACGCTGCATATGGATTTTTCTGAATCATCCTTATCTACTTTTTCTACAGCCAATTCCCGGGGCGTGAAGGTGGCACGGGGGATATCGTTGGACTTGCGGTTGACGCAATAGCTGCAGTCGAAGGCACAGCAGTTGGTCATCAGCACCTTTAAAAGGCTCACGCAGCGGCCATCAAACTGAAAATATTGCGGCCAGAATTCCTCCACATAGGCGGCGTCC
>OGYE01000995.1_pt1 | contig 18628 bp, 17 predicted proteins | sample 1576471 | NCBI WGS metagenome assembly OGYE01 (sample SAMEA3541532, study PRJEB24748) | human gut metagenome | biome: human gut; feature: human-associated habitat; material: faeces | place: China | collected 2012
AGGGAACCCTGACGGTTCCCTTTCACACTATCCTTCCCTCCGATATTTGTGACCGAACAGGCTCTTTGACAGGCTGAGAGGCAGGCGCAAGCGCCTGCCTCTTTGTGTTTGTGTGTCATGCGGTTATTTACTTGGCGTTCTTGGCGGCCTCACGACCGGCGCGGAAGGCCTTCAGATTCAGCTCCTTGACCTTGGCGGGCACCGTCTCGGCCACGATCTGCTCCCAGTCGATATCCGGGCAGCCCAGGGAGTCGCACATGGCGCCGAACAGCACCACGTTCATGCACTTGGGATTGCCCAGCTGGATGGCGATGTCGCTGGCGGGCACGGCGATGGTCTTGAAGTTCTTCTGCATGGCCTCGATGCAGCCCTGCGGATACTCCTCAGCGCCGGAGGCGATGGTGGTGGACTTGATGGCGTAGTCATTGATGACCGCCACGCCGTTGGGGTTCAGGAACTCCGCATAGCGGACGGCTTCCATCTTCTCCAGCGCCACCATGATGTCCGCCTCGCCCTTGCCGAACACGGGGCCGTAGACCTTCTTGCCCCAGCGCACCTGGGTGGACACGGAGCCGCCGCGCTGCGCCATGCCGTGTACCTCGCTCTGCTTGACATCGTAACCGGCCTTCATAAAGCCGTTGGACATGATCTTGGAGATCAGGATCGCGCCCTGACCGCCCACGCCTACCAACAGGCAGCTTTTCACATCGTTCATGTTACTTCTCCTCCTTTTCGATGGCATCAAACGGGCAAGCCTGCGCGCAGACGGTGCAGCCCACGCACTGGGTGCGGTCGATGAACGCCTTGCCGTTCTCCATGGAGATGGCGGGGCAGCCCACCTTCAGGCAGCTCTTGCAGCTCTTGCACTTGTCGGTGTTGACCACGCACATGCCGATGTCGTGCTTCACACGCTTGATCAGCAGACAGGGACGGCGGGTGACGATAGCGGGATGCTTGCCCTCGTTGAGCGCGGCCACCGCCTCGTCCACGGTCTTCTTCATGGCCGCCAGATCCTGGGGATCCACGGTGAAGACAGGGGCGAAGCCATAGGCCTCCAGCACCTTTTCCACGCTGATCATGGGAGCGGGCTCGCCCATCAGGGTGAAGCCCGTGCCGGGGTTCTCCTGGTGGCCGGTCATGCCGGTGATGCGGTTATCCAGCACGCAGGGGATCATGCGGCCGTTGTTGTAGATGATCTCGGCAGCGCCGGTCATGCCGCTGTGGAAGAACGTGGAGTCGCCCATGACGCCGAACACCACCTTGTCGGTGACGCCCTCGCGCTGGAAGGACTTGGCCATGCCCATGCCGGCGGAGAAGCCGCCGCCCATGCAGATGCACACGTCCATGCAGTTCAGCGGCGCGGCGGAGCCCAGGGTATAGCAGCCGATATCGCCGGTGACCACATAGCTCTTATTCTTGGACAGGGTATAGAAGAAGCCGCGGTGGGGACAGCCGGGGCACAGTGCGGGAGGACGCTTGGCCACCTTCACCTCGTCGATGGTCTTGTAGTCCGCCTTGATGCCCAGCACGCGCTCGCGCACCAGCTCGGTGTTCAGCTCATACAGCTTGCCGGTCAGCTCCTTGCCGACGCAGTCGATGCCGGCGGCCTTGATCTGATCCTCCATGAACGGATCCAGCTCCTCGATGACGTACAGCTTCTCCACCTTGGCGGCGAAGTCGCGGATCAGATCCATGGGCAGCGGATAGGTCAGGCCCAGCTTCAGGAAGGATGTGCCCTCAGGGAACACCTCCTTGGCGTACTGATAGCTGATGGACGCGGTGATGACGCCCACCTTGCCGTCGCCCAGCTCCACCTTGTTCAGGCCGTTCTCCACAGCGCGGGTGCAGCCGTACTCGGCCAGCTTCACCAGGCGCTCCTCCACGATGGGGTGGTTCAGGTAGGCGTTGGCGGGGGTGCAGATAAACTTGCGGGTGTTGCGGGCATAGGCGGGCGCCTCATGCTCCGTGCGCTCGCCGAACTCCACCAGGCCCTTGCTGTGACAGACGCGGGTGGTGGTGCGGTACAGCACCGGGGTATCGAACTCCTCGGAGATCTCGCAGGCCAGACGGACGAAGTCCTTGCACTCCTGCGCGTCGGAGGGCTCCACCATGGCGATCTTGGCGGCGCGGGCATAGTGGCGGTTGTCCTGCTCGTTCTGGGAGGAGTGACAGGAGGGGTCGTCAGCGGTGACGACCACATACGCGCCATTGACGCCCATGTAGCCGGCGGTGAACAGGGGATCGGCAGCCACGTTCAGACCCACCATCTTCATGGTGCAGAACGCGCGGGAGCCGGCCACGGACGCGCCGTAGGCCACCTCGGTGGCTACCTTCTCGTTGGGCGCCCACTCGCAGTAGACGTCCTTGCCGTACTGGGGCAGATTCTCCAGAATTTCCGTGCTGGGCGTTCCGGGGTAAGCGGAACAGACCTTGATACCGGCTTCGTAGACGCCGCGGGCGGTGGCCTCGTTACCGGACATCAGATGTTTCATAGCAATTTCCACCTTTCTTGTCTTTTTTCCTCTATATTTTCAATATATTTGCTTCCCATTCCGTTTTTTCCGCGCTTTGTATCGTGTCTGTCATTCCGAGCCAGTGCTCACACTGGCGTGGGAATCCGTATTCCCCGGTTTCGAAGGACGGATTGCCGCAACCAGTCTGTACCCCAAGGGCACTTGCTTCGCGGCGCGGACTGGTTTCGCAATGACAGCGCGGGCGCTGTTCCAGGGGTCAGTGCTCTACATGTTAATAAATGCCGGCTTCCTGCTGGCCGCGCAGCACCCGCAGAGCGCCCTCCGCCAGGGAACGCATCTCCTCCTCACCCGGCAGGCGGATGATGGGCGCGATCCTGCCCACATAGGCGGTGATATCGTCGCAGAAGAAGTCCTCGTAGGCCATGCCCGCGGTGTACACGATGGCGTCCACGTCGAAGTGCAGCACGGCGGCCATAGCGCCGATGTCCTTGGCCAGCTGGTACACCAGCGCCTGATACGCCTCCACGAACTTGGGGTCGCCCTCCACCACCTTGGCGCAGATCACGCGGAAATCCGTGGTGCCCAGATAGGAGAACATACCGGCGCGGCGGCCGAAGGTGCGCTTGACCTCCTCCTTGGTCTTGCCGCTGAAGCAGTAGCTGATCAGCTGGTTCACCGGCAGCCCGCCGCCGCGATCCATGCCCATGGAGCCCTCGTCCTTGACGTTGCACACGTCCACCACGCGGCCGTGCTGGTGCGCTCCCACGCTGACGCCGCCGCCCAGATGACATACGATCAGATTCACGTCCTCGTACTTCTTGCCCAGCTTCTCGGCGGCCTTGCGCCCCACGGCCTTGTGGTTCAGCGCGTGGAACTGGCACAGGCGGCGGAACTCGGCAAAGCCGGTGTAGTGGGCGATCTCGGTCATCTCGTCCACGCAGACGGGATCCACGAAGAAGGCGGGGATGCCCACCATGTCGCCCAGCTTGCGCGCCAGATACGCGCCCAGATTGGAGGGATGCTCGCCATAGGGCGCGGCCTCCACGTCGGCCATGACCCTGTCGTTGACGGCATAGGTGCCGGAGGGGATGGCGCGGTACAGACCGCCCCGGCCGCACACGGCGGCGAAGTCGGTCAGCTGATAGCCCGCCTCGGTGATGGCCTTGAGAATGGCCTCCTTACGGTAATCCGCCTGATCGATGACGCGGGGGAACTGATCCAGCTCCTCGGCGGAGTGATCGATCGTGACCTTGAACAGCTGCTCCTCGTCCTCGAATACCGCGATCTTGGTGGAGGTAGCGCCGGGGTTAATGATCAACAGCTTCATGTTCTCTCCTTCTGCCGCGTCTATGGCGGGCTGATTTCGTTAAATATTTCACCGAATCCCTCGGTGATTTTATTTTATTATGGCACTGCCCGCGCCGGATGTCAACGGCCTTTTCCGTTTTTTCAAAAGCTCGTCGTTTCGCACAAAAAAACACCGTGAACGCTGTTGAAAACAACGTTCGCGGTGTTTAACTTATTCCTCGTGCCGCAGGGCTGTCCGCTCAGATTTCATTTGCCATTTCGCCTATCATTCCCAGCATATCCCTCAAGGCCGTTATCCCCGGTACTGCCAGCACATTGATGAGGATCACCGTAACGATAAGCACAACCAGCCCGCCGATAAGACCCACCAGCGACAGCACGAAGGCTATCGTTCGCTTGTCTCCGGTATAGCCCTCTTTCTTTGCCTTGTCAGTCCATACCAGGCCGAGGATGCCCAGTACAACAGATGCCACGGCAGAGTAGCCGAAAAACCAGAATACCACGGCGGCAATGCCCATTATCAAGCCCGCAACAGCTGTGTTTTCGCCCGGCTCCCGCCCACTCTCCGGCGGCCGCCTCTCTTCACGCTTACCCATCCGCTCCTCCTTTTCTGTGTATGCCTTTACTCCTCTTCGTGCCGCCAGCCCTCCAGCAGCGCGGCGGCCATGCGGCGGCCCCGGCGGGGCAGATCGAATGCCCCCTCGTAAATGCGCCATTCCAGCAGCATACCCCGGTGCAGCGCCACCAGATCGGCCACCAGCTCCTCCCGGTCGCGCCCGGCGTGGACGGAGCCCTCCTGCTTGCAGCCGTCCACCAGCTCCCGCAGCACCCGGAAGTACACGCGCTTTTCGTTATCCCGCAGGATGCCCTGCTGGGGATAGCGGATGCCGTGGATGAAGCTGCGGTACAGGGACGGGTCGTTAGCGCTGATGACCAGAGCCTGCCCCACGAAGTCCAGCAGCTTGTCGTGCCAGCTGTTGGCCTCGTCCGCCAGATAGCTCTCCTCCAGCACGCTGTACTGGGCGTCCACGCTGCTGGTCACCTGAATGACCAACTCGTCCTTGCTCTTGAAATAGTGGTAGATATTCCCCACCGAGCATCCCGCCGCCTGCGCGATCTGTTCCACGGATACGTTCTCAAAGCCCTCCTTGTCAAACAGCTCCAGCGCCACCGCCTGTATGCGGGAGCGCATTTCCATGGCCTGCTTCTTCCGGGAGGTAAGTTCCTTCTTTATCATCGCGCGTTCCAGCTCCTTTGGTGCAAGTTTTATCTTGACAGTATCATAACAATTTTTCCCCGGCAGGTCAAGAGACAGGTGTATGCCGCAGCAAAGCAAAGAGGCGAAAAATCGCCGCACCAACAAAAAAAGAGGCATCCAAAAGGATGTCTCTTTTTTGCTGTAACTACCCGCAGCCGTAGTTGTTTATAAATCATTGTTCTTTGTCTTGTTTTTCTGACTGTACGGTAGCCACTTCCAGCAGATCTGTCACGACCTGATTGAGCTGTGCAGCGTTTTTGGAGGTGATGACAGGGACACCTGTGCGCTCCTCGACTGCCTTCCGTGCAATCCCAGCAGCTTCACCGCCCTCACGGGCTACAGCCAGATTCTCCGAAAATGTCTCCGGAGATTTCTGCTTGGATATTTCTGTGGTGGTCGCCTCTGCCAGCATATTCAGCACCAATTCCAGCGAGGTCATGTTGTCGCGGAGATTCTCTTTCTTCAGGCCTTTGAGGTTTTTCTATTGCCGTGTGGACATCCCTGACCATGCGCGGGATATCTCGTCGGTAAGTATTGCGTACTCCACGCCCTTCTGTACGCCACGAGCATCCCACTCGTCCGTCAGTTCCTTGCGGACTTGGATGGCTTGCAACCGCTGGTTGATCCACTCACGGGTGTAGCCTTTCTTGAGGTATGTCTCCAGTGCCCGTTCAATGGTCAACTCTGGATCGATGGTTTCCTCAATGCGCTCCCGTCCGACTTGCGCCAGCCACAGCTTGAACGGCTCCGCTTTGGGTGAGGGAATGGACTGGATAATGCGGAGAAGCTGCTCAGTGTCGGCTACATCGGTTAGACGCTTTTTGCCATCAGGAGCGGTCATTTTCAAACCGTGACAGTTTGTCACGGTTTCATTGCCCTCAGCTTTCAAACGTTGTTTGAGCTTGCGCCAATATGCTGCGGGATCAACGCTATCCGTCAGCACGGCAACAACATCGACAACGGAGAAGTACCATTCTTCCTTTTTCTCGTCCCATGCGGTACGGATGCGCTTGTCTTCGAATAGCTGGATCTTATTATCAACGATCGTACAGTATGCCTCCCCCCTCATTTACAAGTATCACGTAGCTGTTATGACTACTTTTATTGTTGTAAGCTATGAATTAGTTTTAGGCTATTTGCATATTCGATATGACCTTTTTGGTATCGCTCCATATGCTCCAACATTTTTTTGTCACAGGTTATCAAATGATCATTCGGGGTCATGCTACCTAAAATCATCGCATCAATAATATCGTTTTTCCAAAATGCGCTGCCGTGTAAAAGTGTATTCTTAACAGTTTCAAAGATATATTCTTTTATCGACTCATTTGCAATTGAGGTATTTTGTGTTGTGTCCCAAATGTGCTGAAGAAAATCCCTTAATGTGTTGTCTCCAATAGATCTACCATATGTAATCGCCCGCCTTGAAATAAACCGCATCGCGGACTGTTTGCGTTCCACAGCCCGTTCTATTTTTTCCCTTTCCTGTTCCAATTCATCTTTAGGAATAGCGTTATAATAATCTATAATGTCATCAGTTTCCCCTATATTTGCAAATTTTTTGCATGCAGATATTCCAAGAGGGAGAAGCATCGCCAAAAGCCTTTGGAATTCATCGCGGATATAACTTTCAACATTTTCTTGTTTGTATGCACTTTGATAGGCCTTATTTAGACACTCTACCGTTACCCGTTGGCTTATATTCGCCGCCGCTCTCAGCACTGTAAATGTATTTGAATTAAACTCCCCAGATGGAAATACATCAAAACTAATTTCTGATATCAGCAGTATCAGGAGTATTGCTGCCGCAAATCTTGACTCAACGTCAACCTTGCGAGGTAGAAACTCCGCAATCCTGTCCTCCAGTTCTTGCTGGCGTATCTTAGCAAAATTATATGGGGGTTCAAACTCAATTGGTAAATATACATCGTTGTATATCTTGATATGATAATTCCTCAGCGTTGAACATATCCGTCGAATATGGTGTGCCCTTTTTTGATAGTGAATTAAAAGTTCATAAAAACTTACACTCGAAATTGCAAAATTAATTTGATTTTGGTTCTCATTAAGATAGGAAAGCACTTTGGAAACGCTAAGATGATGTGGAGATGATAAGCCGCAAATGTAATAGACCATATTGGTATCAAGTATTACCTTTGGAGTCACATCCATTAAAGTATCCCTCCTTCAAGATTTTCGGGCGGTTTTTCATTAGTTCAGCTATTAGCCTTTGGCATCCCGTCAGTACGTCCTGCCATGTGGCTTCAAAATCTCCGGTGTACCACGGATCGACTACATCGCGGGGATGGTCGGTGTAGTCCAGCAGCAGGTGGATCTTGCCATCTGGGTCACCGCCGCAGATACGGTGCATATTCCGCAGGTTGGCGCCGTCCATGCCGATCAGCAGGTCAAATTCCTTGTAATCGTTTTTAGTGAGCTGCCGCGCCGCGTGACCGCCGCAGGTGATTCCGTGTTCGGCCAGCTTGCGCCGCGCCGGAGGATAGATGGGGTTGCCGATCTCCTCGCGGCTGGTTGCAGCGGACTCTACATGAAATTGGGCCGCCAGCCCCGCTTTTTCTACTAAGTCCTTCGTCACGAACTCAGCCATCGGGCTGCGGCAGATATTGCCGTGGCAAATAAAAAGCACGCGAATGATCATATTTTCCATCAATTTTCGACGTATTTTTCAACATTTTACGCCATTTTGCATTTCCTCCCCCAACCCTATCATTCACACATTTACCCCCGAATACGGCAAAATGAGGCAAATCAGTGCAAGCAAACGTAGTCAAAACGTAGTCGAAATCGCGAAAACAGACTACTGCGGTTTTGGGGACGAGGGGTGATCAGATTGCTAATATTAATTTGATTTATTGAGCTTTCAAACTGTTATATCTATACCTAATCCAATCAGGAAATTGTTCAAGAAATGTCTCTGTATCCATTCCCTGTTGTGTAAGGAATACGTCATCAATAACCTTTTGACAAATGAATCTATCTGCCAGTCCTGACTCATACAAATCGATCGACTTTTTATCCGGAAGCCCATACTTAACCCGTTTCTGTATAAACTGTAGTTTTTCCATTTCATCCTCATTGTCTGTCAAATCGATTAGATGCCCAAAATACATTGATAACCCATAAGACAACTGTTTTTTGCACACCTTTTCAACAGTAACAATATTAATTCCTACAGTGTTTGTAATACTGATAAAGGGGCTACCGTTTACCCATTCATGCAAAATCTTCAAAAAGACTTCGCAAGATACTTTGATGTTTGAATTATTCTCATAATATAGCCGTCCAAGCTCCTCAATGAATGACAAATCATCCATATTCAGCAACCAACTATTTTCACTGCTCCATTCAATTATTTTTTCTATTTCAGTGATTTTCGCCGTTGGTATGTATTTGTGATTTTTTAGCACTTCAAGCGATTTATCATAAACAGCATCAAACAGCGCATTAACCAGATTGCAAAATCTGGTTTTTTCTTCTGCAGACATTAATGAATAACCATAGGTACCGTCAATATCTAATCCTAATATACGTCTAATTTCCTCTTTCTCCAGTTCATTTGCATTACAAATTATATTTTGGATAAAGATAAAAATAGCCTCGATTGACGATCTACACTTATTGATTAAATTATCAAATTTAATGATGAATTTGCTTTTTGCCCAGCTATCATTTCCGTAATCATGTTCTTGAAGTTTAGACCTTGTCCGCGCTTGGTAATCATACAGGAAATAATCTTCTTTGCGAACAGCTTCAATAACATTCTTATATACATTGAAACTGGCAATATAAGTACCATTTACACTGAAGTCAAATTCTTCGTTTACCAAATCACAAAAACAGCTTCTACAATCTTCACTATGTTTATCTGAAAACTTGATCTCTAAATCAGAAGCATTATTAATCCGTTCAGTTACTATAATCGTGCCTTCCGTATAATGTCCGCTTCTTGCTGCTCTACCAATAAGATTTATTATTTTTCTCGTTGTAACATCATACATGTAATTTGAAGTTTCGGTCATGATAAGATATTTAATTGGAAGATTTACCCCTTCAGAAAGTGTTGAGGTACAAAGAATAAGCTTTGAATACTGTCGTTTCAAATAATCTTCAGCTGTTCTTTTCAGTCCTTCCTCTAGATCAGCATAGTGAACTAGAACTCCACATTCAGCTGCATTATAGTATTCACCGCGACCATAATGAATTTCGATTTGGCAAAGGAGCTTTCGCACCTGATCACCATTTACACCAGAAGCTATATTATTAAGTAAAAAGTTTCTTTCTCTTAAAAAGTTGATTCTTTTCAAGTATCCATCAATTCTATTTCTGGTACCAAAGTATATTGCCAAACTCCCATTAGGTATCAACAAATCTGCATAGTATAATGCTACGTCTCGCCTGTCTTCGGGAAAAAACTTTTTTGACTCTTTTCCTGCTTTAGTTGGAATGTTTTTTAATTTAATTGAATTCTGAACATAGTAATCCCGATCACTAAAGTCACTCAACTTATAGAAGTCTAAATCTTCATTGTTTCCTAAAACCGCAATATGTTTTGATGTACTCGGAATATCCTTATGCGATAAAGATTGGTATGTATGATTCCTGAACAACCATTCCCCCAACTGCTCTCCATTGGGTATTACTGCTGAAATGAATATCAGTTGTTTGTAGTGCGCATTATTCTTTATATGTGTGAGCAATAGTTCAAAAGAAGCGCCCCTATGGTCATCATCTATCATGTGTCCTTCATCAAACACAAAAAGATCTATTGTTTCTAGCACGTTAGAATTGTGGAACAAAATATATTCTAGTTTTTCTGGTGTTAGCACCAAAATATTACGACTATCTTCAAATGCAAAATCATTCTCTTGTAATATGTCACTCACAGAATTGACATTTACGTTTTTGAAGTTTCCTTTCATTGATTCACTTATTTCTCCACAGAGAGATCGAAGCGGTGCAACAATGACAGCATTTTTTGCTTTTTCAGAAGCAAATGCCGAAGCAATAATAAATTCAATACTTTTTGTTTTTCCAGATCCAGTCGGTGCCTGTATTATCAGATTATTTCCTGCATATCCACCAGCTTTTCCGATTTCAATCTGAGATGGCCAAAGCATTACTGGCATCTTCGAAGGCTTCAAATACTCCATAATTTTCGCAAAATCCACACCGGTGTATTGAGGCAGTAACTTAGCTGCCAAGAACCCCGATGACATTTTTACAATACTCCGTGTGATTATATTAAACAGCGAATCCAACTGTTGGCCTTGGATGATAGACTCCTTGTCAATTTTCTCGCACAGGATCTCAAGCTCGGAGGCATCACCTTCTCCGGAAACAAATGAATCTACAAGCTCATAAAAGTTTGCTCTTTCAAACTCAAGTACACCAGTACTGGTAGATAAAAGACTTGCTAAAAGGTATGCTAATCGCCTTTCACTGCTTCCAGCCACCTGATTTTTAATTGCACGATTTATTAATGTTACTGCATTTCCAAAATTTCCAGCCAAGAAATACGCACTTGCTCCAAATAAAAGATACTCGCTGGAATATTGCTGTTTCTCATCATAATTAAGTGCGGCATCAAAATAAGTAGCTGCAAGGCTAATATCCTCAATCAAATCTTGATCTACAGAATCACTTAACAGATTCTGGGCATATTCAATTATTGAAAAAATGCTCTGAAAATCTAAATCATCAGAATTTGTACGAAATCTAGGATACTTACTTTTTTCAATCCCAAATTCTTTTTGCTTGGATTTGGACTGAGCTTCTCGGATCGCATATTTAAATTTTGCCTTAGACATGGCAGGCCCTCTCATATAATTGCTTCGCTAAATCTAAAAGGTTCTTTCCATAAACAAAAATTGTTCGTTTGAATTGTGCTCCGTCGTTGTATTCCTTAATAACCTTGCTCTCATCATATGAATTGACAGATGTCGTAGCCGAGCCTTCAAACTCCTGACGATGGTCTTTTTCTAATTTATTTACAAATCTACGAACTGCAGCTCTCTTTTCCAGATCGCCATTGGCGCGGTATAGTCTTGCAAGATAGTTTAACGAAATCGAATATCTGAATGTATCTTTTGACGAGTCATTATACGCCTTTGTAATAACCGTATAATCCGTCTGTGACAGCACCGCCTTTGATTCCGTAATAAACAAGGTGTCGTTAATGTCTGAAGCTCCACTAGCGATCAGTGTATATGTAAGAATATCGCTACCAGTCACCCCTTGTTCTGGAGTCGCCTTAAATGTATGTCTTCCTCTCAGAGCCTGCTCTCCCAAAATATGCTCTCTAATATCATAAGTAAGTATCTCTGCGAATTCACCGCTTATCGTTGTAGATCCTAACCTAATCGTCTTGTCCGGAATGATATTCTGCGAAAGATATTCATATTGGTCCATTCCTGTCATTTCCAACTCGTCATCAAGTTCATCGTCACTGATATAATGTCTACGAATATGTTTAGCCCAGTCATCGAGAACTGCATCGTCATTGATATCATACACTAATTCAAAGCAACATATTTTGTGTTCATGATCAATCACAATATCTTTTGTTTTGAGCCAGCTTAAATATAATGGTTTGTCAAAATTCAGCATTACGTTTTCCTTCAATCACTTACAATCGGTTAAAAATCAATTTCATACCCGAGATATTTTCTGGCGGAAGAATTCCTTATCTTGATAGAAATCTTATGATAATGGACTCCTTCTCCACCTGTTATTATGCGGTGAACCAGATTCTGTACATTGTCATCTTTCAAAAGGTAAACAAGCTCAGGCATCCGAGGAAAATGACCATTCATAAACATACAATCCATGGAGAAGCGTTTGTTTGCCACGGATTAACAATACTATCCATAGAAAAGTGTTTGTCTGTCGCGGCCAAAAATCTACTTCAAACCAGTGTATGACGCATTATCACACAGTACCAAATGCCCTGACTTGCCACGTTTTACCGCACATTGCGCATACTGTACATAATGCCATAACGACATTTTACATAAACATACACTTTAATCGTAGTCAAAACGTAGTACATGCTTTACGCAAGGACGCGATTTGCTGCGTTTTGCTCAGATATGCGTTGTTATGTATATTCGGCGGTCAGTTTGCCGTGGCAAATAAAAAGGATTTTCTTCATATCGCGGTGTCTCCCAGATATTATCGATTGCTATAGACGCGCTTTATCCGCAAATTTGGAATCCCTCTTCTGTTTTCTTCAAGATTTTCTGATGCTGAGCCAGCAGATACATTACGATATACTTTGGCACCGTACTGACACTCATATTTATAGGAATTTTTACAATGCGCATCTCATAAGATGCGTCAATAGCAGTAATATCAAATTGCTTCCCTTCATTGATATATTCTGCTTTCCATGCTTCTTTTAACGCGCACGAAAGCCGACAAGATTTATATGCTATGCTATTGTTCCTTTGATTCTGAAAATACACGTGTTGCTCCGCAGTTTGCTGCTGTTCTTCTTCTAATTGCTCAATAAAGGAATTTGCGGAAATGATTTCGCCAGCGGGATTGATTAGCCGTACTCCCTCAGTAAACACCGCCTGTGAGTCACATAGATTTGATAGCTCTGCCTGTTGTGAAGGATTGTTTGCCGTAAATGAAACGTCTAATGTATTATAATGGCTAAAGAATGCTGCATTTAAATAAGCACTTGCGCCAGCTTCTTGTCTTATAGTTATCAATTCAATACCATGCGTTTTGGCGTACGTCATTGCGCCAGACTGAAACCCGCTGCTTGATACAAATGCACCATGCGGCTGACCTGGAATATCCATCAAAATGCCATGAAAAGCAATGATTTGTTCTTTCTTAACCGGAGATTTCCAGTTTTTGATTTCCATCAAAGTTTGGTACGGAAATCCTCCTAGTTCAAAATCCCAAAGCACATCAATTTGATGCGTAGCGCCACTGATGCCTTTAATAGTTTCATTGTGGCGTACCGCAATATGCTTTAGTCCGCACCTTTCGTAGTCGACAATCGCTTGAAAAATATCTTGGACAAGTTTTTCATATTCTGTACCCTTGTTTGCCATACCAACCTACCCCACGTTTCAGTTGCACAAAGGCTCCATTCTGGTAAAATCCAACTACACGCAGACGTTTCTTGCTTTGCATAGTCTGAACATTCCAGTAATGTTTTTCTCTTTTCCTTGCCTTGTGCAACTCTTCCATATAAATTTTTCACTTTGCATTTTACACGATTCGTTCCAATCGTTCAAGGGTATATAGAATTATGACACACAATCAACCAACTCGTAACTTTTCAATTTTCTCGATCCCGCTTTTCAGCCGCACCAGTATTTCATCTTTAGACAATATCCTGACAGACTCTACCAACGCACGAATTTGGTATTCGTCCCATTCAGCAATGGCTGTACCGGCCAGCTCCAGAGCGTCTGCGGCCAACTCCATGTGGCTGGTCAATTCTGCGTCTTCTGCCTGCCGCTGCTCCAGTTCGGCACGTTTGGCTTTCAGTTCTGCTTGTTGGGCAAAGATCGCCTTGAAACGTTCAGTGTAGTCGGCACTATTGCCGGAGGCCGCAGTTGCGAAGGTGGCGTCAAACTCCTGTGCCAGAGTTTCCAGTTGGTGGTCGATATCAGCGATGGTAAGTTCTCCACTTCGGCTGGGGCGTATCACCACCTGTAGATTTTCCGTGACCCGCCGCACCAGTACGGGTTTCTCAGACATTACGCCGTTGATAACCCGCAGGATGGCCTGCTGGAGCTGCTGCTCATCCACGGCGGGCGAATCATGGCAGTATTTCTTGCCGTAGTCGAAGCGGCTGATGCAGCGCCAGACGATGTGCTTCTTTCCCCTGTTGACCCAGGTGCAGCGGCGGTACAGTGTGCCGCATTCACCGCAGATGACCCGATCTGACAGGGCATATTTCGGCGTGTAGCAGCTTCTGCCGCTGGGAGTGCTTTTCTGTGTATTGCCCTTCAGTGCGTTGCGCCGCGCCAACTCTGTCTGCACTGCGTCGTATGTCTTGCGGTCTATGATCGCTTCATGATTATTTTGTACCAGATACATAGGGCGCTGTCCTGTGTTTCGGATGGCCTTGTGGCTGATGCAGTCCTGCCGGAAGGTCTTTTGCATCAGGACGTCACCTACATATTTTTCATTGGAGAGGATGCCGCGCACCGCGGAGTGTGTCCATGTTGCACCGCCGCGGGCGTTTGGAATGTGGCGTTCCTCCAGGTCTTTGCGGATCATATTAAGGCTGTCGCCGCGGAGGTACTTCTGGTAGATCTCCCGGACGATCTCTGCCTGTTCTGGAATGGCCCGTGGCTTACCATCCGGTCCTTTCTCATAGGCGTACAGGTTGTGGTAATGGATGGTGGCTTCACCACGCTGCATGGCGTAGCGCTTGCCTGCCTGGATATTGCCGGAGATGGACTCACTCTCTGCTTGGGCGAAGGCTCCCATCATGGTCAGCATCAGCTCTGTGGACTCATCCATGGAGTTGATGTTTTCTTTTTCAAAGTAGACCGCGATGCCCTGTGCTTTCAGCATTCGGATGTAGTTGAGGCAGTCCACCGTATTGCGGGCGAAGCGGGAGACGGACTTGGTGAGGATCAGGTCGATCTTGCCTTGCTTACACCATTTCATCATCCGCATGAAGTCCGCCCGCTTCTTGGCCGAAGTGCCGGTGATGCCTTCATCCGCGAAAATGTCGGCCATCGTCCACGACTTGTTCGCCATGATCTTATCGGTGTAGTAATTTTTCTGCGCCTCGTAGCTGTTGAGCTGATCCTCCTCTTTGGTGGACACCCGGCAGTAGGCCGCCACCCGAAGCTGCCGCTGCTCGGCAGTTCCGGTGTTCTTTGGCGCGGCGGGTATCACGATCACCTTCGGCTTGCTCTCTCTCACAGTTATGCTCTCCTCTCGATGATCTGGCCGTTTTTCAGCAACAGGCTTGCCTGCCCCTTTTTGACATAGATCTGTGACACGGTACTTTTCAGCAATTCGGCATCGATCTCCGCCATCGGTGCAGCAGCGATGAACAGATGCCGCAGGCGCTGGCTTTCGTATTCACTGCTGCCGATGGCGTTATATTGCATCCCTGCCAGCCGCAGGGCGATCTCTTTAGCACCGTCCTCATCTACCGGGCTGGTGGCAAGCGCTGCTGAGAATCGCCGCTCCACTTCGGCCAGCTCACCACGGTTGACCGTCTGCGGCTGTGGCTTGATCTGTTCCGGCGCTGCCGCGAGGCTGTTCAGAATGGATAGCACCTGTGATTCCACCGCCACGCTGGGCCTGCCGTTGCACAGACGGCGCAGTGCCTTTTGCGCTTCGGTTATCTGCACCGTAGGCTTACGCTCTGACCGGCGCTGGGCTACTTCCTGTAGCTGCTCTGCAGAAAGGATTGCCGAAAATCGTTCTGTACCGGCGTAGCGGTTGTCCTCCAAAATACGAGCCACCATATTCTTGTTCCAAGGCTTGTCCGCATCGTAGGGCGGCCCTTTTTCTTTCAGATGGTCGGTGATGTCGTTGAAGGATGCCCCGGCCAGATAGCGGGCATAGATGCCCTGCACAGCTTGGGCCTCCTGTGGGTGAATAACTATCTCGCCCATGACCATTTTGTACCCGAAGGGCAGCTTCCTGTTGCCCATTACCGCACCGTCCTTTCTATGCTCTCCCGCAACTCCAGTCCATTTTTCAGGCGGAACCGCAGGCTGGTGTTGCTTTCGATAATGACCTTGTCAATAAGCTGACCGAACAGCTCCCCGTCAAAATCGTGCAGCATTTCAGGCCCTCTTTTGAGGATGGTGAGGAGCTCTTGGGTGCAGGGGATAGTATCATCACCGTCTTGATTGAGGATCCTGCTTTTGGCTTGCTTTGCGGCGCGGAGCTGTTCGGTCAGCTTATTACTCTTGGATATGAAAATGTCAGGATCAACGCAGCCGCCTTCTCTCAGAGTGGCCAGCAGTTGATTCTGACTGGTAAGTTCCGCTATTTGTTTGTTCAGCTCAATGACGTCCACACTCCAGAGAAATTTCCGTTCACGGATGGACTGGAGGCTGGTAATGAGGTCGGGCAGGATGTGGCTGCCTTGGTGCTTGAGGTTGTAGTACAGCCGGAGGAAGGCTTGTTGAACCTGGGCTTCAGGAATCTGTGTGATGGGGCAGGCTGTTTTGTCGGCCTCATGGTGCTTACACGCCAAGTACAGCGTACCATTTACCATCTTCTTCCGTAAAACACTGCCACATGAACAGCACATGACTGGATGATATATTTTTGTATTTGCCTTCATAGCCGGTCTTTCGTTTCTTTCTCCCAACAGTTTCTGTGTCGAATTAAATTGCTCTCTTGAAACGATAGCAGGATGTGTCGCCTCTACATAGTATTTTTCAAGTATACCATTATTTACAGCATTCTTTCGAGGGAGAGTAGCAATTTGATATGTCTTCTGCCATAACGAATCCCCGATATATTTTTCATTACGTAGGATCCTGCTGACAGCTCTCTGTGACCACTTTTTACAGAATTGCAGATCATTCAGCCATTTGGCGACCTCCGTTGTACCTGCACCAGACAGATATCTGTTAAAAATGGCCCGAACTACTTGGGCCTTTTTTTCATGTACTTCAATCTTCCCCTCAACAAGGCGGTAGCCAAACGGCTGTGATGTTGGAATATACTCCCCACATTCCATGCGCCTTCGATAGCTCCAGCGCATATTCCCAGAGGCGGACTCGCTCTCACTCTGTGAGAACGCAGCGTGCAAGGCTGTCATCAGTTCAGAGGACATCCGTGCGGTATCGATGTTTTCTTTCTCGAAGAAGATTGTCGTGCCGCAGGCTCGGAATTGTCGAATGGCCTCCAGACACTCCGCCGTGTTGCGGGCGAAGCGGGAGATGGACTTGACCAGAATGCGGTCGATAAGCCCGCGGCCGCTGTCGTCCAGCATCCGTTTGAAATCCTCCCGTTTCTCCACCGAGGTGCCGGTGACGCCCTCGTCGGCGTAGATGTCCACCAGCCGCCAGTCCTCATGTCCCATGATGTAATGTGTATAGTGGATGTTCTGCGCTGCGAAGGAATTGAGTTGATCCTCCGAGGAGGAGCTGACCCGGCAGTAGGCGGCCACCCGCAACTTCTGGGTGTCCCGCTCATGGGTGGCTTCGATCCTAATGACCCGTCGTTCTTTGCCGTTCAGGGCAAGGTTTCCGTTGATCTCTTTCTCTTCCGTGGCCGCTCACCTCCTCCTTGTAGCAACATAACATACCACAACCGCTACTGTAAAGCTACTGCTTTTCGCGAAGAAATTCAGAAAGAAATAGGGATCGTCGCGCCGGTCTGCACGGCGATACGCACAGCGACTTGCTCCAGTTCCGTCTTGGGAAAACCGGCTCGTTTCAGCGCGGCCAAAAGGTTCAGAATGCCGCAAAAGTCAATGTTCTTATCCTGCATGATTTTCTCCTTTTACACATTTTCTGATGGCACAAACACGGACACTGTCAGATGTTGGGTGGGTGTGAGAGTGAGAGAAGAAGTAGACACAGGGAATGGACGAAAGCATAAAACGAAAGGGGAGAGAGAAGAGAAACCAGTGTCCGCGTTTCTGCCATCAGGCAAAGGTCGTGGCGGGGCCGCCCCGGTTTCCCGGAACGGCCCACGCCGTTTCCGTCGTTTGTCCAGTCCTATTCGACACGACTTCCCGGACTGTTGGGCGGTCAACTGGTCTGCGGCTGGCGCCGCACATGGGAATTGCACCCCTCCGAGGATCTCTCCGAGCTACACCGATTGCTTGTATCTGTCGCTATGCAGAAGTACCATTGTAGGCAGATGAGGTCATGGCGAGACAGCCTGCCGCGGCTGCTTTTGGATGAACGGGTATCGCTGGGCACCTTCCGATTTGGGACCTGCATTGACACGGGAAACTCCCGTGCAGGTGGTCATGGCGCGTTCTCCGCATCGCTGTCCTCTTTCTTACGGAGGCTCATCTGCTGATGTGATCCAGTTGCCGGATATAGCCGTATGGCGTTTTTCAAGGTACAGCAGACTGCTTGTCTGGCCTGAGTAAATTGTACCTTGAAGTCAAAGAAATTTTTATAGCGGGGTAGGCCGAATCGTTAGACCTTGTAGGTCGAATTTCTTTACATTGACTCAAATCTATCAAGCAATTCGCGGATTTGGGCAATCAGCTTCTTGGTGGATGGCGGCATTCGGGCTGTCCCTCTCACCAAAAAATCAACAGAGACGTTCAGTAAATCTGCCATGTCAAAAAGAAGGTCGATGGACACACCACGTTTGCCGAGTTCGATCCTGCTAAGATGGTCAATTCCGATATTTAACGCAGAGGACATCTGCTCAAGCGTCAGATTTTTCTTTTTGCGAAGATATTTGATTCTCTGTCCGAATGCACTTTGATCAAAGTGCATTTTGTTACCTCCATTTCGCCATTTTGAAAAAAATCGCAAATGACGGAAACGGAGGGCCCCGGCAGCGAGGGAAAAACGACAGCTTTCGACATAGAAAAAGCGCACAGCCAACCTCCGCAGGAATAAAACCTTACCGGTTCGCCTCGCTTTGC
>OGYE01000997.1_pt1 | contig 18624 bp, 8 predicted proteins | sample 1576471 | NCBI WGS metagenome assembly OGYE01 (sample SAMEA3541532, study PRJEB24748) | human gut metagenome | biome: human gut; feature: human-associated habitat; material: faeces | place: China | collected 2012
AAGATGCAAAAGATGGGCTCCACCAACACCCAGATCATCCTGAACACCCAGCTGGACCGCAACCTGACATTGGAGGAATAACAAAGTTATGCTACGCTTCTGCAAAAACTGCGGCCTGCTGGTGCCGCATGACGCCCGCAGCTGCCCCCAGTGCGGCGCACCGGTGCCCCCGGCCGCCTGCACAGCGCCGCAGCAGGGCCCTGTCCAGCCGCTGTATGACACGCCTGACCGGGACGAGGACGCTGCCGTCACTGCCATGAGCCAGAGCGCCACGGCAGCCGCACTGATCCTCTTTGCCATCCCGCTGGTCGGGCTCATCCTCGCGCTGGTGTGGAGCTTTGGCGGAACGGACAACCCCGCCCGCAAGCGGCTGGCGCGCAGCTACCTCATCCGCACGCTGGTGGTAATTGCCGTGGTTGCGCTGTTTGTGCTGGTGGTCTCGCTGGTATTCAGCGCGGTGCTGCACAGCCAGCTGGCCTACAGCTACTACTATATGCGCTGAGGAGGTGCCCATGAAAGCATCTGTCATCATCCCCAATCTGAACGGCGCGGGCTGGCTGCGGGACTCCATCGAGTCCATCTGGGCACAGACGGAGCAGGACTTTGAGCTGATTGTCATTGACAACGGCTCCACCGATGAAAGCCTGGACATTGCCCGCAGCTACCGCGGCCACGACCGCTACACGCTGATTGAAAACGCCGAAAACACCGGCTTTTCCCACGCGGTGAATCAGGGCATTGCGATTGCCAAGGGCGAATATGCCGTGCTGTTCAACAACGATGCCTTTGCCGAGCCGGACTGGCTGGCGGAACTGATCAAGACCGCCGACGCCGACCCGAAAATTTTTGCCGTGAGCAGCCTGATGCTGCGCTACTATGAGCCGGAGCTGGCCGATGACGCGGGCGATTACGTGACGATTCTGGGCTTTGCCTGCAAGCGCGGCGATGGTCTGAAGGCCAGCCGTTACACAAAGCCCTGCCGGGTGTTCAGTGCCTGCGGCGGTGCGGCGCTCTACCGCAAGTCGATCCTGGATGAAATCGGCGTCTTTGACGAGCTGTTTTTTGCCTATTATGAGGACGTTGATTTAAGCTGGCGCGCCAACAATTTCGGCTACAGGAACGTCTATTGCCCCACGGCGCGCTGCCGCCACATCTGCGGTGCCACCACCGGCGCGGTACGGTACAACCCCTTCAAAAGCATCCAGAGCGGCCGCAACAGCATCCTGCTGCCCTACAAAAACCAGCCGGTGCTGATGCTGGTGCTGAATTTTATCCCGATGCTGCTGGGGTATCTGCTGAAGGTCATTATGTTCCGCTTCCGCGGCTTTGGCAATGACTATGCCAAGGGCTTTCACGAGGCGTGGGTGGCGCTTCCGAAGCTGAACAAGCCGAAATTCCGCTGGCGGAATCTGCCCAATTACCTCTGGGTGGAGTGCAGCCTGATTGCCGGGCTGTTCCGGTACATCGTCTACCGCGTGCAGCGGGCGCTGAAGATTACGTGATTTGTGTTCTTTCTTTGCAAAGAAAGAGCCAAAGAAATTCCAAACATTCTATTTCTTGTATCGGTTACTGCTTGTATAGGCCCGGTGGTTTCCCGGGAACCGCATTTTGCGGGCGGGCATCGGCGGGGTGAGGTCACCCCCGCCCTACGAATGAACCGAAAACAATATCCTACCGTTTATCATCTACCCCGCCCCTACAAATGGGCTCCTATACGACAAGCAGCACCTGACTTCCGGTCACACGCATACCGGGAATCAGGTGCTGTTTTTACTGTTTAAAATTCTTTTTCGGTTCCTTTTCTTATAAGAAAAGGAACAAACCAAACGCTCCGCACCTTACTCGTCGTCCGCCAGGTTGCCCAGTGCCTTGGCCTGCTCAATGACCTTGGCTTCCAGCATCTGGGGCAGGGTCTCGTAGCGGACAAAGTCAAAGGTAAAGTACCCGCGGCCCTGGGTCAGCTGGCGCAGGAAGGTAGTGAAATCCTGCATCTCCGCCACAGGCACCTCGGCCTCGACAACCTGCAGGCCGTCCTCGTCCGGGTTCATACCCAGCACGCGGCCGCGGCGCTTTGTGACCTCGCCCATAATATCGCCGGTGTTGTCGGCGGGGACGTGGGCCTTCAGTGCGCCGATGGGCTCCAGCAGGATGGGGCCGGCCTCGGGGATGGCCGCCTTATAGGCCAGCTTCGCGGCCATAATGAACGCCATTTCGCTGGAATCCACAGGGTGATAGCTGCCGTCCAGCAGGGTGGCCTTCATGCCTACCATCGGGTAACCGGCCAGCACGCCGTGCTCGGCCGCCTGACGGACGCCCTTTTCAACGGCGGGGAAGAAGTTCTTCGGCACGCTGCCGCCAAAGACGTTCTCGGCAAATTCAATGCCCTCGCCCTCCACAGGCTCGAACTGAATCCAGACATCACCGAACTGGCCGTGGCCGCCGGTCTGCTTCTTGTGGCGGCCCTGTGCCTTGCAGCTCTTGCGGATGGACTCACGGTAGGGCACACGCGGGGTTTCCAGCGTGATTTCCACGCCGAACTTATTCTTCAGTTTGGCCAGCGCAACCTCCAGATGCTGGGTGCCCAGGCCGCTGATAATCTGCTGCTTTGTCTCGGCGTCCACCACAAAGTTGATGGCCGGGTCCTCCTCCATCAGGCGGGCCAGCGCGCCACTGACCTTGCCCTCGTCGCCCTTCTTGGCAACCTTGACTGCCATACGGTAGCAGCTGATGGGGTACACCGGTGCGGGCAGCGCCACAACGCGGGCCGGGTCACACAGGGTATCGCCGGTCTTGGCGGTGGCCAGCTTGGCAACCGCGCCAATATCGCCCGCGGCGATCTCCGGGGTGTCGGTCTGCTTCTTGCCGCAGACGGTCAACGTCTTGCCCAGGCGCTCCGGCTGGCCGGTGCGCGCATTGACGGCGCTGCTGGTGGCGCTCAGCTTGCCGGACAGCACCTTGATAAAGCTCAGCTTGCCCACAAACGGGTCTGCTACGGTCTTAAAGACGTAGGCGCACAGCGGGGCGGCGGGGTCGGCGGTGATTTCCACCGGCTCGCCGTTGGCCTCGCCCACAGCGGCGGCGGTGTCCGCGCCGGGCAGCAGCACATTCATATTGTACAGCAGCATATCCAGTGCCTGCATATTGACGGCACTGCCGCAGAACACAGGGGTAATCTGGCCGCTGCGCACGCCTGCGGCCATGCCCTGCACGATTTCCTCGGTGGTGAAGGCCTCGCCCTCAAAGAATTTCTCCATCAGGGCCTCGTCGGTCTCGGCGATAGCCTCGCTCATGGCCTGAATCAAGCCCTCAAAGCGGTGGCCGATGTCGGGCACGTCAATCTGCACCTGCTTGCCGCCCTCATATTTGAAGGCCTTCTGGCTGAACAGGTTGATGTACGCCACGGTGCCGTCATCCAGACGCACCGGCACAACGCAGGGGCAGACGCTGGGGCCGAACTTAATCTTCATCTGCTCCAGAATCTTGAAGTAGTCTGCGTTCTCCAAATCGGTCTTTGTCACAAAAACCATCCGCGCTTTGTTGTTTTTCATCGCCAGCTGGTAGGCCTTCTCGGCACCGACGGTCACGCCGGAACGGCCGGAAACGCAAATCAGAACGCTCTCGGCTGCCATAATGCCCTCGGCCGCGCCGGTCTCAAAGTCGAACAGACCCGGTGCGTCAATCAGGTTGTACTTCACACCCTCGTACTCAACAGGGACGACGCTGGAATTGAGCGAAGCCTTGCGGCGGATTTCCTCGGGGTCAAAGTCGCTGGCGGTGGTGCCGTCCTCGACGCGGCCCATACGCTCGGTCGCGCCACTCATATAGAGCAGTGCCTCGGTCAGCGTTGTTTTGCCGCAGCCGGCGTGGCCGGCCACCAGAATGTTGCGGATGTCTTTGCTTGCGTAGCCCATGGATCGTCAAACCTCTTTTCGCGCCGGGGCTGCTTCCGGCAGCCCTGCGGCGTAGAATTTCATTGCGGCACAGTGATTTTTGAACACTCCCGCCTGTTTGATACTACTTTACCACATTGTTGTGGAAATTTAAACAGTTTTTTCGGATTTTTTGTAAAAATTTTTGGGCAAAAGATTGTGGAAAGTGTAAAAAATCGAGGTCGATAGGGTATTGTTGTGTCCGGTGAGGCTTTCCCACACAAACCAAAACCGCCCCCGCCAACTTTGGCGGGGGCGATTCATAGTACTGAATTATTTCTTTGCCGTTTTTCTGCGGGAGCGGGCGGGTCCGCCCTCGGGCTGAATCTCCGGCACGTAGAGGCTGTAACTCAAAAGATAGCGGCCGTGGGCGGGCAAGCGGTAGAAGGACGCCTTGATGCGCTCCAGCGGGCTGGAGCCGGTCTCGGCGGCGCTGCCGGTCAGCATAACCACGTACTGCATCTCGGTGTAGCGGGCGGCCACATCGCACTGGCGCAGGCTGGTGTGGATAAGCTCCCCCAGCTGCTCCACCATAATGGAGGTCTCCGCCGGGTCGGCGTTCTGGCCGGGCGCCACCGTGATGATGGCCAGGAAAACCGGCAGGCTGTAGCGCACCTGCACACCGCGCTGCACACGGTAAATCTCTTTAAACGTTTCAAAGTCACAGACGCAGGCGCCGGTGTCCTCGGTGTCGGGCAGGGCGTCCACAAGGCGCGAGACCTCACTCTCACGGTTGCGGTCGGCCTGACGCATCTGGCGGTAGGCGGAGCCGGCGCGGCCCGGCTCAATGGCGTGGTGCAGGCAGCCCATAGCCGCGCCGCGGCGGGCCAGATCCTGCGCCTCCGCATGGCGGCCCAGTGACTCCAGCGCAACGATTTTTTCCAGATACAATCGCTCCTCGTAGGGGTCCAGCTCCAGCGCATGGGTACACAGCGTGACGATGCGGGTGCACTCGCCCCACTTTTTGCACAGTTCCAGCAGACTCAGGGTGGCGGTGCGGTACAGGCCGTGCAGCCGCACGCTGACGCCCTCCACCCACGGCTCGGACGCAGACTGCGGCAGCAGGCGGCCGCGGTACAGGTCGATAATCTGCTCATAGAGCTTGGCGCGGCTCTCGGGGCTTTCCTCCTGCCGGGCCTGCGCAGACAAGTCCTCCAACGTAAACACGTCCACGGCGCAGTCCAGATTGGGGTTCCACTGGTAGCTGCCGCGGCTGGTCACAATGCAGTTCTGCAGCTCGGTCAGGCCTTCGGCCTCAATCATATTGCGGAAGCGGTGCAGAATGGCACGCAACGCCATATCCGGGTTGGTGGAGCGCTCCCCTGCCCAGAGGGCATCGGTCAGCAGCTTGTGGGGCACACGCTGCCCACGCTGCAGCACCAGATACTGCACCAGCGCCGTGGCCTTGCGGGAGGTTGCCAGCTGCGCCAGCGCCGGCTTGCCGTTCACCAGTATCTCAAAATCGCCCAGCATTCTAATTTCAATCGTTGCCATTTTGTCACCTTCGGTATCCTATTACTGTTTCAAAGTATAACAAATTTTCACTCGTTTGTCCAGTAGTTCTATGCCGTTTTTGTTTTATCTTACCAAATTTTGTTTTACCCTCACGATTCCGAGGACGCCTTGCCGTCCCACGTGCCGGGCGCATACAAAATGGTCGGCGCGCCTGGCAGCGGCACAATCGCCTTCTGGGTGCACAGCGGTACAGCCGTGCCGTCACTGCCCATTTTGGAGACCGTCAGCACCACCGTCATGGCCGTAATGCGCGGCGTATCGGTCGGGTCCGGCTGTGACCAGCTGCGGGCATAAAAGTGCAAATCGCTGATGTACAGCCCCATGTAGGCATCCTTGGGGTAGGCGGTTGTGTAGGCGTAGGCCATATAGTCGATGGCTGGGATGCTTCCACCGTTCGTGTCCGTTCCGGCCGCCCTGTTGTGCTGCGGGTTGCCGTACTTGTCGCTACCATTCAGGGCGTCACGGTAGTAGCGCATATGCAGGTAGCCGTTCAGGTCTGCGGCCTGTGCCTCGTCCAAAAGCGCCGTGTTATCACTCTTTTTCAGAGCAGGCACAAGGTCCTTATCCAGTATTTCAATATGGTTGGGGTAGACGCTGAATTCCAGCGCTGTGCCGTCACTGTAGCTTGACTGTGCATCAAACACACTGTTCAGATTGGCTTCATCGGTCGCGCCGTTGGTAAAGCGGATATACCCATTTGCGTGCATAACCTCGCCGCGGATGGTTTCAATCAGGGCATCGGCCAGATTCTGGGCGCGGGTCTGCTGCTGGATCTCCATATACGCCTGCGCGCTGGGTCGTATCAGCGTGACCGCCGCCAGCGTGAACAGCGACAGCAGCACCATGCAGACAATCAGCTCCACCAGTGTTGTGCCGTTTTTGTTTCTGACTGGCTGCATCATTGTGCGTTGTCCCCCGTTCCCGGCGTTGTGGCTGTGGGCTCTTTATAATAGCGGTGGAACGTGTAGTTTTCTTCTTTTGTGGTGCCATCCTCGGTCACTTGGGCCTGTGTTTCCACGCTTTGCAGCTGCACTCTGTCAACGGTAAACTGGTCAAAACTGAAGCGCAGGCTCTCTTTTCCGGATTCCGTCTGCCAGCTCGGTCCAGTCCCCCCTGTCGGGTAGAGCCCGGCGCAGAAGGCGTAGGCGGTTTCCCGCAGGGTTTCCGCCTTGCGGGACATAGCGCGGGCGTACCGCAGCGACACCACAAACATAGCGGTAAACATCAGCAGCAGCATAAACGAGACAACCACTTCCACAATGGTCTCACCGCGCCGGTTTTGCAATATTTTTTTCATGGGCGGTCACTCCTGTGTTGTAGTTGTTCTCTGCTTGACGCCGCGCGTGTAGGTGATGCCTTCCGGGCTATTGGTGTTAAAGTGCGGCACGATCCGTTTGGCTTCGCTGTCCTGGGTGATTGTAACGGTATCACCGCCAGCAGGCGGATTAAATGTGTTAGGGTTGTCATTACTCCATGTATACTGCGTAGTAGCGCTATCCAGTGTATAGTAACTTACATCATAATGCACCGCACGGTCATAGGTTACTGTGTAGGAGAAGCTCTCCCCGTCCTTTTTCACCGTGACCGTCACATCAAGCTGCATATCCACCAGCTTATAGCTATCGTTTTCCCAGTTGCTCAGTACCGTCTTCCATTGACCATCACCGGAGCTGATAGACAATCCTACAACGGAGGAGTTCAGGTTCAGCTTGTCCGCCTCCTCGCCGGGGCGGCGGCGCAGCGTGACGTGTATTTCATCCGCACCGTCGCTGCCGTCCGCGCTTAGGGTTGCGTCAAAGGTAGTTGGCTTGGGGGCCTCCTGCTCAAACGGATCATTGCCGTAAAACTCGCTGGTCATATAAGTATTATTCACGAATTTGGCAAAGCTGCTGGTTGCATCATTCAGCTCTTCACCCAGCACGTCAGAGAAGCCCGTGGCAAGCTGGTAAACTTCCTGCTCCAGCAGTTGGCGGTTGGCGTTGGCCGTCAGCACAGAGGCTGCGTACACCAGCGCTGCCGACAGTGACACAAACACCGCCCCAATGCAGAGCACTAATATCATGGAAAGCCCCTGCCTGTCGCGCAGGATACTGCGTGCTTTTGGGCGCATACTGCCACCTCCTTTTTTGTGGTTACAATCAGGCCGCTGGCTGTTCTGCGGGCGGCTGTACAGTTTGTTCGGGTTCTGCGGGCGCAGCGGTTTCCGGCGTCTTTATCTGCACAGGTGCAGTTTCCATCAGCACTGTCGGCTGCGGTGCTGCCTGCACAGCTATTTCGGGCTCGGTCTGCTCATCCGTTATGTCATTAACTGCCACAACAAGCCGCGGTTCTGTCGCCTCCTGCGTGTTGGTTTGCGGCGCATTGACCGTAACCAGCGTTTCTGCGGATTCAACAGTCTTGTCATCCTCGCCGTTATCGGCTTTATACGGCAGCGCTTTAACCGTCACAGTTTGGGTGTTCTTGGCCAGCTCGCCGCTGCCGCCTTCCGGCTGGTTGAGCAGCTCCGGCAAGGTCAGGCGCAGTACGTTGCTGTCTGTGCCCTGTACAAATTCCAGCATCGGCACAACATCAACGGCATAGTAGGACGTAGTATCACTACTGACCAGCTTGCCGGTCAACCGCGTTGCGCGGCTGGTCCATTCCTTGCTCCACAAGTAACCGATAACAGTGCCGTTTTCGTCGGTTGCTGTTACCTCCGTCGGCAACAGGCTCAGGTCATACCAGCCGCGGCCATCGGCTTCGGTCTTGGTGATTTCATATGTCAGCGGCTTAGCTTCCTCACCGGTCAACGCAAGCTCAACAGTCTTTTCCACCTTCTGGATTTCACCAATCGGGTGTTCCTTACCGTCAGCGTCCGTATATGCCTGATTGTTTACCGTGACCGTCACCGTATACGGCACGTCATCCTCATTATACGGCTTCACCGTGAACTGATAGCGGTTTGTCAGGCTGCGCGTTTCGCCGTTGTCCGATGTATACAGGTTGCCAATCGGCCATTCGACCGTGCGGCGAGTCAGAGTAAGCGTTTCTGTACCGCTCGGCATAGCGCCATCAACCGGTGCGTTCTGATACAGGTTCACCTCTTGCGTATACTCAGCTCTGCTGTTATCCGCCTTCGGTGCGTCCAGTTTAATGGCAGGCAGCTGCATATCCTGGGCAGCTGTCGAAGCGCCAGCGGTATAGTAGTACCAGTTCGATGCTGCATCGCTGCTGCCGGCGGGGGTCATGCTGCGCAGGGCAGGCAGCAGCCAGCGGCGGGCATACTCCGGCTTCATGGTGAAGCTGCTGCTGATGCTGATGCTAGCGCTGTCCGTGGTGCTGGTTGCAGTGGGTTCGCCGCCGTCCTTGTTATCATCGGCAATAATGCGCAGCACACGGTCGGTATCGGTTGCATCGGTCAGCATTCCGTCAAGTGCGGTTTGCAGTGCCGTCAATGCCGTGGCCTTTTCGGCGGGCGTTTTGCTGCTGCTGTCCTGATAGGCCGCTGCCAGCTCGGCGATTCTCTTATAATCAGCCACATCTTTAAACAGGTAGCCCGTATAGTAGTAGCTTGCCGCGCCATTTTCGCTCACATTCAGGGTCAGAGTTTCGCTATTCAGGAAGTCCTCCTGACTGGGCGTCCCGTGGCTCAGCGATGCACTGCTTACAGTCGGGGCGGCAGTACGGTTGGCAATCACTGCATCTGCACTGACGCCGTTCGCACTGCGGAAGGAGTCTCCTTCCTTGCCCTCGGCCACGACATAGAAGCGCAGGGTCTTACCCTGATACTGCTCCAAGTCGACTGTGTGGCCGGTTTCTGTAATGCCTTCCCACTTGCAAAGATATGTCCATGCATCGCGGTTTTTCTGTTCAGCGTAGAGGGTATAGCTCGCCACATTGCCCGTACCGGCAGACCACGAAACCGTGTAGTGCAGGGCATCGGCGTTGTTGTCCTCCACCTGGCTGATGCCGTCCACAATGCTGACGGCGGCAAGACGCTGCATAACCGCGCAATCCGCCGTCCCCGCCGCGCCAATGGCATTCTTCTCATTGTTATCCTTGGTGTTCGGCACACGGGTGACATGAATCTGCACCTTGTCATACTGCCAGCTTGTTGCCAGTACATCCTCGACACAGAAATTCAACGTATATTTACCATTCCCATCAAACTTCACATGGCTGGCCAGCGAGTTATTTTTTTCGTCTTTCGGCTCAAGTTTTTCTTTGATTGTTACGGTCTTTGTCTGTCCGTTTTCGTCTCGAACCGTCTGGGTGGAATAGCCATACAGCGTAATGGCGTAGATATGTTGCTTTTTGTCGGGAGTTCTGCCGTCATTTTCGTACTGTGTCCACGTGAATGTGTAGTTCAGCTTGTTCTCGGCATCGGGGTTAAGAATTGTGCCTGTTGCCTCTTCGCTTACCATCGGCGCGGGCAGGATGTTCAGCCTCAGCTCATCACGGCGGATCTGGTACATAATAAAGTCTTTTTTCGTTGTATTGCCAAGTCCCCATGGGTCATCCGGCGCAAAGAATTGCAGCGGTGTCAGGTGGGCATAGCTGAATGTACCGTCGTCATTGCGTATAATTTCAATACCGTTATACCAGCTGATAGGCCTGCTCTTCCCATTTTCTTTGATAGCCGCAGCGGCCTCATCCGGCGAGTCGGTTTCGCCCCAACGAGTTACAACCTGACTGTACCCAGCATCAACTGGCACAGAGATAATCTGCAAATCGGTATAAGTACCGTCAAGAGCCTCAACAGGCAGATTGTCCAGCACAAACTCAGATTCTGTGCTGTACACGGGTTTTGTCACGGCGGCCAGCGTCACATACTGACCTTTCAGCGATTGCCCATTAATAGTTTTATCCTCGCCGCCGTTCTGTTCGCCCGCGTATTTGCCAAGCAGCATTACACGATACCGGGGTACGATGTTCAGAATCGTGTTCGGCGTAAAGCTAAGTTTTACCGTAATTTTCAAATCATCTGTATTAGTACCGCTGATTATAGGCTCGCCCTTGTTTCCGTAAGTAGTGGTGGAGTGAGTTACGTCAAACGCATTACCATGGACAAGGCCGGGGTTACCTGCCTCCTGATTCACTTTCGTGCCATCAAAGTATGTTTTGGGAATGCCAACTGCCTCGTCATACGTCTGCGAATCCATCCACTTGTCTGTACTTGCATCGGCGGGGGTTGCTTTTGCGCGCAAGCGGGTTGCCTCGCCAAGTCCCTGTGTTATGGGGACCTCGGGGTTTTCCGGCGTAACTGTAATTTCAGTAGTTGAGCGGTTCAACAGATATGCCTTAATCTCACAGGAAACACCTTGGTACGCACTTGCATTTTTCAACACAAGATATTGTCCATAAGCCTGACCATTGGTGTTCTTCTTTATCAAACGCACTTCCAGTTCGGGCGTAGGTAAGGGGCGCAGGAATGTAACCTTGCCGGTGGTTTCTTCCTCCCCGGCATTGACTGCACCATTCACAGCCTTAACGCCAATATAGAAGTTTGTGCTGTCACCAAGGGCTGTTGCCATATCGTCATCGGCATCAAACAGATACCGCGTACCGTACACAACAATATTTGTGTAGTTCTCCCCCAGCGGCACAAAGTTTCCATTCTCATCGGGTTTATACAGTGTAACCAAATAATGGCTGACTTTTTGCATGGTATTGCCGGTAATCACAGCATCATTCGTTGGGGCTGTCCATGTAACCTCATAGCGGCCATAGACAGTTGTGCCAGTATTGTCATGGGTAACATTCAGGTTTGTAACCTTATCCGGCGTACCCACATCCAACATCGTGCTGTAATAGTTTTGAATCAGCTCGTCAGTGATGTCCGCCATGCTCGGCGTTGTATCACCGTCTTGGTCTTTGTACCACAGTAAAATTTTCGCACACTCACGCGTATCACTTGTTGTTGTATTCAAATAGCGGCGAATTTCGCGCAAGCTCCCGTCTGTCGGCGTATTGATAAAACAATATTGCGTGTCAACGTCATCCACTTTACGGTTATTCATCATACCGGCAGCAAAGAAGCGGGCTGTTCCGTCAGCCATGGAGTTATTAACACCGGCAAAGAGACGTGTGCCGTAATAATAGTTCTGTGTATTGTTCGTGTTACCCCAAATTCCTTGTGCGCCTCTGTTTTGTACCTCCTCATACATTGTTTTCATTGCTTTATTATAGCTGTTATTAAAGCTGAATGCTGCATCCATAAAATAGTTGCCGTAGGCCACTATATTTTCACTGCCGCGGTTCGTTGCAATAGGTGCCAAATAAGCGCTGTGGCCATTGCTGTATGCCGTTGTACCGTTCTGATCATACAATGCAAAGCAGTTTGTAACAGTTGTAGAGGCTGTTGTAGCACTACCGCTACCGCGGTTGCCGCAGATACCCGCAATAATAGACTGTCGGTTCTTAGGCGATATATCAATTTTTGTTGCATAGTTACGGCAACGGTCAATGTAAACCTCGACCTTATCCGGGTTCGACACACTGCCGCTGCCCCACGGGCCAAGCCAGCCCATAATGCCCGCTGCAAGAGATTCGCACTCCATTGTCACGTCGCCGTTTACACAATCCACAATATTGATGCGCAGATAGTCATTTGCACCGTCTGCCATCAGTACCTTGCCCAAAATACCCGCAATATCGTTTGCGCCGTATTTCTTTGTTCCCTCCCAAATACCATAGGATTTTATATCTCCATGGTTCTGGCAAGACAGGATACTTGCCGTACCACCGGGAGTAGGCTTATCAAAATAGCCCACAATACCGCCGATTGTACCAGACTCATCGCCGGAGTTCGTGTTGGTGCAAAGATTTCCGAAGTTGAACGACCGTTCAATAGTGCCGCCATTTTTCAGCCACGATGCAATAATGCCCCCGATAAAGTTGGAGCCGCTGTCAAACACCGTACCATAGTTGACGCACCGGCGGATAACCCACTTGTCATCGTTGGTATTCTGCTGCACGCCGATAATGCCGCCGACGTAGGCAATATTTTTATTCTTTGTATTTGTTTTATCGTCATCATCTGTATCGTTTTTTCTGGTAAACCGGCGCACGGCGGCGCAGTTTACCAGTGTGTTCAAATCGCCGGTGGCCTCGTTCATGCCAATCATACCGCCGACTTTGGAATCATCGGTCGTGTTGTCGGCATAGACAAACCACTTGCCCGTGGCATCGTTGGTCATGGTGCCGCTGACGCTGTTAAAGCCCGCAATACCTCCCAGATAACCGCCGGATTTATCGTTTGCCGAAGTCCGCCCACGCAGACCCACCAGCAGGTCATTTTTGGAAAGACTGCTGTTATAAACACTTGCGTAGCCGCCGTCAGAAACCGTATCAACACCCTTCAATGCGCTATAAGTGCCTTTGCCATCGTTCTTCATATCGGCAACCATAGCATTGATATTGCCGTTGGTTTCGTCCAACCAATCGTTCACCCGATTGACAAGGGCAGTCCCTCTGTTTGCCGTAAATGCCCCCTGGGCGCCGCTGTTGGTGATGCTGCCGCTGTTGGAGCCTGCAATGCCGCCCACAAAGCCAAACCGTGCCGTAATGATGCTGCCGCCGTTTGCTGTGGCAGCAACATAGCTGCTTTCCACCGTGCCTTTATTTTGCCCGGCAATGCCGCCCACGTGGCTGGCACTGCTCAACTTTTGCTCGGTGGTCTGGCTGTCGCTCAGTGCCGATGCGCCCTGCACCTGCAGCGTGATGCTGGCAACCGTGCACCCGGTAACCTTGCCGCCGTTCAGGCCGACAATGCCGCCCACCGTATCGCCGGTGTTCGTTGCGCCATTTATAATGTTGCTGGCATTGTTTGTATCGGCCGTGCCCAGCACGCCCTGATAGGTACACTGATCCAGAGTGCCGCTGTTGCTGCCAACAACGCCGCCCAGATTCACATATTTACCCAGATTGTCCGTCACGTTCAGCGTGACATTTGCAGTATTGACTTTTCCGCTATTGGTACCAACCGCGCCGCCAAGGTTGACTATGTCCGCGTTGGCAGTCAGGCCGTTCAGATTCAGCGAGCCATTCTTAACCGTAACATTCTGCACATTACCGCTGTTGTTGCCTGTGATGCCGCCCACGTTGGTTGCCTTGCTGTTGAACTTAACTAGGCCGGTCAGCTCCACACCATCAATGGTGCCGGTGGCATTATTGATAGCCGTCACCGCGCCGATGCTCTCGCCCGTGGCATTGATTTCACATTTCGCAATGCTGCCGCCGGTAATTGTACCGTTATTGATGGGGGTAAAGCCTGATGCGTCACCCAGTGCCACACCAACCTTTACACCGATGGAAACTGTTGCATTGTTAATGCTTGCCTGGGCCGTGTTTGTGCCGGAAATACCGCCTGCATAGCCGTTGGTGGCGTACACGGTATAGCTGTTGGCGGCTGCAGCGGCGGCGTTACTGCAGTTTTCAATCATGCCGCTGCCCTCATTGTTGCCCGCAATGCCGCCCGCATACTGGCCGTTTACACGCACATAGCCGCCGTTTATCAGCTGTACATTGCTGATTTTTGCATAGTTTGCGCCAGCAGCACCGCCCGCGTAGTTGCCGGATGCCAGAATCGCACCGCCAACCTTGCCGCCCATAATGGTGGCAGGGTTCGTGCCGCGGGTGTTGTTGCTGCCCGCAATGCCGCCCGCATAGCTGCCCGCCGTCACGCTGACATTCAGCTGGGTGTCATTTTCCAGCGTGACCGTGCCGCAGTTCATGCCTGTGATACCGCCCGCGCAGTAATCCGCCTGCACCGAGTAATCAAGGCTGCTGTTTGTGGTATAAGCAATCATCGCATCCGGCAGATTGACGCCCGCGACACCGCCAATCAGGCTGCTGCCGCGCACCGTTGCGTTGGTCTGCATCGCGGAATTTTCAATGTTTCCGTTGTTGACGCCCGCAATACCACCCAGATACTGGTAGCCGCTCTGCTGGCTGCCCAAGGCGGAATAGGTTTGACTGTTTGTAATTGTGCCGTCGTTCCAGCCGGTAATGCCGCCCGCCACGCTCTCATGTGTAACCGCACCGTAGTTTTTGCAGTCGTCCAGCTTTGTATATTGGGCCGCATAGCCGACGATGCCGCCCGCAAAGTAGGCGCGGTCGGCCAGCGTCCGGCTATCGCTGGGGTTGGGCTGTGTCAGGGTAATGCCAGAAATTTCAAACGCACTCAAGCTGACACCCCCGCCCAGGGTGCCGTTATTGTTGTATTTGCTCACACGGCCCGTAGAGGCTGCGTTGCTTTGCGTGCCATTTGTGGCGTTGGTGATGGTCAGCTTTGTTTCGCCGTAGTTGTAGCCGACAATGCCGCCCACATAGGCGTTGGCGCTGATATTCAGCTGGTTGGCAAAGCCAGTAAATGTGACCGTGCCTTGCGTGTTATAGGTCAAGCCGCTGCCAGCCGCAATCTGCAGCTTGCCGCCGTTATTATCAACCGAGGGAAGTATACGCTCCGTAATCTGTGCCGGGGCCGCCGACAGCAGGCAGTTATAGCCGATGATGCCGCCCGCAAGGCCCTCCGCCTCCACGCGGCCGTTTGCGGTTTGTGTGGCAAAATTGCCGGTTCCTGTTCCATTGCTGCTTGTGACGGTAAACGTATTCGCATCAGGCGCCACCGGCATATTGGCACCAATCACACCACCAACGCAGAGCTCACCGTGTACCAGCGATGTTTTCACATTAACCATGGGCAGATTGGGTGCCATGTTCAGGCCCACCATGCCGCCGACCGCCTTGCCACCGACATACACTGTCGTGCCGTCCGTGCCGGTTTGCGCCACGGCCTCGCCAATGACCTGACCCGTGACGGTCAGTACGTCACCCTTTGTGTTGGTGATTTGTGCCGTAGCATCGTTATAGCCAGCCACGCCGCCGACATAGTTTTTGCCGTACAGCACGGCGCCCATCGACACAGTCGTTGCCGTACCGTCCCATGTGAGGACAGCATTTGTACCATTGCTGCCGACCAGACCACCTACAAAGTCCGCGTAGATGGTTTCTTCTTTGCCGGATACCATGTAGGTGCTCAGATTTTTCAGCAGGGTAATGCGGCTGCTGTTGGTCGCATTGTCCGATGCCATGCTGTTGGTGCAGTTTTTAATTGTAGCCGTAGTTGTTGTGGCAGTGCCGGTTGCGCCCCACGTGGCATCATTCAGGCCCGCAATACCGCCCACATAGGCAGCATTCTGCCCAAGGCCCGCCACAAGGCCGGTGTTCTCCATGCTGCTGATGGTGCTGCCTGCGCCGTTGACCGACACTATACCGCCCACATAGCGGTTGCCGAACACATAGCTTGCGTTTGTGCCGCCGGTGACTTCCAGACTGCTGCCGGTAAAGCCGCCCGCAATGCCGCCCACAAAGGTACGGCCCAGCACATAGCCCTTTTGCACGCTGCAGTTCGTCAGCGTAATATTTTTGCCAAAGCCAATCAGGCCGCCCACAAAGTCACCCTTCAGCGGGCTGGATTCCTGGATGATGCCGTTTGCGTCGTAGCCCTTCTGGATCTGGCTTGTCAGCGATGTGCCGGTCAGGTTGCTGCGGGTACTGCTGGTGCAGCCGGTCAGGTTGACATTCTGGGTGTAGCCCGCCAGGCCGCCGAAGAACTGCCCCAGCACACGGCTACCGCCCTCCGTGCTGCCCTGATAGTTAGCGCCCGCGCTGACCGTGCCGGTGTTGGCAAGACCGGTCACCGTTGCAGTCATTGCTGCGCTGTTGTAAATATTTCCTGCAATACCGCCCACAAAGCCGTTGCCTGTGACAGCAGCTGCGTTTTTGATGGCAGCATCTGCGTTGGTCTGGTCTGCCGTTATCAGACTTGCCGCGTCCAGTGTGCCGAACACGCCGCCCACGCCGACACTGCGCCAGACGGTTTCGGTCGTTGTGCCGGGTTCCGCAGCGGCGGCTGTGTAGCGGGCTTTGTCATTCACCGTAGTGTTGTTTGCAGTGGTGGTTGCCTTATCCTGCAGCAGACCGGCTACGGTGACATTGCTGGCAACCTCCAGATTGGTTGCCGTGACACCGGTGCTGGTCTTATCTTTGGGTATGGCAACGCCCACGAGGCCGCCAATGCCGCGCGGCTCGTTTGTATAGTAGGTATATGCTTTGTTATTTACTGGTTTTTTTTCTTCTTCACGCGCAGTTACTGTGGCCGTTTCGTCAAAGGACAGCATAGCCAGCACCTGTGACTTCAGCGCGTTGTTGAGGCCGTGCGTCAGGCTGCAGTTTTCGAGTGTGCCGGTGTTGACGCCACACAGCGCACCCACCGCGCGGACCCCGCCGCGGTACTCTGTGTTTTGGTCATCTAACGCGCGCAGAACGGTGGTGTCCGTCAGCTTCAGGGTAGTGCCAGCAGCGGCGGCCTGCTCTACAGGGATAACCTCTGCGTTGACCTGCAAATCCACATCGCGCAGGGTGATGTTTTTAAGTGTGCCGTTGTTCTCGCCCACGAGGCCGATATAACAGTCAAGCAGGCTATCCTCTTTCTGCTTGCCCGTTGCCGACACCGACGTACCGCGCAGCTGCAGATTGGCAAGGGTAAGGTTGCTGCCGTTCAGCGTGATGCTATCGCTCAATTTCGGGATGGTCGGCCACGCGACAGGATTCTCTGTCGAAGGAACCTTCGCGACCGGCTTGCCGTTGGGTTCATCATTCGGGCAGTAGACCGTCACGCTGCCGGCCGTCCAGTTCAGCACACTGACGCCGAACCCCTGCGGGGTCATCGTATAGGTTGCGCCGCCTGTAACTTTCCAGCCATTTTCATCGGCCCAGCGTGTATTGTACAGATGACGGTAATATTTCAGCTCCGCCTTTTTTGCCGTGGATTTTTCGGCAAACAGTGTGTTTTCGGTGTTTGTCTTTACCTCGGTGCTGGCGGTGTAGTTATCGTTGTATCCCTCCCTCGGCTGGGCCTGCATAGTGATGTAGAAGTCCTGCGGCTCAGTATTGCCGGGCAGCAAGCGGATAATGCTGAACAGACTTGTGTCAGCCGTATCCTTGTCATTTTCACAGGCGCGCAACAGGTCAGCGCTAGCCATTGCGTCCAGCGTCAGGACAAAACTGCCCTTATTGTAGCTCAGCGGATACGAAAGGTCCGTTTCCTTTGTTATTGTTTCATTTTCACCGTAAATTTTGGTATGTAATTCGGTAATCTGCTCTGTTTTATTGCCCGGCAGCTTTATCTCAATCTCAAACAGCAGCTTATTACCAACCGCGCTGTAGGCCTTGGCAATATACTGTACCTGCGTGTCGCGGTTTTCATCGCCGTCCCAGCTCAGGGTCAGGGTCTCGGTATTGGACAAACGCGGGTTCTTGACCTTCAGCCGGGTCTGCTGCAGCTCCACCACGTTGACGCGGTCCTCGGCCGAGTAGTAGCCCACCAGGCTGTCATTGCGGCGGTGGCTGTAGCTGCGGTCGATAATATTGGTCTGGCCGGTGCTGTCCGTAAAGCGCAGCTTGTCGGAGTTTGTATCGTAAAAAACCGAGTACACCTGCCCGCTGGCGGCATCAATCTCAATGCAGACAGAGGCATCCAACAGCGATTCATCGTAGATATACTCGTCCAGCAGATTATGCACAAGCTGGTTATTACTTGTATCGTCTGATGTCTTATCGTAATAAAGGGCATAGATATTGCTGTTCAACTCGTCCAGCTCAGCCTGCGTATGATTTGTCGTATCAGTAAAATGCGTGCCGACATCGCCGACATCGCGCACCTGTGCGCGGAAATCATCCAATTCCCCTGCCGTATCCAGGCGCGTCAGGGCAATCTGCGCCGCCTGGAACAGTGTGCGGGCGTTGGCCTCGTTTTTCTCAAAGCGTGCCAGACGGATGTAGCCAATCAGGCCGCCGCCCACAAGGGCAGCCAGAATCGCCGTGATGGCCAGCACGACCATCAGCTCCACCATTGTAAAGCCCTTTTTGAATTTTTTGTTGCTTTGCACCATAGATGATCCCTATATACTTCCTGTGCTTCTTTTTCAGAAGGACATACTTTCAGACTATATATACTGCTATTATACCTAAGCAGGCGCGATTTCGCAAGAAATTTCCGCAGATTTCAACAAATTCACACTAAAGGCAACACCACACAATTCCCGCCTGACGGCTTAAGCACCGCTGCTGCGGCTGCGACGTACAATCTGCGTTGCAAAAATGCTCGGTAATACATCCAGTATTACCTGCGCTTTTT
>OGYE01001007.1_pt1 | contig 18492 bp, 18 predicted proteins | sample 1576471 | NCBI WGS metagenome assembly OGYE01 (sample SAMEA3541532, study PRJEB24748) | human gut metagenome | biome: human gut; feature: human-associated habitat; material: faeces | place: China | collected 2012
CGGACAATGCGAAATGCGTTGCCCAGACTATGCTATCTTTGTAGATAAATAAAAAGGAGTGAGGTAACCCATGTCAAGAATCCTGCTGTTACAAGGTAACCAAGCGGTTGTTGAGGGTGCGATTGCTGCCGGTGTAAAATTTTACGGCGGTTATCCGATCACCCCTTCTACCGAAATTGCTGAACAATTAGCTCTGCGTCTGCCGCAGGTTGGCGGTAAATTTATGCAGACTGAAGACGAAATCGCCGGTCTCGGCACTGTTATCGGTGCATCTATGGCCGGTAAAAAGGCTATGACCGCAACCAGCGGCCCGGGCTTCTCCCTGAAACAGGAAATGCTCGGTCTCGCCTGCAGCGCCGAAATCCCCTGCGTTATCGTTAACGTACAACGTGTAGGCCCCGCAACCGGCCAACCGACCTCCCCCGCACAGGGCGAGGTTATGCAAACCCGCTGGGGCACCCACGGTGACCACTGGCTGATTACCGTTTCTCCGTCCAGTGTTCCCGAATGCTTTGACCTGACTTTGCGTGCAGTAGCATTGAGCGAAAAATATCGTTGCCCGGTTATTCTCCTGATGGACGAGGTTATCGGCCATATGCGCGAGAAAATCGAGCTTCCCGACAACTATGATGAAATTCCGCAGGCAGAACGCAAGCGCCCGACCTGCGCACCCGAAGATTATCTGGCTTACGGCTGCGAAGAAGGCTCCAAGGTTCCTGCTATGGCAGACTTCGGCAGCGGTTACCGCTGGCACGTATCCGGTCTGGTACATGACGAAACCGGTTTCCCGAAAGGCACCGGCGAAGCAACCCGCACCTCTCAGGATCGTCTGCGCACTAAATTAGAAGATAACTTAGACGACATCGTACAAGTAGAAAACTATCGTATGGAAGATGCCGAATTTGCTGTTGTAGCCTTCGGCGGCGCTGCCCGCACTGCTTATGAAGCAGTTGACATGGCACGCAAGGAGGGCCTGAAGGTTGGCTTCGTCCGCCCGATTACCATCTGGCCGTTTGCTGAAAAGCAAATGCAGGAGCTGGCAGGCAAGGTTAAAGGCATCCTCGTACACGAGCTGAACTGCGGCCAGTACGTTTTGGAAGTTGAACGTGCGGTAGCAGGCAAAGTTCCTGTAAGCCTGTACGCTAAATACGATAACGAATCTGCTACTCCGGCCGAACTGTTAGCTGAAATCAAAAAGGCTATGGCCTAACGGATGAGAGGAGAAAAAACGATGAGTGAAATGGAAAATTTAATCAATAAATATTTCCGCCCGGGCCGTCTGCCTCACATCTGGTGCCCCGGCTGCGGCAACGGCGTTATCACCGGCGCCATTGTAAAAGCAATTGATAAGCAAGGTCTGGCAAAAGACGACGTTGCAGTAATCAGCGGCATCGGCTGCTCCAGCCGTTCCTCCGGTTATCTGGACTTCAACACCGCCAACACTCTGCACGGCCGTGCTCTGCCGATTGCTACCGGTGTAAAAATGGCTAACCCTGCACTGAACGTTATCGTTTGCAGCGGTGACGGTGACTGCACCGCTATCGGCGGCAACCACTTGATTCATGCAGCACGCCGCAATATTGATTTGACTCTGGTTGTTTTCAACAACAGCATTTACGGCATGACCGGCGGTCAATATTCTCCGATGACCCCGATTCATTCCAAAGCAACCACCGCTCCGTACTACACTGTTGAACCGAGCTTCAATCTGCTCGATCTGGCAAAAGCTGCCGGTGCAACCTATGTAGCACGCGCAACCACCTACCATGTTCCCGTACTGGTCGATGTTATCGCTAAAGGCATTGCTCACAAAGGCTTCTCTATCATCGAAGCAGTAAGCGCTTGCCCGATTTCCTTCGGCCGTCAGAACAAGATGGGCGGACCTGCTCAGATGATGGCTTGGCAGCGTGACCATGGCGTTATGAAGGCTGTTTGTGATCGCATGGATGAAGAGAAAAAGGCTGCAGCAATTGCTGCAGGCAAATTCCCCATCGGCGTTCTCTACGAAAACAACGACGTTATGGAATACACCAAGGCATATGACCAAATTATTCAACGTGCACAGGAGGGTAAATAATTATGAGACATAGCTTTCGTTTCTCCGGTACCGGTGGTCAGGGCCTGATCACTGCTGGTATTATTTTAGCCGAAGCTGCCCTCTTAGACGACAAGCTGGCTGTACAATCCCAATCCTACGGCCCGGAAGCCCGCGGCGGCTCCTCCAAGGCCGAGGCTATCATCAGTGATGAGCCTATTTACTTCAGCCGTGTTATCTGCCCGGATACTCTGCTGGTAATGAGCCAAGAGGCTGCCAACAAATTCATTGCCGACTGCGATGAGCACACCACCGTTATTACCGATACTCTTTTCGTAAGCGAGGTTCCCGGCAAGTACGGTAAACGCGTTGACCTGCCTATCACCCACACTGCCAACACTGTTTGCGGTAAGACACTGTTTGCGAACATCGTTGCTCTGGGCGCAGTAGTTGCACTCACCAAATGCGTTTCCAAAGAAGCAATTCTCAAGGCTGTACTGAACCGTGTTCCGAAAGGAACCGAAGAAGCTAATACCAAAGCTCTCGAAGCTGGTATGGCACTGATTGAGAAATAAAATCTGACCTATACAATTAAAGCTGTTGCTTTCGGCATTCACGCCGGAGGCAGCAGCTTTTTTGCGTATAAAAATTTCTAGCATACTGGAAACTCTTGTATTATTCATAAAAAGTTTCTTGTATACTAGAAACTATTACTTCTTTTGTGAAAAGTTTCTTGTACACTGGAAACTCTTGCATTATTTCGGCTTTCATTCTATAATAAAGCTAGACGAAAGCAAGGTGATAGACTATGATTATACGTCAACAATATATGCAGCAAATACGCGACTTCATTGATACACCAGTTATCAAAATCATTACAGGCATGCGTCGCTGTGGTAAAAGTGTTCTTTTAGAGCTGACTAAACAGGAGCTGCTTAACCGCAATGTTCTACCTGAAAATATTATTATGATTAACTTTGAATCCTTACGCTACGAACGCTTAAAGGATTACAAAGCCCTATATAACGCCATAATGGATAAAGCAGAAAAGCTATTCGGGAAAATTTATATTTTGCTAGATGAAATACAAGAGGTAGCCAATTGGGAAGAAGCTATAAACTCCTTCCGCGTTGATTTAGATTGCGATATTTATATAACCGGTTCAAATGCAAAGCTCTTATCCAGCGAATTAGCAACGCTACTTGCAGGCCGCTATGTAGAAATCAAAATATTCCCCTTAACCTTCAAAGAATACTTGCAATTTGCAGCAAGCAATCCGGCAGAAGCTAAATTTAGCCAGCAAGAGCACTTCCGTAATTATCTACGCTTTGGCGGCTTGCCCGGTATTCATCAGATGAAATGGGATTCTGTACGTATTTATCAATATCTTACAGACATTTACAATTCCGTACTACTGAAGGACGTTATCAGCCGCAACAGCATTCGTGATACGGCATTGCTAGAGCGCATTATTGTTTACCTGATGGATAATATTGGTAACACCTTTTCCGCTAAAACAATCTCTGACTTTTTGAAAAGCCAAGGACGCAAGCTTAGTATAGAAACAGTCTATAAATACCTGAAAGCTTTAGAAAGTGCGTTTTTAATTTACAAAGTCAACCGCTTCGACCTGAAAGGAAAACGAATTTTGGAAACACAGGAAAAATATTATCTTGCAGATTTAGGTATCAGGCATGCCGTTCTTGGTTATCGCGATAATGATATTGCTGGTTTGTTGGAAAATGTCATCTACAATGAGCTTACCTGCCGTGGCTTTGAAACCAATATCGGCAAGCAAGGCGTAACAGAGATTGATTTCATCGCCAACAAACGTGATACTCGTCTTTATCTGCAAATCTGCTACGTGCTCACGCCGGAAAATACTGAAAGAGAATTTTATCCGCTCGAAACCATCAATGACAACTACGAAAAGCTAGTCCTAACAACTGACACACTGCTTGACATCAATCGACATGGCATCAGGCAGAAAAATATTATAGACTTCCTTTTAGATAAATAACAATTAAAGCTGTTGCCTTCGGCATTCACGCCGTAGGCAGCAGCTTTTTAATTTTTAGCTGGCTAATTATGCAAAATGTCATGCAAATGCCACAAACTTACGCTATAATATACAAGTACAATAGGTTTTTAACTTCAAGGAAACGAGGAATCTACTATGAAGATATTGAAAATATTATGTTGTATGGCAGCCGTCTGCCTCACAGCCTTCAGCCTGAGCGGCTGCAGTCTGCAAAAGCCTGATAACAGTCTTGGCAGAGGCACAATCAGCATCCCCACCTATGCAGTCAAGGCTCCGACAGCAGGCAAGCTCATAGGTCTTATCAGCGAAAAGGGCGAGCGCATCAGCAAGGGCCAGCCGCTTTTTGCTATCGGTGACGCAAAGCTGGATAAGCAGGTTAAGGACCTGGCAACCCAGGTTGCCAAGGCCGAAGCTGATTTAAAGCGTATGCAGCAGGGCACGCCGACGGCAGCACCGATTGCTGACACTTCTCTGGCGCAGGCCAACGTAGCGGCGGCACAGCAAAAGGCCGCTAAGATGAACAGTCTGCTGGCGCAGGGCGCAGTTTCACGCAATCAGGCACAGGCTGCCCAAGACGAGCTGCAGCGCGCTATCGCACAGCTGCAGGCAGCAAGCAGCGTAAGCGTCAGCTTCAAGCCAGCTTCTCCGGCAGAAATCGATGCACAGCAAAAGCTCATTGTACAGCTCAAGGCACAGCAAGCCGCTGCAATAGCACAGCAGGAAAAAAATGAAGGCAACAGTCCCTGCACCGGCATCATTACCGATTTGCAGGCTGCCAACAACGCCACCGTGCAAAAGGATCAGGTAATCCTGCACATCAAGGCTGTCGACAGCTGCAGTATAATGCTGAATGTCAGCGCAGCACAGGCCAAGGAGCTTAAGGCAGGCATGCCGGTAAGCATTAAGGCCGCCGAAACACCTGCTCCCTTCAGCGGTAAGATAAGCAGCATTGACGGCACTAAAATCACTGTTACTTCAGACCAGAAGCCAGAAGATCTTAAGGACGGTGTAAAGGTAGAAATCAGCTTAGCAGCTTAAGCTTCCGATATCCAAACCAATAAATACCACGCAAGGAGATTCATATGCTTAACCAATTTTCACGTACAGAGCTGCTCTTCGGCAGCGAAGCAATTACGCGTCTGCAGAACGCCAATGTCGCTGTTTTCGGTATTGGCGGCGTAGGCGGTTATACAGTTGAAGCACTCGCCCGCAGCGGTGTCGGCAGCTTTGACCTCATTGATAACGATACCGTTGCTCTCACCAATCTCAATCGTCAGATTATCGCTACCCTTGATACTGTCGGCCAGCCTAAGGTTGAAGTCATGGCCAAACGTATTGCGAGTATCAACCCCGATGCCAAAGTAAATTGCCGCCAATGCTTCTTTTTGCCGGAAAATCAGCACGAATTTGATTTCTCGCAATATGATTACGTTGTCGATGCCGTAGATACCGTGGCAGCCAAAATTGCTATCGTACTTGCAGCCAAGGCAGCAGGCGTACCGGTTATCAGCAGCATGGGAGCAGGCAACAAGGTTAATCCTGCCATGTTTGAGGTAGCAGATATCTATAAAACCAAGGTTGACCCCTTGGCACGTGTTATGCGCCAGGCCATGAAGAAAAACAACATTAAAAAACTAAAGGTTGTTTATTCACAGGAGCTGCCGCTTTTACCTATAAATGAGGAAACAGAAAGCGAATGTCACGCCGAAGCACCCAAACGCCGTGCGCTGCCCGGCAGCAATGCCTTCACACCTTCGGTAGCAGGATTGATTATTGCCTCCGAGGTTATTAAGGACCTGGTAGGCTGGGATGACAGCCACCGCAAGGGATTAGCTTAACAACAACAGAATTACAGGCATAATAAAAACGCCTCTGCCCACAGCTCAAAGCGTGGTCAGAGGCGTTCCCTCATTACAATTATTCAAAAATGCACATAACAGTCAGGACGCCTAAGAAAACTAAGCTAACACCAGCGGCACTAAACATAGTAACTCACCTCCATACATTCGCACTTTTTATTTGACGCTGTATTTTTACAGCCTGTGGGGTTTTTCCCTCATCTGCTATCTATTATAGCACTTTTTTGTATTTTGTATACAGTATTCTCGAAAAAAATTTTAAAGTTTTTCTGACAACTACAATTGCTCGTTGCAAATCCCTCGGCACTGCCTCATACTTGCAACTTTACCTGTTATAGTATATAATAGCATTATGGTATTTTTATCTGCGGGTATAGTTCAGCGGTAGAACATCAGCTTCCCAAGCTGAGTGTCGCGAGTTCGATTCTCGTTACCCGCTCCATTTATGCTTATCAGCTTCAAGCCTTTGGCTTGGAGCTTTTTTTGTTTGTGCTCACATAAAAAAGTCTGATGATAATGCATTTAGTGCTTATCATCAGACTTTCTGTTTCGTTAGAACATAAGAATGGCATTCGTGACAGAGTATACGGTGCTTTATCGACGGCCTGACCTACCAAGCGCATTTGAGCAAATACAACACCGCCCCCAAAAAAGCACCCATAACCGTACCGTTAAGGCGAATACGCTGCATATCGGTATTAACCTTACTGCGCACCATCTCCGTCAAACGCTCATCAGCCATTCCCTGCAAAATACGTTCCACGATATTTCCCAACATCGTCTGCGCCTGCAACAGGCCCAGGCCAAGTATATGCTGCAGATACGCCTCTGCCTTAGTCTTAAACTGTGCGTCGGAACGTAAATCCGTTTCAATAGTTTCCAACGCCTCTTGCACAGCCTGCAGCAAAATCGTCGGCTGCATTACCGCACCGCCTTCCTGCGCCAGCGGACGGCACAGAGCCTTAATCATATTATCCAAAAGCTGCTTCAAGGCAGACTGCAGAGAAATATCATGCAAAGCACGATTCTGCAGTGACTGCACCAGTTCACACCACGCTCGCGTACCGTAAACACTGCCTGCAACACGCTGCAGCTGTGCATACAGCCAGGAGCGCCACTGCTCATCATCCTGCAAACGGTGAGCAGTTCCCACTAAGGCACGGCAGATGGCATCTGTTGCATCATCAACATTAACAACATCCAGCTTTTTGGCAGCCCATAGCTTAATACTGCTCCACAAACCTTCGCTGCCACGCTTTTCAACCTGCTTTTGCAGCTCTCGGCGAACACGCTCTCTGATAGCAGAAGATTCCGCCAGCGCAACCAGCTGCTGCAGCAGCCATTCGTAGCATTGCTCATCCCTACGCTGTGCAGCCAGGGCTTTAAACAGCTTATCAAGCTGTTCGTTGGCTTCTACGTCAGCCAAGGATGTTTTTATTTTACCCTCAAGCTGCCTGCTTAAAGCCTGCGTATCGAGCTTATGCAGAACGCCTTCGGCAAAATTGGTCAGCAACCCCTGCAAACGCGCCTTGTTCTCCGGCTTTTCCAGATAAACTATAAATTTATCCAGAATTACCAGCTGCTTTTTTTGCAGCAGCAAGGCCTTTTTCGTCAAAAACTCCTGCTGTACCATTTGACCGCAGCCACGCACAAAACCCTCTCTGCTACGCGGCAAAATTGCCGTATGCTTAGCCATAAATGGCAGCAACCGGCAAATCCATGGCACCTCAAACACTGCCGTCACAGCAAACCAATCAGCAAAGCTGCCAATCAGCGCCGCTTCCGCCATATAGTAACCCAAAATCAGCCAATCCCACTTAAGCTCGCCGAAATGCCCCATGTACAGCCCGGCATAATGCAGCCTAAGATATAAGAAAAGCAGATAGACTGCACCGGAAGCAAGAAAAGCACTGTCTGCATATGTCCAATGTTTTTTCAGACTATTCATCCTACCCCACCAGCCTTTCTGCCATCGTCGCAATAATAAACAGCACCGCTCCCATCAAACCACCAATACAGGTGCCGCTCTTGCGGATATTTTGCAAATCATCGCCCACGCGCTGCTCCATTTTCGCAATCAATACATCCCTGTCATAGCTATGCAGCTTAGCCAAAACCAAATCATATACCGTATCATGCTGCATTGCCAAGGCCTGCAGCAGCAGCTCCTTCAATGCGCTGTCCAGCCTGCTCTGCTCCTCCTCGCTGTCAGCTAGCAGCTGCAGCCTCTTTTGCAGCAGAGTCAATAAAATATCTACGTCCTGCGTTTGCAGCAGCTCCTTAAAAGCCAGTGCCTTCGCTGTTGCCAGCTGTGACAGCTTGCTGTTGAGCCAGTCCGCAAAAGCAATATCATGACGATAATCCTCCATGCGTGCCAGCAGCCAGTTATCAATCTGCCGCCGCAGCTCACTATCAGGATCAGCTAAGGCATCCAAAGCCTTTTCCAGCTCCTGTACAAAAAGCGGTGCCAGCTTAGCTGCCTGCCCGCTCACAAATAAATTGCGCAGCAGACTGTCCTTATTGTATTCTTCCTCCGCCATCTGCGTCAGCCCTTCCAGCAAAGCAGTAAATTCCGGCTTATGCAGAATCTGCTTGGCCTCCTGCGTCAACAGCTGCCAAATACCGTTAAAGCTGCCGTTAGCCACAGCCTTCTGCAGCGCGTCCACCAGAATCTCCGGAATACGCAGGCTGGCAATATATTTAGGCAGCTCCGAAAGCAAAAGCTGTTCGGCCTGCCTTGTATTGAGTGAGCGCAGCGCATGCTGCGCCAACGGACACACCGTCTGCCACAGGCGCTCCACATTCTGCTGCTGCGCAAAATGTGCCAACAGCAGCTTGGCAAAATTTTCCCTGCCGACAGCCTGCATAACATTTTCCGCCGTCAGCAGGTCATTGCTCACGAAATCCGCCAAACCTGTTGTCAGGCGCTCATAATTATTGCGCAGTACATCCGTGCCGGGCGCATTGATACCGAGCGGACGTTTAAACAGCGCCGTCACACCCCACCAGTCAGCCAAGCCGCCAATCGTTGCAGCCAATGCCGTATGATGTATAAAATCAGCCGCCAAATTACCCTGCGCCCAAGGCCAGGCGCAGACAGCGGCAGCTGCGGCGCCGACCAGCAGGCAGTGCGCCTGTGTTTTTACTGTAGCCATAATTATTCTCCTATCAACAAACGCTTTATAATAGTATGCTATAGAATTTCTTTCCTGCTATTTTTAATTATAGCACAAAGCAGATTACATAGTAAGCAAAGCTATCCAACACCTTTAAGCCACATAAAAAATAGCCGGTGCAAGGAACTCTCACTCACCTTGCACCGGCTATTTAAAATTCTCTCTCTCCTCGTAAAGCAGAAGTGCTTAACCTTTTTGTTTTAACAACTTTACAATTTGCAGAACTTCTTCCAGACTGATATCCTTATCTTTGGCATCAGCCTGTTCATCTAAATCAACAAAGAAACTGCTCATGTTGCACTCTAATAAGCTATGCAGCTTAAGCAGATTAGGCAGAGTTACAGGAACACGGCCACACTCTATATTACACAGGTGTGTCTGGGAAATCCCCATCTCCTTTGCCAACCCGGTTTGTGTCAGATTTTTTGCGGTACGCAGCAAACGGATTCTGCGACCAATAAGTTTAATTTCCTCTTGCAATTTCCTAGCACCGCCTTTCGGTTTACTTACGGCAAATTTTTTTAAACTAATAAAGCACTTATTTAAAGTTTACCACGTTTTTCAGATTTCGCAAGAGTTTTTTCGTATATTTTATTTACTTTCCTCTATATTTTAGTTATGAAGATATTAAATTTCTAGTGAAATGCTAAAATTCTTTTTTTATGGTACTCTTGTTTACCTATCGTAAACTTATGTCTACCTCAAGAATTTTAGGCTATCAGCCAAGCAGCAACCGGTCACTTGCCATCTCGGAGCCGCTTGCCTTTTCAAACATATCCAACAAATCGGCTATCTGCAAATGCTGCTTCTCTTCTCCCTTAACGTCGATAATTACTCTGCCGTTATGCAGCATAATCAGTCTGTTGCCGTAACGCAAAGCATCGCGCATATTATGGGTAATCATCAGCGTTGTCAGCTGATCACGGGTTACGATTTTCTCCGTAAGCGCCAACACCTTCGCCGCAGTTTTGGGGTCCAGCGCTGCCGTATGCTCGTCCAAAAGCAGCAGCTTCGGTTTTTTCAGCGTTGCCATCAGCAAGGTAAGTGCCTGACGCTGACCACCGCTCAAAAGGCCGACCTTTGCAGTCATTCTGTCTTCAAGGCCCAAATCCAGCTCCTTCAGCAGCTCATAAAAGCGGTCATGCTGATCGCTGGAAAGACTCCAGCCCAAGCCGGGAGTTTCTCCGCGGCGGGCCGCCAGAGAAAGATTTTCTTCTATCATCATACCGGCAGCAGTACCAAGCATCGGATCCTGGAATACACGGCCGATATATTTAGCACGCTTATGCTCCGGCTTTTTGGTAATATCCTCACCGTCAATAATAATCTTGCCCTTATCTATCGGGAAAACACCGGCAATCGCATTCAGCGTAGTAGATTTGCCGGCACCGTTACCGCCGATAACTGTAGCAAAATCACCGGGCTCCAGATGCAGAGATAAATCCTGTAGAGCCTTCTTTTCATTGATAGTTCCCGGGAAAAATGTTTTGGAAACGTGTTCTACATGCAGCATTTAACGCACCGCCTTTCTGGCACCGAATTTACTTTTAATCAGCGGCATGGACAAAGCAATTGCCACCAGCACTGAGGTAAAGAGCTTCAGATCGTTTGGCGGCATACCCATAGCCAGTACAACTGCAATTACAATACGATAAACAATAGAGCCTAAAACTACGGAAATCAGGCAGTTTTTAAAGCTGCGTGTACCGAAAAGCACCTCGCCGATAATAACGGATGCCAGACCGATAACGATTGTGCCGGTACCCATACCGACATCAGAAAAGCCGTTGGACTGTGCAACCAACGCACCGGAAACTGCCACCAGAGCATTACTGATGAGCAAGCCAAGAATAATCGTTACGTCGGTATCTACGCCCTGAGCACGAATCATCTGCTGGTTGAAGCCGGTAGCACGGATAGCAGCGCCAATCTGCGTACCAAAGAACCAGTACATGAAGCAGCCTACCAGAACGGTTACAGCCAAACCAACCACCAGCGTTGTCTGCGCCATTGATAAGTCCATCATAGACTTGGCGATTTTAAAGGTAGTATCTACACCAAGCAAAGATAAGTTAGCCTTGCCCATAATGCGCAGGTTAACAGAATACAAAGCAATCATGGTCAAAATACCGGCCAGCAATGCAGGTATTTTCATTTTAGTATGCAAAATTCCGGTTATAATACCTGCCAGCATACCAGCAATACAGGCACCTAAAAGTGCGGCTAAAGGACCGAAGCCTGCCACCATCATGGAAGCAGCTGTTGCCGCGCCCAGCGGAAAGCTGCCTTCTACCGTCAAATCTGCAATATCCAGCACTCGGAATGTAACATATACACCAAGAGCCATCAACGCCCACAGCAAGCCCTGTGCCACTGTAGGTATCAACAAACTAATCATTCCCAATTCCTCCCAATCTTCTTAGCGAAAAAAGAGCCTGCTTTTTTAACGGCAGGCTCCAAATTTTAATTATTTAATAACCTCTGCACCCTTCAGCAAATCTTCAGGAACTGTCAAACCAATCTTAGCTGCTTCCTTAAGATTGATGGTAGGCTTAAATTCTTTTTGTGCCTGAATAGCCATATCAGCCGGTTTTGCTTTACCGCTCAGAATATCAGCAGCCATTACACCGGTCTGGAAGCCAAGCTTGTAATAATCAACACCCAATGTTGCAAGACCGCCGGCTCTTACCATACCGCCTTCAGCACAGATAACCGGCAGCTTTGCTTCCTCAGTTACGCTGATTAAAGTAGGAATAGCAGAAGCCAATACGTTGTCGGTCGGAACATATACTGCCTGCACATCACCTGCAAGGCTGCGGGCAGCCTGCTGGATATCATTAACAGTAGAAACGGTTGCTTCCTTTACGGTTACGCCCTTAGCAGCGGCAGCCTTCTTCAGCAGCTCAACCTGCAGTTGGGAGTTAACCTCGCTGGAACAGTAAATGGTGCCGATAGTTTTAGCATTCGGAACCAGCTTCAGCAGCAAATCCAGCTGCTCGGCAACAGGATTCATATCGGTAGTACCGGTTACATTAGTACCCGGTTTAGCATCGTCCTTAACCAGCTTAGCAGTTTTATAATCAGTTACCGCGGTTGCAACGATAGGAATGTCGCTGGTAACATTGGCTACAGTCTGTGCTGCGGGAGTTGCAATAGCACAAATCAAATCAACCTTATTGTTCACAAAGCGATGAGCAATGTTCTGCAGATTGGATTGGTCAGCCTGCGCATTTTGCTTGTCAAAGGCAATGTTTTGGCCTTCCTTATATCCCTTAGATGCCAAGCCGTCAATAAAGCCTTTGTTAGCTGCATCAAGCGCCTCATGCTCTACCAATTGAACAATGCCGACATTGACTTTTTCAGCCTTTGCACCTGCTTCCTTTTTGTCGCCACCACAGCCTAATGCCCCCAAGGCGAGGGTCAGCATCAGGCCGGCTGCCAATGCTTTAATTTTGTTGCTTTTGAGAGAAATCATTTTCTACCATCCTTCCATGCTACAAATTTCGTATAAATGTAGTTAGGGTTATTTTATGCTTTTATACTTTATTTGTAAAGTTTTTTGAAAAAATTTCCTCATTTCTGTTTTCAATGTATATTTACTGTATAAAAAGTTACATGTTCTGCTGTAAAAAGCAAAACTGCCCCACACCTATAGTGTGAGGCAGTCAATCCTCAATGAAATTATTTCAACAAAGCCTTAGCCTGCTCTTCGCTGATAACAAGATGCGTAAAAAGACCTGTTGCCAAAGCACCCAATAACGCCTTATTACCGGCATTCAAGCCAATGCCTATCAGCTTCTTACAGTGACGTAGCTGTGCCAACGGAATATGCAGACAGTAATCATTATTACCGCTGATGAATTCGCCGCGCTGATTATAATAATATGATAAAAAGCTTCCCACAGCCTTTTGCTGCTCCAATGCATCACCAAAACGGGTTGCCGTTGCTTCATCAGGCACTCCAGGATAACCGCAGATAGCTACAACAGCTGCATCCAGGCTCTGCCATTGCTGCAGAAGCTGCTGATAAACCGACCTGCTTTCCAGCTCGGCGCGTTCCTCCTCGGAATCAGGAAAAGCACTGCAGCCAAGCATATAACAACTTCTGCCGCAGGCAGCCGCCCATATTTTTACCAGTTCATCCGGATGATATCCCTTATTAGGAAAATTCGCCATACCGATCAGCGGATATACCATGCCATCCTGCGTATAGCTGCTGCAGTCCGCAGCCTTCAACACCACTTCACCCAAGGCATAACCCCAGCCCAAAGCCAAGCTCTTGTCAGCCGTTGTTTCAGCCATCAGATAATGCATAGCCTGCGTCAATGCATCCTGTTCATCTGTAAGCACACAGCCACCGGCCAAGGCACATTTAGATTGCAGACGCTGCAGCAAATCCGCCTTTCCCTCATCTCCGGCCCGGATTTCAATATGCACAATTCCCAGCTCACGCGCTCTTGCCAGCATCTTGCTGACAGATGGACGTGACACGTTCAAGCGTTGTGCAATTTGCGCCTGCGTCAGATTGCTTTCATAATATAAACGGGCAGCAGCTACAAGCTGTGCCCGTTCATGAACCGATAGCATTTATTTAACTTCTTCCATTAATTCGAACAGAATACCATCCTTCATGATGAAAGCAATGCGGGTATGCTCATCAGCCATCCAGGGCTCAACAATAACCTTATTTTCTGCCAGCTGCTTATCAAGGTCATCAACCTTATAAGCTACATGCACTAAGGTCTGCAGCTCTTCCGGCAACGGAGTATCTTTTTCGAAGCGCAGGTATTCAATATGAAATTCATTGGTATCAGGAGTAATGAGATGCGTTTTTATGCCTTCAGCATAAATCTCGCCTTCTCTTGCAACAGTCGTCGGTACGCCGACATGCATAAATTCTTTCATTTAATCCACATCCTTCTGCCATAACTCATAAGCATGATAAGCTGCTTCCGGAGTTGCATTTTCGTGTACAACCATACGGATTGCACGCAGCATTGCCTTCGGTGCGGCTGCCTGCAACACGTTACGTCCCATATCAACACCGGCTGCACCTTCATTTACGGCACGATAAGCCATTTCCAGTGCGTCGCGCTCAGGAATCTTCTTGCCGCCGGCAATTACGATAGGTACGGGGCATGCAGCAGTAACCTGTTCGAAGTTATCACAATAATAGGTTTTGATGATATGTGCGCCGGTTTCGGCCAGCAGACGTGTAGCCAGGGAGAAATAACGCGTGGTACGCTCCATCTCCTTGCCAACTGCTACAACACCGAGAACAGGAATTGCAAAACGTTCGCCCATATTTACATAATAAGACAAATTGCGCAGAGAGTCAAGCTCGCCTGCAGAGCCTACAAAGCATTGAACTGCCATGCAGGAAGCATTCATGCGAATAGCATCTTCAATTTCAACGCCCACATTACCAAAGCTCATGTCGTCCTTGAGTACGCTGGTGTCAGCAGTACAGCGCAGAGCAACAGCCTTGTGATGGTTAGCGGGAATGCAGGTACGCAATGCACCTCTTGTTGCCATCAGGCAATCCGCATATTGCATCAGCGGCGGAATTGTCAGATCAAGACGTTCCAGACCTGCGGTAGAGCCCATGATATAGCCATGGTCAAAAGCCAGCATAATAGTGCGGCCGTCATCAGCAAAAATCTGTCCCAGACGAGATTGCATGCCCCAGCCTGCGGATGCGTGCCCCTTTACCGGGAACGGACGCTCCGGCGGAGCAATGCCGATACCATAGTCTTTTGCTAGTACATTACCTTCTTTATCTGCCATATTCAGTCACCTGCTTAATTTCTGTAGTACGGAGTGCGGCACGGAGCATTCCAGTAGCCAAGCAGCTCGTCATCCATACGCGCAATGAACATCTGGAAGCCTGCGGTTTCCTGTACGGTAAGGATTTCGCCTACAGCACTTGCCACAACCTCAATACCTTTTTCTGCCAACAGCTTATGGCAGGCACGGAAAACAATCAGCTGTTCCATCAGAGTAGTAGCACCGCTGCCGTTGATAACAACCATCAGCTTTTCGCCTGCTTTTACGTCCAGATCCTTCAGCAGAGCGTCCATCATAATTGCAGCTGTTTCGTCAGCAGATTTCATCGGCTGAGTACCGCCACCGCCTTCACCATGCTGGCCCATGCCGACTTCCATAGTGCCTTCGGCAATATGAGCGATTTCCATACCGGTTGCGGGATGAGTAGCACCTTTAGTAGCAACAGCGATAGTTGCCATGTTATCAGCAAATTTTTGTGCAATAGCAGCAACCTCTTCCAAGGATTTGCCTGCAGCAGCTGCAGCACCGGCAATCTTGTACAGAGGAACGCAGCCAACCAGACCACGGCGGTCGTCAGCGTTTTCGCGAGGAGCGTTAGCAACGTCTTCCTGAGTTACAACCTTAACAACATTGATGCCCAGTTTTTTCACCTGTTTCATGGTCAGGTTGCCGGTCAGCATATCACCTGCATGGTTAAGTACAACAAAAAGTACGCCATGACCTTTATCAGCCATCTTAATTGCTTCTACGCAAGCCTGAGGGCCGGGTGCAGCAAAAATATTACCTGCAACAGAAATATCAATCATACCTTCGCCGACAAAACCGCCGATAGCAGGCTCATGACCAGTGCCGCCCAAGGTTACGATGGTTACGCGGTCTGCCTCTGCCAATTTCTTGTTTACAATGAGGTTGCCCTGCTCCAGAGTGATGATATCAGGATTAGATAACACAAGACCTTCCAATAATTCACTTGTCAGATTTTCCGGATTGTTAATGAATTTTTGCATAATGACGCCTCCGTTTTTATTTATTTTATTGCTTTTTAAGCTTGCGCTTTATCAGTAAATCAGATTGCGGCAGCCATTGCTGTCAGCAGAATAGAAATAGACGTTGCACCGGGATCCTTAGTACCCAGGCTGCGTTCACCGACGTTTTTAGCACGGCCGAAGCGTGCTACCATGTCAGCAGTTTTTTCTGCGCCCTCAGCTGCTGCCTTGCCCATAGCCGCAAATACAGCCTTCGCATCACCTTCGGCAGTCATACCTGCTTCAAGTGCGGGATACAGAGCATCAACCATCGTCTTATCACCGATTTTAGCTTTGGAAATATCCTCAAAATCCTCTTTAGCCTGAGCCAGCATAGCGTGAAGCTCTTCCAAAGAAACTTCCTTAGCATCCTCAGGTGCAGCATCGGCAAGTCCGCCAAAAACAGTGCCCCATAAAGGTCCTGCACTGCCGCCGTTGCTGTTCATAAAAGCCATGCTCAAATCATCAAGTAAATCTTTAATATTAGCACTGTCATGCGCTTCTACCTTGTTTTTCATGGACTCTGCCATACGCGCGATAGTAACACCATGGTCACCGTCACCGGCTACGCTGTCCAGCTCACACAGCATTTTACTTTTTTCTTCAAGCTCAACTGCTGCTGCCAAAAGCATTTTTTCCAACATTTCTAACGTAAGCATAGTTTATCCGCTCCTTTCGTCACCCTCATTGTAGCATTTGTCGGAACATATGTAAATAATATTTCTGAAATTTATTTCTTTTTCGCTTAAAAAAAGTTCGTCGCACAAAGCACGACGAACTTAAAATTTTTAATATCTGATTATCAGTCACAATTACATCAGGCTGGAAGGATCAACCTGCTCGCCATAATGAATAACTTCAAAATGCAGATGCGGACCGGTGCTGTAACCGGTGCTGCCGACATAACCGATAATCTCGCCTTTTTTCACATATTGTCCTGCACTGCAGACAACACGGCTCATATGACCGTATGCTGTCTGATAGCCATAATCATGGTTTATACGCGCATAAATCCCATAACCGCCATACCAGCCTGCCTGTTGTACATAGCCTGCTGCACTGGCATAAACCGGCTCGCCATAATCAGTAGCAATATCAATACCCGGATGCCAGTCACGGCCATAACCGCCAAAGGGATTAGCGCGACCGCCGAAAGAAGAGGAAATATAACCGCCACTGGTAGGCCATTGGCTCGGAGTAACCTCACGACGATAGTTCTCAGCTTCAATAGCGCTCAGCAAATTTTCCAAATCAACTTTTTTCGCATCGGCCTCAAGACCGATGTTCTTTTCCTGCTCCAACACAATGTTTGCCGGGTTGGCAGAACCCAATACCGGACCTCCCTGACCTGCGTAATCGGAAGCATTGCTCTTAGGAGGAAGCTGTGCACCGCTTTTTTCCATCTGGCTGCGAACCTGGTCTTCCAGCTTAGACAAAGCTGCCAGCTTCTTCTGGTTAGTTTCTGCCATCAGGCGTAATTGTCTGATAGTCTGCTCCTGCTCGGATTTAGTCTGCTTATAAGCAGCCAGCTCCTGCTTCTGCTGCTCGTTTTGCACAGCAAAATGAGCCAGTACACCGATAGTACAAGACACAAAAACAAGGAATGAAGCAACTGCTGTCATAGCATATTTCAAATGAGTCTTTTTTACATGGGTTTTAGCGATATTCTGACCGTCTGCCGGAATAAACCAGAAAGTGAAATGCTGATTGCGGCGCCATGTACTGCGCAGCGCATGATAGCGTGCTTTCATACGTCCTACAACCCTACGCTTTTTAGCCTGAATACGCTCAACAAGCTCCTGCTGCTTAGCCTGCACCTTATTTACAAAGCTCATAACCTGCAGACGCACACGACGCTCGAACATAGCCAGTTGAATTTTTGCAACAGCTGCGGCAACAGCTATGACTGCCTTCACCTGTGCAACAATCGCTGCTATTTTTTCTAAACAGTCATTGTATAATAACTGCACTTTTTCTAACAGCTTGGCAAGCAGTTCGCTTGCCTGTGCTTTACAGTGATTATATAATGATTGCACATCTTCTGCCAGCTTAGTATACAATTCGTTTACTTTTTTTCCGCAACAATCATATAATGACTGCATTTTTTCATTACAGCGCTCCAAGAAATCCTGACTCATTCTGATACTCCTTTTATTTTTAATATCTATTAAATCACTATGTTTTGTTCTTTTCAACGAAGCTAATACAACGTTTATATTTTAATACTTTTCACGCATTTAGTCAAATTTTTGACTAAAATTCCACCCGAACTATCATTAAGCTTGCGAAATAAATTATGCACAATATATTTTTCTGAGCAGCTGCTGCCTCCCTGCAGATTCTCGGCTTTTATTTTACATTATAGCATCAGGCAGGAAATTAAATTATATAGTAATTTTAAAAGTACATCTGTTTTATACTGTATGAAACATTTCTGCTCATACGTTACTTTGCGGATTAATAATGCTTTTGCTTACTTGACAAACACCGCCCTCTTTTGTAAGATAGATATATAATATGGGGGTATAGCTCAGCTGGGAGAGCGCTTGAATGGCATTCAAGAGGTCAG
>OGYE01001017.1_pt1 | contig 18403 bp, 16 predicted proteins | sample 1576471 | NCBI WGS metagenome assembly OGYE01 (sample SAMEA3541532, study PRJEB24748) | human gut metagenome | biome: human gut; feature: human-associated habitat; material: faeces | place: China | collected 2012
ATTGAGTGTATAAGTCCTTCTATCTCTAAAATGATAAAAAACTCCTATCACTAACGCTACTAATACAATTATACCTAATACTGCAAATAATACATTTTTATTTTTCATACCCATTCCTCCAATCATTTCAACAAATTACTATTTTTTAATTATATTTATAAATTCTTTATATTCAATTATTTTCTTTAACTCTACCTTAGTCATCACTTAGCAAGTCTTTTGGACTTTTCCTTAAAATATTTATTGATGATATTATTAAAGATATTATAAGTACTAGGGACATAAATAAAATTACATACATCATTATTTGTGATGATATATTAATATCCAAACTTGTTAGAGTTTTATTAAAACCATCAACTTCTGCTCCACCTCCAAGTTGAGTTGATGCAGATTGCTTTGCTAATTGTTTTGTTATGTTTTCAGTAACTTTATTTAGTATACTATTTCCAAGCATATTTCCTGTGTAAACGGCCAAAAAGTAAGAGCCTGCAAATGCTGGAATAGAGATGAACAATAATTCAATTAAAAATTGTCCAAAAATTGTTAATTTTGATATTCCTAATGACAGAAAAATTGCAATTTCTCTTTTTCTAGCATTCATCCATAAAATTAATAATAATGAAACTATGATTCCTGCAAATATTAATGAACCAATAAATAATTTATTAGCAATTGAATATATGCCAGATATTGATTGCTGTAATGCAGGATAATTTGATGAACTTTTAACTAATGTATATTGTTTCCAGTTTATGTCAAGCTTTTTAACATTTTTTATCACTTGTTCTAAATTTTTATCACCTTTTACAAAAAATGTTGCATCTTGATATACTGCAGTATCCTCTGTATTTCCATATACTTTTGCAGCCGTATCTAAATCAGTTATCAAAGTATTTTCATAAAGTTCTTGGGCTGCAGTAACACCACCTTCATTATGACCATCGAAAAGACCTTTTATCTCAACTTCTACTTTTTCATTTGCTCCTTTTTCATTATCGGCATCAAATAAATTAGATTTTATTTTTATTTTATCTCCAATTTTTAAATTATTTTTTTCTGCTAAGTCTTTATGCATTAAAATTTTGTTTTTATCATTTTTATTTAAGTGTTCCCCACTAGTTAATTTGTAAGCTCCTGAGATAAACTTATTTTCTTTTGATGAATCATTAACTCCTGTTAACATAACTGCTCTTTTAAAGTTTTTTGCTCTTTCAGGGGACTGACCTGAAAGTGTTTTTTGAGTTTCTATTATATCATTACCTACTAAATCAGCAACACTATTAATTCTTTTTACATATGAATCAATATCTTTAGATTCAGCTATTTTTTTAATATCTTGTCCTTTTATATTGCCACCACCTCTTGGTGTTCCTAAATTTACTCTTCGGTTTATTTCCATAGAGAAACTATTTGTTATATTTCCAAAAGTTTCTTTTGAAGCTCTGTTTGTAGCATCTTTGATTGATAAACTAATAAGACAAAGTGTTGACATAGCTGTTATAACTAACAATATAATTATTGATTTTAGACTTTTTCTAGTTACATATGCAAATGCATTTTTAATCATTATTGTACCTCCTAATCATTTTTATTTATTTTCTTAAGTTTTCTATCTTTTAATTCTAAAATAATATCAGCAGAATTTGCAACTTCTTTGCTATGTGTTACCACGATTATACACTTATTTCTTTCTTTTGCTAACTTTTTAAGTATTTCAATTATTTCACCAGCAGTATCAGCATCTAAGTTTCCAGTAGGTTCATCTGCTAAAATTATTGGGGCTTCTGAAACTAGTGCTCTTGCAATCGCCACTCTTTGTTGTTGCCCTCCTGATAACTTCATTACATTTCTATTTATTTGACTTTTATCAAGTCCTAATTCAAATAAGATTGTTTCATATGCATTTTTATTTACTAATCTAACATTTTCTAAAGGCGTTAAATAATCAATTAAATTATAGTTTTGAAAAACTAACGATATGTTATTTTTTCTATGATTACTATAGCCATCTTTCTCTATATCATTTCCTTTAAATAAGATTTGACCTTTTTGTGGTTTATCTAAACCCGCTAATAGAGAAAGTAGTGTTGACTTTCCTGCCCCTGATTTTCCTATTATTGCATAAAATTTTCCAATTTCAAATTTTTGATTTACTTTAGATAATACTAACTCATTTGAATTTGAATAATTATATGTTACATTTTTTATTTCTAATATATCCATTTTTAATCTCCTAACTTATTTTTGACAATATTTCTTTTGGTTTTTTAATTAATATCATTAAACTTGCAATAATAACTGATAGAACAATAATTCCAATTAATATTCCGTAACTTTGTAGAAATGTTATAAGATTTGAAATTAAATCATTGTTTTTAAGTAAGCTATCAACCATTATTGTTGAATCATCAGAATTCATAAATCCACCGACTATAATATTTAATATTACATTTCCTATAAACAATGATAATACCAAAGATGGTAGTGATATAAATAATAATTCAAGTATAAATTGAGTTACAATTTTTATTTTACTTATACCAATTGATAATAATATTCCTATTTCATGTATTCTTTCTCTTAACCATAATATTAATATTAATGACAATACTGTTATTCCACCTATCATAATTGAATATGTCATGATCTTAATAATATGTTTTATTCCATCTATAGACTCTAGTGTTTCTTCGAATACATGGTTGTCACTTGAAACACTATATTGTGACCAATCAATTTTATTTTTTTTAATTTTATTTAATGCTACCTTTGTATTTTCTGAGCTGTCTGAAAATATTGCAAGTTTACTAACAATTTTGTTATTTTCAAGTTTATTTAATGCTTTTTGACTTGATTCATAATCAATAAACACCATATTTTCACTAAAGTCTGATGATAAGCCAGTATATTTTTCTTGTTTTTTACCTGTGAATATTCCAATTATCTCAAACTCATATTCTAATTTTTTTTCATTATTATTAAAATCAATTAATTTGAGTTTAATTTTATCATTAAGTTTTAGGTTATTTTTTTCAGCAAGTTCCTTATGAATAAGAATTTTTCCTCTATCATTATTATTAATATGTCTGCCCTTTATAATAGTGAAAATACCACTACTAAATAAATTATCCTTTTCACTACTATTAGTAGCTTCTACTAAAAGCATATTTTGTGCCTCATCTGATAAATCATCTCGTTCTACTAATTGCATTCCATCTACAACTTTGATGTTTGTAGTTCTAGCAAGTCCCTCATACGTAGTTATAATTTCTTTTATTTCTTTTATATTATCTAATTCTTTAAACTGATTAGTTTCAAAAGTATCACCATTATTTTTAATTATTGATAATGATGTATTTGAAATCCTGTATAAGTTTTTTTCTAAATTATTTGTTGATTTTGTTATATTCAAACATGAATATAAACAAGAAAGAACTACTGTTAAAATAATAAATACTATAATTGTTCTATTTCTTTTTCTTAAAATATATGCTATAGCATTTTTTAGCATTTTATCAACCTCCTATCTTCAGATTTTTTTGCTTAAAAAAAGATATGACAAATCTTTATTTATAATATCAGCCATATCTTTTATTTTTTGTTTAAAAATGTAGACAGTCAAAACAATTATATTATTTTTTTTGGTTTTTGTCAATTAATCTAGCAAAAATTTTTTGCCGAAAATAATTAAAATAAAAATAAATTATTTATGATTTGCATTTTTGATAACTTTTTTTATAATTATTGGATATTTCTTTATTTGTAAAAACTTTAAATGTTACCTTCAGAACTTATTTAGTATCTATCATTTCAGCATCCAAATTATTTCCATCTAAATATTCAACTAACAAATCGTATAATTTTTCAATTTCTTTATATATACATTTCTTGGAACAGAAACACATTCACTAATAAACATATTCTCCAAAATATTAAGTAATACTAAACAACCTTCATCTACATCGTATTCTTTATGAATTATCAATTTTATCACCTCTAGTTTAATGTTAACTCTTAACAAAAATTATTCCAAGTCATATTTAAAAAAAGCAATAATAATTTTTACATAAAAAAACGATTTTCCCTTTATTTTATAAGGAAAAATCGGAATTTTCTTGGCAGGGGCAGAGAGAATCGAACTCCCATCAAAAGTTTTGGAGACTCCTATGCTACCATTATACCATGCCCCTAAATAAAATAACAAATAGATTATAACATATTAATTACTAAAATACCAGGTCTTTTTACACAATAATTTAAAAAAAACATAAAATATACCAGGTGATGTTATGCTTTTTAACTATACAGACAGAGAATTAGATTTACTTGCAAGAATAATGCGAGCAGAAGCACTTGATCAAGGTAATCTTGGAATGTTAATGGTCGGTAATGTTGTTGCGAACCGAGTTTTAGCAGATTGCTTAACATTTAAAAATGTAAATAATCTATATGATGTCATATTTCAACCAAATCAATTCGTAGGTACAAAATCATCTCTATTTAATGCTCAAGCAACAACTCTAGAAAAAAACTTAGCCAAGAGAATTGTCCGTGGTGAATATTATCATCCCGCTACTAATGCATTATGGTTTTATTCCCCATCAAAGAATCAAGCGTGTAAACAAACTTGGTATAATCAAGATTTATCAGGCAGTTACAAAAACCATTGTTTTTATAATCCTGATCCTGGTGTATGTCAAAAAATCCATTAAACTAGTGAAAAATCAAATAAAATAATGTATAATATTGAAAAAGGAGTTTTATTATGTTCTATTCATATTGTATATTATTTTTTATTTATTCATTAATCGGATGGCTTATGGAAGTTTTACTAACTTTATACAATGAACACAAATTTGTAAATCGTGGATTTTTACTTGGTCCTTGTTGCCCAATATATGGCTTTGGTTGCATCATTCTTTACCTATTATTAAAGCCATACACAAATAACGTAATTGTATTATTTATATTAACACTTTTTACATGTTCAGTTATTGAATATATAACAAGTTACTTCATGGAAAAAATATTTCGCTTAAGATGGTGGGATTATTCAAATTTAAAATATAACTTAAATGGAAGAATATGTCTTGAAACAATGCTACCTTTCTCAGTACTCGGAGTATTATCAATAAAATATATTACACCATTTCTTCTAAACATAGTAACTATTTCAAAACTAACAATAATTATAACAATCATTCTATTAACCATATTTATTATTGACATAACTATATCATTAACTATTGTGTTTAAATTAAAATTTGTATCAAAGAAAAATACTGATGCAACATATGATATTAAAAATGCAATCAAGAAATTTATTAAAAATGACCTTTATTTATATGAAAGAATAATTGAATCATTTCCAAACTTAACAAAAATAGCAAAAAAGATAAGAAATAAATTTTAAAAATCATTTCCTATCTTTTTTTTTACTAAGAAAATATTTACTTCACTTTTAAACAAAAACATAATACTATAACGCACTTTATTTAAGGCAGCAATAACTTTTGACCAATTGACAAATTTGCATTTGACAAGTTATTTAACTTAACTATTGCATCCACAGTTGTTTTATTATTTTTTGCTATACTCCACAAATTATCTCCCTTTTTAACTGTATAAATAACATTTGTTACCTCACCACTATTTGGTATTTTTAACACTTGACCAATACTTAACACTGTACTTTTTAAATTATTTACACTCATTAAATCATCAACACCTACTCCATATTTTCTTGATATACTATATAAACTGTCTCCACTTTTAACAACATATTCATTACTATTTACTTTATTATCAGGTATCTTTATTATTTGACCAATTGATAAAGAATCAGTACTTAAATTATTATAACTTTTTAAATTGTCAACACTTACATTATATTTATTAGCAATACCATACAATGTATCTCCTTTTTTAACAACATATTCATTACTAATTTTATTATTCTTTTTACCAGGTATAATCAAATTTTGACCAATCTTTAATAAATTACTAGATAAATTATTAACTTTCTTTAATTCATCAACAGTTACTCCAAATTTTCTTGAAATACTCCATAAACTATCTCCACTTTTAACTGTGTAATAATTTGAACCCAATGGTGCAACATACTTACCACCAGCATATTCAACAATTGCTTTAGTAACAGCTTCAGCTAGCTTTTCCCAATCATTTTTAATTAAATTAGCATCACTAATTGTATCAGCAAAACCATATTCAACAATAACTGTTTCATTATTCGGAGTATCTCTCATTATATAATAATAATCCTTTGCCGGATTACTCGGCAATCTTCTTTGATAATATTTTCTAACATTTTGACCAGCATTTTCAAATTCAGTTGCCAGTTTTTTAGCAAACTTATCATTATTTCTTAAAGCATAAATAATTTCTGCACCATCACCACTACCAGCATTAATATGATTTGATACAACTAAAACATCACTACCATTTCCATAAAAACTTTGAATTTTCTTTGGTCTATCACTTGCAGATAACATAACATCACTAGTTCTACTCATTTCATTAGGTACTCCCATTTCATCTAATCTATTATGAATATAATTACTAATTTTCAAAGTATAATCTTTTTCAGTTATTCCATTAGCAATAGTACCCGGATCATCACCACCATGACCAGCATCAATTACCACTTTTTTTATAGCTCTTTCATCCATGTTAATCACCTAGAATATTATATGAGTATTTTAAATTACTGTTATTAATTTTATCTACTATAATAACCATTTATTAACTTATTTCTCTCTATTTCTTTTTCTATTATTTTATTAGCACTATCTAAACTTAATAATAAACCTGGATGTTTATCTATTTTTCTATTAAAAGAATTTATTAGTCTTTTCTTTACATCATCACTTATATCCATCATAGATACTTTTCTATAATTAGTTCTAACTAAAAACTCACTTATATTTTTTATAACTTCATTTAATATCTTAATATTTTTCTTATTTAATTTATCTTCATCATTATATTTTAAAACAAAATCTAAATCTTTAATAAATATCCTTATTTCATCTTCATAAGCATATGTTTTAAGTATACCCATAAGTCCCTGAAAATCAGCTGTCAAATAAAGTTTCTCCATTAAATCTTTTCCCACAATTTCTTCTAAAAAAGATGCTATTAATATTTCAAAATCATAATCAGATTCAAATACTTCAACATTACCAAAATATCTCTTGGTTAAAAGGTCGGTATATCCTTCATTTAATCCATCACCAAAATCTTTACTATCATCATTTTTATTACTATAACTAAAACCACTAAACATATTATTATTATCAACATAACTACTAGCCATATGAAATAACTCATGATATAATGTTGCTCTTTTATTCTTCTTATATAACTTAATTGAATTATCTTGATTATAATATATACCCAATGTATCAGTTAAATTAAATAAATCATCTAAAGAATCGATATTATCTTTAACAATTAAACTATTAATATTTTGATAAAAACAATTCAAAGTATCTCTATCAAAATGATTAGTTAAAACAACACAAAAATATGTTATTGTATCTTTAAACTTATTTTCATTAATTCTATCAAAATCAATAGATTTACTTTCAACTAATAATTCCTTTGGTAAATGAATCATAACTACATTTTTATCAAAAAAATCTTTATCAAACTTATAATTAATTTTAATTTTATCACTCACTTTAAAGACAACATAAAATGTATAAATACTAACAAATAAATGTAATAAACTACTTACTATTCCTAACGGCATCTTTAATCACTCTTTCAATTTCCATCCACTCTTCATTATTTTTTATTTCATCAAAATTACTTGGATCTAAAGGATTATAACTTAATGCATAATATACATAATTATTATCTTCATCCTTTTTATTATCAGTATACACTAAATAATGTTTCTTATTCTTATTAGAATAAAATGAAACCACTACTTCATATTCTTTAATATTTCCATCTTTATCTTCCATTTTAATTGTTTCCATTTTTACATCTCCAACAAATTAATTATAACTTAGATAACAACATTCTTCAAGCAAAAACAAAAATTACCAAATATTTGGTAATTTCCAAAGACACCTCTTTTTCATATCTACAAGTATTATAACTCTTTAAACTCTATAAAATATAACCTATGCTTGTATTTTCTCTAAATATCTTTGATAAGCTTTATTCCAACTATCATACTTCTTATCATTTTTATGACTCTTTAATATATTTAAACTATTTAAATAATCTCCCATATAATCAGTTATCTTAATTGCACCATAATAATTTAAATGATCTCCAGCATCCCTAGAATCAATATCCCAATCAATTCCTAACTTATCAACTTCTAAATTTAAATCTAAATATGTAATATTCTTATTATTTGCAAAATCTAAAACTGCATTATGTCTTTTATAATTCCAATTCTTAACACTCGGAGTACTATAAAGTATCAATTTAATACCATTATTATTACAAACATTAACTATTTTTTCTAAATAATATTTATTTAATGAAGATATTTCCTCACGACGATTATCATATGACATATATCCATCTGTACTTAACGGAGGTACAATGGTTTTCCTATACCAAAATCCTTTCATCTCATCTGTATTTGTATACTTAACTTTATCTATAAAATCTCTACCATCCATAGTTTTCCATCTATTATGATACTTAAGTAATGGTGCAATATCACTAGCCAAACTAGATATAACATTATTAAAATCCATTTTTCTATATATTGCATTCGCTTCAAGTAACACAATCTTCGGCGATTGATATTCTAAAACCATCTCTAAATACTTTAAAGTATCAACCAAATATTGACTTGAAACACCACCATTAAACATTGTAAACCCATACTTATCCCAGATTGGCAAAGGTGAAATACTTGTAAATGATTCACTATCTCCGATAACTAAAACATCAATTGTATTTTTCTCTTCTCCAAGTACTCCATTAGCTCTAGCATCCATCATACCTTTCAAAGCATTATTATCTTTTGGAACAAACCATTTAGTTATTAAACAAATAATAATAAAAAGTATACCCAAAAATAATATTGAATTAACTATTTGTTTTCTCTTTTCCATAAGACCTCCCTAAAAATTAGCATACAACGGATCAACTGGTTTATAGCCATATCCATAAGCTCCAAAAATAATGACCATAAGTATTAATGCATAATATAAACTCCATCTAACAATAACGTGCTTTTTTGCAACTTCTTCTCTAATATGGATTCCTCGTTCTTTTAATATACTTATCACAAACACAATTACACAAACTATAGCAATTATCAACATATCATGTCTATCTAACCCTAAATTAAATATTGCCCCATTTTTGATAGATAACAAATTAAAATCTGTAAATATTTTCTTTATACCTAAAAATGCACTTTCTAATGTATTTGCTCTAAATATAAGTTCACCAAACATAATAAAGTTACATGTTTTACAAATTTGCAATACTTGATATACAATATTTTGACGATTAATCTTTAATTTTTTACATAAACTTACAATAAATGGTGTAAAAATATTACCAAGAACAATCAAACAAAAATGATATAACCCAAAGAAAATATATGTCCATGCAGCACCATGCCACAATCCATTACTAATCCATACCAAGAATAATGCAACACTACCAGCAAGAACAGCACCAAAGTGTTTACCTAAATGTTTCCTAAAAACAAGTGTTACCTTCTTCATTGGTTTAGATAATGAAACTGGATAAAAGATATAATCTTTAAACCAAGTCCCCAAAGTTATATGCCACCTTGACCAAAAATCAGATATATTCTTTGAAAAGAATGGTTGTCTAAAGTTTTCAGGTAACTTAATACCAAACATTTCTGCAACTCCAATAACCATATCCATTGTTCCAGAAAAATCCATATAAAGTTGTATCGTATACATAACAGCACCCATTAATACAACAAACCCATCATATTTATCAATATCAAGAAAAATTTTTTTAACAAATGGATTAATTCTATCAGCTACTACCATCTTCTTCATCATACCCCATAGTATTCTTTGAATTCCAAAAGTAATATTTTTATATTCAAGTGACTTTCCTTCATATAAATCTAATGCTATATCATTATACCTACATATTGGTCCTTCCATTATACAAGGAAAAAACGCCATAAATAATGCAAGTCTTCCTAAATTAGAATCAGCATTAATTTTTCCTTTATAAACATCAATTATATATGATAAACCTTGTAAAGTATAAAAAGATATACCTATTGGTATCAAAATCTTTTCTATTTTAAATCTAAAAGACCATCCCATTAGTTCAAATAATGAATTAAAATTCATACCAAAGAAAGTACTATACTTCAAATACAACAATAAACCAATGTGAATGACTACTGCTAAAAACATTATTCTCTTAGCTTTTCTATCATATTCTTTCTTTATTAACTTTTTTTCTTCTTTATCTTCCGTTGCAATTGCAACTTGTCTGTCTTTATATAATTTATCAAACCACAAACCAAAATGATGAATTGAAAATGTTGAAAACAATAAATAAATTAATAACTTACCACTTAATGACCAAAAGAAAATATAGCTTGCAATAAGTAATACAAGCCATCTTTTCCTTCTAGGAATAACACAATAAAATAATAATGTAAGTGGCAAAAAAACTCCCAAAAACGCTACACTACAATATTGCATACTATTCTTCTTCCTTTAACTTTTCTATTAAAGACCAGAGACTTTTCGCAGAATTAAAATTATCAGGTATAATTTCAACTGTTGGTATCACTACATCAAACTCTTCTTCAATTTCTGCTACTAAAGAAAGAATTGCTAAAGAATCTAAATAATGACCATCTATTAAATTAGTACATGTATTATAATCAACTTCAGGATTTAAATCTTCTAATATTTGAATTAACTTTTCCATTAATTTTCACCTCCTTTATTTGGCATATTAAGTTTATAAGTAGGAATATTTTCCCTTACAACTTCATATTTACCATCTTCATAAAACAACACCTTAGGTAAATCTCTACTTAAAAACAAGCTAATACCTTCAGTCATTGAATAAGCACCTGTATTTTTAAAAACTAATATGTCTCCAAGTTTTAAATTAGAAACACTTAACTGTTTAACAATTAAATCATTAATTGTGCATAGTGACCCAACTATATTCCATGATTCTTCATTTATTTTATTTCGTTTTGGTAATATATCCATCATTGGTTTTTTCATCGCCATCATTTGACCATAATAAACTAAATGATTCATACCTCCATCAACTATAGCAAAATTACCTTCTTTGTTAGTTTTCATATCAACTACTTGAGTATAATACTTACCACATGATGCAGCTATACTTCTACCAAGTTCCATTGTCATATGTCCTTGATACTTCATATTTTTAATACCATCTGCTATAGCCATTAAATAATTATCTTCCAAAAAATCTTGTTCTTTTTCAAAATACATAACTGGAAAACCAGGTCCAAATTCTAATTCTTCAACAATAAAACCTAAATCATCATTTAAATGTTTAACAAAATTATCTACATATTCTAATTCTTTTAAAATTCTTCTTTCCAACTTTTTTTGTGTTCCAGAAAAATACTGTATTCCCATTATATTTAAATAGTTATATTCATCTCTATTATTTAATATGTGTTCTATTTCTTCTTCAGTCATCCCAAATTGATTACCACTTGTTAATCTAAGAATACAATCAATAAATACTTTTTCATCCTTAGTTATTTTATCAAGTAACTTTAATTGATTAACTGATTCAACTGTAAATACTTCACCATTACTTTTATTATTAATTATATCTATCATTTCTTCTTCATTTTTATACACACCAGATATAACCATCTTACTTCCATCAACCATAAGTCCATGGGCTATGCTCCATTCGCCATAAGAACATATTTCATATTTTTTTATAACATCTTCTATTTTTTTTACCACAAATGGATTAGCTTTCATTGCATAACATAATTCTACATTACTTGGCATCATACTCTTTAAATAATTAATTCTTTTCTTTAAAACATCAATATCAAATACATAAAAAGGTGTACCAATATTTCTTACTTCTACTTCGTTCATTTACATCTTCTCCTCTAATGCTTTTCTATCAATTTTTCCGTTCTTAGTTAAAGGCATACTATCTAATTTAACAAATCTATTTGGTATCATAAACACTGGTAACTCTTTTGATAAAATTTCATGTAATTCTTTAGTTTCTATATCACCAATATAAAATGCACATAATCTATTCTTTTCTTCTTTAAATATTGTACATACTCTTTCAACTTCTTTAATATTACCAATTGCTTTATCAATTTCTTCAAGTTCAATTCTGTGACCTAGATACTTAATTTGAAAATCTTTTCTTCCTCCAAAATACAAATCATTTTCATGATAATAACCTAAATCCCCAGTTCTATAAATATATTCAATATATCTATCATTCAAAGGATTTTGAACGAAAGCTTTATTAGTTTGTTCACTATTTTTATAGTAACCTAATGCTAAAGCACTACCTCTAACACAAATTTCACCCTTTTCATCTTGGTTAGTTATTAACTCATTTTTATCATTTAACAAAAATACTTCTTCGTTATTAAAAGCCCCACCTATAGGTATCTTTTCATATTCTCTATCTCTATTTATTATATGATATGAACAATTACAAGTAATTTCAGTTGGTCCATATAAATTAACAAATGTTGTATTAGGTAAATGATTCATCCAATCTTTTAAATGTTTCATTGGCATTACTTCACCACTAAACATAATTCTTTTAACAGTGCTTGGAACCTTATAATCAAGTCCATGAAATGTTGTAATCAAACATAACGCAGATACTGCCCAAGTCATAGTAGTTACTTTGTTTAAAACTAAGAAATCAAGTAATTCCGCAGGTCTTGAAAACAATTCTTTTGGCACAATAACAAGTGTTGCTCCAGTTTTTAATGCTGGATAAATATCTTTAACTGACACATCAAAATCAAACGGAGCTTGATTAGCTATTATATCAGACTCATTAATACCAAATGTATCAACAAAATTATCTATAAAATCTATAATTGATTTATTACCAACAACAACACCCTTTGGCACTCCAGTTGAACCACTTGTAAAATTAGCATAAACCGGATCAACATCTAACTTTTTACTTCTAATGCTTCCAAGTAATTCTTCATCTATATCACCTTTAACTAATTCTTCATACACATATATTTTTTTATCACCAAAATATTTCTTAGCATCATCCAAATGTTCTAAATCAGTTACTATATAACTAACATCTAAAACACTAATAATTTGATTAAGTCTAGCATCAGGTAACCCAACATTCAAAAGACTATAAAAACCACCTGCATATAAAGCACCAAAAAATACTTCCAATGTACTTATACTTTTTTCCATATATACTGGAACTGGATCATTATTTTTAACAAAACTACCTAACTTACTACCAATAACTTTAGCATTTTTTAAAATTTCTTTATAAGTTCTACTTCCAAACTTATCAATAACCTTATTATCATTTTTAATATTTTCTAAATATTCTAATACACTTTTCATAACTTACCTCGTGTATCCATTATATAAAACTATAATAAATTAAACCTAAACTAAATCTTAATTTTTATTAAGAATTCAGTTTTTAAACCTTTTTTACATTTTTTAACCAAAGTAATACTTCCATCATGCATTTCAACTAAATTTTTAACAATAGATAACCCTAAACCAGTACCATTCCCACTAGTTCTTGCTTCATTACTAGTTACAAAAGCATCAAACACTTTATCACCTAAACTATTATCTATACCAATTCCATTATCTCCAATAATAATGTATAAATATTCATCAATACCCATTTCAAAATATATCTTCGTACCACTTTTATTATACTTAATTGAATTATTTATTAAATTTTCATATATTCTTCTAAACTCTTTTTGATCTATATAAACCATACATTTATCTATTTTAATATTTACCTCCAAACTCATTTTACTAATTTCAATTTCATTATATTTTAAAGCTAAATAATCCCTTGTATACTTAACTATATCAATATATTCTTTATTTAATTTATATTCTGGATGAGCCATATTAGCATACAAGAAAAGTGAATCAATCGAAGATGTTGCAACCATACTCTTCTTATAAATAGTTTCAATGTATTGTTTTTGTTTATCACTTGGTACTAAATCATCCAAAAATGCCTTTGAATATCCCCCAATCACAGTAAGGGGTGTCTTCAAATCATGTGATAAATCGGCAATAATCCTTTGTTTATCTTTATAAATATTAATCTTTTCAGCTTCACTAACTTTTAATTGTTCCATTAAATTAGTAAAACTATTTAAAACACTTTCAAATTCCTTTGGTAATTCTTCTTCTATTTTTTCTCCATATTTATAAGAATTAATTACATTATTTAAACTATTTAAACTTTTCTTTAATTTCTTATTAAAAAAGTAAGTTTCACCAAAAATTATCAACATCAAAAAAGGTATTGCAATTAACCACGTCATTTCATTTGATTTAACTATATCATCATATGAACCACTTGTAAATGATGGTGACATAAATAATAATGTTCTATTTTTTTCTTTATCTATTGTTTTAAACTCATACTTTTCCACCATTTGTTCATCACTATAATACCCTTTTAACAAATCTAATTCTCTATTTGTTAAAGTATCTTTTTTTTGAAACAAAGTACCACTTTCAACCTCTAAGTCACTGTTTAAAACAGATGATGCCACAACTACATCTTCATCCATATCACTATCATACATAGTTTTATATATCTTTATTATTTTATTATTCTTTTTATCCACTACATTAAGTACATCATAATAATAATTACTACTATAATCATTTATAAATTCTAAATCACTACCATCTATATTTAAGGCAATATCACTATTGGTAGCATAAATAAGTTCATTATCTTCATTATATATAGCAAAATCACACCCTGGAAACTTACTCATTGGTATACTTCCATAATTTTCATATTCTAACATACTTTCATATTCTAAAAAATCATCAATTACTAAAAAACTATTATTAAGTTTCCAGCTGTTATACAGGTTAATTAATACAACAAAAAGAAATATTATACAAGTATATATAATAAATTGAATAATAATATATTTATTTAAACTAAACTTCTTTTTTGTTTTCAAATTTATAACCTAACCCCCTAACTGTTTTAATATATTTTGGTTTTTTAATATCTTCTTCAATCTTACTTCTTATATTAGATATATGAACCATCATTGTATTATCATCACATTCGTAAAACTCTCCACTAACACATTCATAAATTTGCGATTTAGTAAATACTTTACCTGGATTTTTCATCATCATAGCAAGTATCTTTAATTCAGTTGATGTAAGAGGTACTATTTTACCCCCAAGTTTTAAAATACACTTACTTAAATCAAGCTCCAAATCCCCATGTCTGATGATATTATCATTAGTCAAATTTCCAAACTCGCAATATCTTCTTAACAAAGCTTTAACATATGCAATAACTTCCAATGGATTAAAAGGTTTCGTAATGTATGCATCAGCTCCAATATCTAGTCCTAACACTTTATCACTATCCATATTTTTAGCAGATATAATAATAATTGGTATATCACTTTTTTTCCGAATACTTTTAATAAGTTCATACCCATTCAATCTAGGCATCATTAAATCCGCAATTACAATATCAATATCTTCATCTAACTTTGATAAAGCTTCAAGTCCATCATAACTAACAGACACAATAAAACCATTAGATTCTAGATAAAGCTTCAAAAGTTCCACAATATCTTTATCATCTTCAGCAATTAAAATATGATTATGCATAAACATCACCTCAAATTCAAGACTTATTATACCACAACCAACATAACAATGCGATATTATTTGATAAATTTCTAAAATATACAATTTTCAGTCAAACTAAAAAGGACACCCGAAAGTATCCTATAATTTAAATTGAGAATTATAAAGTTCTGCATAAAAACCATTTTGTTTCATCAATTCTTCATGATTACCTTGTTCAATAATATTACCATTATTCATAACAAGTATTAAATCAGCATTTTTTATTGTTGATAATCTGTGAGCAATTATAAATGATGTCTTACCAACAGTTAATTTATCCATCGCACTTTGAACTAATTCTTCAGTTCTTGTATCAACATTACTAGTTGCTTCATCCAATATCAAGAATGGTGCATCTTGAATCATCCCACGCGCAATAGTTAAAAGTTGTCTTTGACCAGCTGACACAGAATCATTATCACTAAGTACAGTGTCATACCCATTCGGTAATGTTTTAATGAAGTGATCAAGCCCAACTGTTTTACAAACTTCTCTAACATCATAATCAGTTACATCTTTACTATTATAAACAATATTTTCTTTAATTGTTCCATTGAATATCCATGTGTCTTGTAACACCATTGTAAACAAACTATGAACATTTTCACGAGTTAACTTCTTAGTGGAAACACCATCAATTAATATGTCTCCATCATTTATATCATAAAACTTCATAAGTAAATTAACCATTGTTGTTTTACCTGCCCCAGTTGGTCCAACTATAGCAACCTTTTGACCAGGTTTTGCAACAGCACTAAATCCATTTATTGTTGGTTTATCATTTCCATCATATTTAAATACTACATTCTTAAATTCAATATTACCTTTTACTTTATCTTTATCAAGAACTTCCATATTTTTTTCTGCAGGCATTTCTTTTTCATCCATAAATTCAAATACTCTTTCACTAGCGGCAGCTACAGATTGCATACTAGTCATTGCTTGAGCAATCTGAGAAAGCGGAGAAACAAACAATCTAACATAAACAATAAATGCAACAATAACCCCAAAACTAATATTACCGTTAATTGCAAGTAAAGCTCCAACTACACAAACAGCAACATAACCAAAGTTGCCAATAAATCCCATCATTGGCATCATTAAACCAGATAAGAATTCACTCTTCCAATTTGCTCTATATAATTTATTATTTAACTCATCAAACTTTTCATTTGATATTTTTTGACCATTATAAGTTTTAACTACATTAAGTCCTGAATATACTTCTTCAATATGACCATCTAAATTACCAAGTTCCTTTTGTTTTTCAACGAAATACTTTTGACTCTTCGATAAAACCACAGCCATAAAAATAAATCCAAATAAACTAGATAATATCGCAGTTAACGCCATAATAGAATTTGTTACAAACATCATAATCACTGTTCCAACAAATAATGTCAAAGCACTTACTAAAGATGCTAATGATTGATTTAATGATTGACTTATCATATCAACATCATTTGTAACTCTAGATAATGTATCTCCTATTGAATGTTTATCAAAATATTTAAGTGGCAATCTATTTATCTTACCAGATATATTACTTCTTAATCTTCTAGCAAAATTATTTGATACATCAGTCATAGTAATTTGTTCAATATATTCAAATACTGCACTTATTAAATAAATAGTAACAAGTATTAATGCTATATGTTTAATACCATTTATATCCATGTTTGGTTCAACTATCTTTTTAATACTATCCGGTGCATCATCTACTGTTTTATACAACTTAGTTACATTACTATAATCATCAACCGTACTAATACTTTCTAAAAACTTAGCTTGATCTAGAGCACTTATTTTAACACCATCAATAGTTATTTCATCAAATAATCTATTAGCAACACTCTCTGGTATTACCAGTATTTTATTATTAATACTTTCCATAAATTTTAAAACATCTTTATCTTTAATCAACACTTCCAATATGGAAGATGGCATATTACTAAAATCTTTATTCTTAATTGCTTCATTAAATATATTTTTATCATCTAAACTAATACTTTCATCAAGCATTATCTTTTTAATAACATCTTCATTAATATTTATACCAGTTGCTTTAATAATATTTTCTTCATTTAACTTACCAGTAACTTCTTTAGTAAGATACTCTAAATTATCTTTATTAACTACTAAGCCATCAGATATTTTATCTGTTAAATCACTTAATATATTCGGAGTAACAATAGTAAGTATTGCCCCTAAACAAGCAAGCACTAGTGATATCACTAGAAGTCTTTTAAATGGATTTAATTCTTTTAATAACCTTTTTATTGAACCTTTAAAATTCTTAGCTTTTTCAACTTTTCTTTCATGTCTAGGCATTATCTAATTCCTCCTTTGACAATTGCGATAAAGCAATTTCTCTATAAACATCATTACATTCCATTAATTCTTTATGTGTACCAATACCAACACAAGTACCTTGATCAAGAACTAATATCTTATCAGCATTCATAATTGTACCAATTCTTTGAGCA
>OGYE01001019.1_pt1 | contig 18394 bp, 18 predicted proteins | sample 1576471 | NCBI WGS metagenome assembly OGYE01 (sample SAMEA3541532, study PRJEB24748) | human gut metagenome | biome: human gut; feature: human-associated habitat; material: faeces | place: China | collected 2012
TAATGATATGATGAACAAAATCTAAATTTCTGAAAAGGTTAGCGATTCCAAATCCTAAAAGGAAAATTGCTAGTAAATACATTTTTTTATCTTTAAGCATAGGGTCACCTAAATATTAGCAGAATGTGGCGTAACCAACTAAAGCTCCTCCCCAGTAACCTACTGGGCCTCCTGCTGATCCTACTAGAGCAGATCCAATTGTGCCGGCATAACACTTAACCCATCCGCCACCTTCAACGTTTGCAAGTGCCTCAAGATTGAGTGTTTCAAAAGTGTTAATTGTTTGTGTTGTCATTCTAACAACCTCCTAAAATATTATTTTTTAGCTTTTTTCTCTCAAGCTATGGTTTTATTATAGGGTGGAAGACAACAAAAAAGTAGTGACATAAATGTCACCACTCGATTTTGATTTTTAAGAAATCTTTTCGAATATAGAATCTATGGTCTAGACTAGCTTACTCTCTTTCCATTGCACCTGCTTGTAGGCTGTACATCTTGTGGTAGGTGCCACCAAGGGCTAGGAGCTCCTCATGGCTACCGTGTTCGATGATGCGGCCCTTGTCTAAGACATAGATGCAGTTGGCATCTTGGATTGTCGATAGGCGGTGGGCAATGGCAATGGTTGTGCGTCCTCGACGCATTTTTGCTAGAGAATTTTGAACAATAGCCTCTGTCTCTGAATCTATATTGGCTGTCGCTTCATCCAGAATCAAAATCTTAGGCTGGCTAGCAACGGTCCTAGCAAAGGCTAGAAGTTGTCGTTGACCGGTTGAAAAGCTAGACCCTCGTTCAGAAACTGGAGCATCGTAGCCTTCTGGAAGTTTGTCGATAAAGTGATTGGCATCCACAAACTCAGCGGCTGCTTTAATCTCTTCATCAGTTAAATCCTGATACATGGCAATATTGGATTTGACTGTACCATGATAGAGAAAGGGTTCCTGAAGGACAAGACCAATGTTCTTACTCAGCTCTGCCTGACTATAATCGCGAATATCCACACCGTCAAGAAGAACTCGGCCTGATTGGAACTCATAGAAACGCATGAACACGTTGATAATAGAGGATTTTCCGGAACCTGTAGAACCGACAAAGGCGATGGTTTCTCCTTTATTGACAGAGAAGGAAATATTATCCAAAATCTGGTGCTTGCCATCATAGGAGAAGGAGACATTTTCAAAGCGAATATTCCCATCGGTAACCTTAGCATCTGTGTCTCTCTGCTCAGGCTCATAGGTGCGCTCGTCAATCAAGGCAAAGACCCGACCGGCTGAGACCATAGAAGTTTGCAAGGTTGAGAAGTTTTGTGTCACTTCAATCAAGGGATCAAAGAGACGGTTAATGTACTGGATAAAGGCATACATGGTCCCCGCTGTGATACCCAGATAGATGCCACGATAGCCAAAATAAGCCATGAGAACAGCATAGCCCAGGAGCTTCAGTAAGCTCATGGCTGGGCGTAGAAAGAGAGAATCCAGTGACATGGAACGGCTAGCATAAATCAGATGTTCCTCATTAATAGCATCAAACTCTTTTTTGAGGCGTTTCTCTTGGTTAAAGGCCTGAATGATGCGAATCCCTTCGATACTCTCTGACAGTTTGGCATTTATATCTGAAAGCAAGGCTCTGGTCTTTTCAATGATAACCACTGATTTTTTGCGGTAAAGGTTAACCAAAAGGACAATCAGAGGAAGAAAGAGCACAATAAGCCCGGTTAGACGAATGTCCAACATCATCATAGTGTAAAGGGTAGTAACAAAGATAAAGATAGCCGAAATAAAGCTAGACAGAATCCCTGAGAACATCTCACTAATAGTCTCTGTATCATTGGTTAAGCGAGAAACGATAGAGCCTGCTGGAGTTTTGTCAAAGTAGGACATGCGGACAATACCGCAAAGCTCGGTCTGTTCAAGATAGTGTCCGAGTCCTCAGTTGCCGCGGGAATCAGACGTATAACCGCCGTCACCGGTTTCGGCGTGCTCAAGCATATAGAAAACGATGAGCGCATCATGCAGTCTGCAGCGGCGGCGATGAAGCTCGGCAATGTTGCGGAGCTTGACAAGCGTGCGGCGACCCTCGCTGCCGAAGTAAAGGCAAAGGATAGAGAGCTTGCGGAGCTTCGCAGCGAGATATCCGCTCTCAAGGCGGGCAGCCTTATGGACAGCGCAAGACAGGTCGGCGGCGTCAGACTTATCACCGCTGAGGTCGAAGTCTCCAACCCCGGCGAGCTTCGCTCGATGTGCGACACCGCCCGTGACAACGGCGCAGATATCGTCGCAGTCTTTGCTGGCGTCAACAAAGAAAAGGGCACTTTGAACTTCGCCTGCGCCTGCGGCGCCGATGCAATAAAACTCGGCGCTCACGCCGGCAATATCGTCCGCGAGACCGCAAAGATAGCAGGCGGCTCGGGCGGCGGCAAGCCGGACAGCGCAATGGCGGGCGCCAAGGACGCTTCCAAGGCGGACGAGGCTCTCGCGGCGGTTGACTCTATCGTCAGCGCCATGTTAAAATAAAATCATAGCTCCGCCGGTCTTTCCCGGCCGGCGGAACAAGCAATGCAATACGGAGGTTTTTTGAAAATGGATGACTGTATTTTTTGCAAAATAATTAAGGGCGAGATACCCTCAAAAAAAGTCTATGAGGACGACGATGTTCTCGCGTTCTATGACCTCGAGCCGCAGGCTCCGTTCCATATTCTCATTATCCCGAAGCAGCATATAAAGAGTGCTGCCGAGATAACCCCGGAGAACAGCGCGGTCGTCTCCAAAGTGTTCGAGGCGGCGGCGAAGATAGCCAAGCAGTTCGATCTCAAGGACGGCTTCAGAATCGTCAACAACTGCGGCGACTGTGCGGGTCAGACCGTCAAACACCTGCACTTCCATATGCTCGGCGGCAGAGATTTCGGCTGGCCGGCAGGCTGATAAAAAAGACCATATTAATATTCAGGAGATGTTTATTTTGGCAAAGACCTATACAATGGAAATCGCAGGCGTGAAGAGAGAGCTTCCTCTCTGCCCGGTCAGCGACAAGCTCGATATCGCGGCATTCATCCTTTTCGGTGATGTCGAAGTCACCGTTAAAGCGGCGGAAGAGCTGCTCAAGAAGTGCCCTGAGTTCGATTATATTCTCACTCCCGAGGCGAAGAGCATCCCGCTTGCCTATGAGATGTCCAGACAGAGCGGCAAGAAATATTTTGTCGCCCGCAAGAAGCCGAAGGTCTATATGACCGACCCCGTCAGCGTTAATGTGCGCTCGATAACCACCGACGCAGAGCAGACCCTCCTTCTCGGCAGAGAGGACGGAGATCAGCTTCGCGGCAAGAAAGTGCTTATCGTTGACGATGTTATCAGCACCGGCGAATCCCTCGCGGCAGTCGTTGCCCTCGCCGATAAGTTCGAAGCGAACATAGTCGCCAAGGCGGCAGTTCTCGCAGAGGGCGACGCGGCGGAGCGCGACGATATTGTGTTCCTTGAGAAGCTTCCTCTTTTCTTCAAATAATCGGAGAACTCGAGAAATGGCGCGCTCGTTCACGGTTATCGGTTTTACAATGTTTTTTACGCTGGCTCTTGTTTTTGAACTCGGTCAGAAGGCGGCAGTCGTTATCCTTTCGGCAGCAGCTGCCGCCTTTATCTTTTCTCTGTTCTTCAAGAGCGTTCGGCGTGACTTTGTAATCCCGACTGCGTGTATAACAGCGGTCGTTGCAGTACTTTTGTCTTTTGCCGCCGCACTTGTTCCGAACGAAGCATCGGAGAATTTCAACGACAGCGTGCATACCGTGAAAGCGAGCGTTGTCTCGCTCAAGGAGCAGAGCGGCGAAAGATATTATACAGAGCTTAAAACTTCCGAGATAGACGGCGAAGAATATAAGCTGAACATACGCCTTTCTTCAAAATCGCGCCTTGGTTTCAAGCCGTATGATACTGTCGAGGGCGATTTGCAGCTCTACGATATCGGCAAGACCCGCGACGCGAGAAACTACTATCTGTCCGAAAATATCTTTATGGGCGGATACGCAAAGGGCGATATAAATATATCTCAGCCGGAGCGCAAGCCGATAGGCTATTATCCGCTCGCGATGCGCGCTTATATCAAAAACACGGTTTCGCGTCTTATCCCCGGCGAACGCGGGGCGCTTGCAACGGCGCTTCTGATCGGTGACAAATCAAATCTGCCGAAGAGCGTTTCGGATTCGTTCTCGTCCGCGGGAATATCGCATCTGATAGCCGTTTCGGGTCTGCATCTCTCAATTTGGTGTCTGTTCATTCTGAAAATTTTCGATGTTTTCAGGCTCAGACGCAGAGCGGGAGCAATTATTTCGGCGGCGTTTGTTATAGTTTTTATGGCGGTCTCGGGCTTCACATATTCCGTCATGCGTGCGGGCTTCATGATGCTCGTTATGCTCCTCGGAACGCTGCTTTCTAGGCAGGCGGATTCACTCAATTCCCTCGGCATCGCGCTTGTTATTCTGTGCTTTGTCAATCCGTATTGCGTGATGAGCCTCGGTCTGCGGCTCTCGTTCCTCTCAACTCTCGGAATAATATTAGGCTACAGTAATATCGCTTTCCCTCTGAATCCGTATATCGCGCGCGTCAGAAATAAATATGCAAGGCGCGTCTGCGAGTTTATCTTCGGCTCCGTTAGGAGCACCGTGCTCGCCTGTGCGTTCACTCTGCCTGTTATGATACTCGATCTCGGCAAAGTGTCACTTATCGCGATCCCGGCGAATCTTGTTTCCAATCTTCCCGCATCAGCGTGTATGATCCTCTCGGGGCTTACCGCTCTCACCGCGAAGTTCTCATTTTTGCGCGTGATAACGGCCGGTCTTGCAGAGCTGTCCGGCGTGTGCGCATCTTTTCTTATCAATTCATCGAAGTCGCTCGCGGCGGTTCCTCATTCGTCTTTGAACGCCTCGACATTTCTGTTTCCACTGTGGCTTGTTTTGACTTTTATCGTCCTTGCGGCGGCTGCGCTCATTTATAAATTTTCGGGGCGCAATACCGTCCGCGCAGCAGTTTTGATATGCACGCTCACCTTTGCGGGCGTGTGCGTCGGATCTTCTGCACTTTCCCGCGCGGCAACCGTAATAACCGTGGCGGATGTCGGCAACGGCTCGGCTGTTGTCGTCAGCTCCGGCGGCAAAACCGCTTTGCTCGGCTGCGGAGGGGACAGCTATTATGCCCTCTCAAATATAGAGTCCGCAATGGACAGCGTCGGCGCGGATAATCTTGATTTTCTTCTTATCCCGCGCGTATCTGATGGCGAAAGTTCACTCGCGCTCGATGTTATCGACACTTTTTCGCCCGAGTATATTCTTGCCGGCGAGACTGATGCCGACCTCAATGAAATACTTAAAACAGAAAATTATAACCTCGCGCCTGCCGCGGATATAAACATCGGCGGCGCAGAATTAAGATATAAAACAACGAATAAAACGAGCATGGCAGTGCTCGGCATGGGCGGCGCTGATGCGGTCATTGTTTTCAGACCGTCTTATGCGCCGGATACAAAAGGGGATATTCTTGTTTTGCGGGAGAATCTGCCGCATGGCATTTCCCCGGAAAACTATAATTTGACCGTGCTATCGGCGGATGCCGACAGAGCGTCTGCGGTCATGGGCAAATTGCTGTCCCTCGGCGCGGACGCATATGCGACCGGAGGGCAGGGGAATATCAGAATTACGGTGCTCCCGTCTGGCAGAATTTTGACGGAAAGGATGGACTGAATGGCTGCTATCGGCGAAAAAGAGATAAAAGCGCTTATCAGAAGCGGAGATATCGGCGGCGCGTTCCTGCTTTTTGGAACGGAGAGCTATCTCAAGGAATTTTATTCCTCAAAGTTAAAAGACAAAGCCGTCAGCCCGGACTTTGCGGATTTCAACTATCATTTCTTCGACGGTGCGTCGTGTACCCTCGAGGATATCGAGCAGGCGGTCGAGGCTTTTCCGATGATGAGCAGCAACACCTGCGTGTTCGTCAAGGATATGGCTGTCGATTCGCTCGACGAGGATTCCTATGAAAAGCTCGAAAAAATAGTCGGCGATGTCCCGGATTACTGCACGCTGATTTTTTATATCGGCAAGGCAGATTCGCTTAAAAAGACCGCAAAAGCCAAAAAGGCAGTCTCGCTCTTTACAAAATACGGCAATGCGGTCGAGCTCAACAAAAAGACCGCTTATGAGCTTGCCAAAATGCTCGTCGGCGCGGCGCAGAAGCGCGATTCTTCGCTCAGCCAGCGAAACGCCGAATATCTTGTTTCCTGCGTCGGGGACGATATGGTTACTCTTTTAAATGAAATCGACAAGCTCTCGGCATATGCCGAGAGACGCGAGATAACCCGCGCGGACATCGACCTGATGTGCGTCAAGACTATCGAGGCGAATGCATTCGACCTGACTAAATATATAATCTCGGATAATTTTGACAAGGCATATGAAACGCTCAATATGCTCTTCGCCCAGCGTGCGGATGTTATGATGATAATGGGCGCGGTGATATCCGTCTTTGTCGATATCTATCGTGTCAAGGTCAGCGTATCTGCGGGCTACAGAGACACTCAGCCGGCGGAGATATTCTCAAACTACCGCGGCCGCGAGTTCAAATTGACAAAAGTTTCGCGCCAGGCGTCGGCTCTGAGCGTGCGCGTTTTGCGTCAGTGCCTCGATGAACTGCACAGAGCCGATACACTGCTCAAGAGCTCTGCCGTTGATAACAGGATAGTTATGGAGGAACTGCTTGTCAAGCTGTTTGTGGCGATACAGTCACGAAAATAAACGCCGGATGGTGTTGATGGTAAAATGATAAAGATAAAACAGGCGGTCATCGTCGAGGGAAAGTATGATAAAATAAAACTCTCCACAGTCCTCAATACCGTTATAATACAGACCGACGGCTTCGGCATTTTCAAGGACAAAGAGAAGCAGAAGCTGATAAAACGCCTCGCTCAGACACGCGGCATAGTCATATTGACCGACAGCGACTCGGCGGGCTTCAAAATCCGTTCGTTTATCGGCGGAAGCGTTCCGAAAGACAGCGTCATTCACGCCTATATTCCCGACGTGTTCGGCAAAGAGCGCAGAAAGGACGCGCCGTCTAAAGAGGGCAAATTAGGGGTCGAGGGAATCGATACTGAGATCTTGCTTGAAGCGCTCAACCGCGCCGGAGTCACCTGCGAGAGTACGCAGGAAAAGAGCCGAGCTGTAACCGTTGCCGACCTCTACGAAGCCGGGCTCAGCGGAAAAGCGGATTCGGCGGCTCTGCGCAAAAAGTTCCTGCGCAGTCTGTCCCTTCCCGAGCGCCTTTCAACAAGCGCGCTCGTCGATATGATAAATATTTTCATGACATACGATGAATTTCAGGAAAGTATAAGAAAATTTTCACTCAGCGGAGATGATAATCAATGATAAGAATAGGCAGCGGATACGATGTTCATAAGCTTGTCGAGGGGCGGAAGCTCATAATCGGCGGCGTTGATATACCCCATACCATGGGACTTCTTGGCCATTCGGATGCCGATGTCCTGCTCCACAGCATCAGCGATGCGCTGCTCGGCGCGGCGGCAATGGGGGATATAGGCTGCCTGTTCCCGGACAACGATGAAAAATACAAGGGCGCGGACAGTCTCGAACTCCTGCGCGAAGTCGTGCGCGTTATCGGCGCTCAGGGCTGGCGCATAGTCAATATCGACTCAACCGTTGCCGCCCAGGCTCCGAAGCTGCGCCCGTATATAGATGAAATGCGCCGCAACATAGCCGACGCCTGCTCGCTCGATGTCTCATGCGTCAGCGTCAAGGCGACCACCGAAGAGGGGCTCGGCTTTACGGGACGCCGCGAGGGCATAAGTGCCTCCGCCGTCTGCCTTATTGAGAAGTAATTTGATTTCAGGCGCGTTTTATGGTATTATAGGAATTGAAGAGAGGTATGCCTATGTTTACTGAAAAGATCGCATCTCTCTGGGATCAGCTGAAGGTCGTATTCTCCGACTTCGCCTTCACGGATTTCCTGGATATCTGCCTCGTTGCGTTCATTCTTTATAGTGTTATCAAGCTCATCCGTGAGACAAAGGCCATTCAGCTTGCAAAGGGTCTTCTGCTTTTCGGTGTGGCTTATCTTGCCATTTACCTGCTCGATATGCAGGCGAGTGAGTTCATATTCAAAAAAGTCTTCGGCGAGATAATTATAGTCCTCGTCATCCTCTTCCAGCCCGAGCTGCGCCATATGCTCGAATCCGTCGGCAGACGTAGCATAACAAAGCTCAATCTTTTCGGCGTGCGCGATGAGGAGACGGAGCGCAATCAGAAGATAAAGGATTCGATCTACGCCGTGTGCAAGGCGTGTCAGAGCATGAGCGAGAGCAAGACAGGCTCTCTTATCGTCTTTGAGCATGATACGCTCCTCGGTGATATCATAAAGAGCGGAACTCCCGTCGATGCGATAGTCTCGCGCGAGCTGATAGGCAATATTTTCTATCACGGCGCGCCGCTCCATGACGGAGCCGCAGTTATCCGCGACGGCAGGGTAGTTGCCGCAGGCTGTGTCCTGCCGCTGACTCAGAAAGAGAATCTCGATATCCAGCTCGGAACCCGCCACAGAGCCGCCATAGGTATGAGCGAGCAGGGCGATGCGATGATAGTCGTCACTTCCGAGGAGACCGGAACAATTTCCATCGCCTGCAAGGGCCAGCTTATCAGAAATCTCACCGATTCCGATCTGCGTGAGCATCTTGTGCGCTACCTTTGCGGAACGAATAACGAAAATAAAGCCGCCGTTAAGGGCATACGCAAGCTGTTCGGAGGTTTTAAGAAATGAAAAAGAAAAAAATAAGCTTCAAAAATCTCATATATGATAACAGATTCGTTTTGGCGCTTTCAATAATCGCCGCAGTTATAATCTGGATCGTTGTCGCAATTCAGGCGAGCCCCGAGGATGACCGGATAATAAAAGATGTCCCTGTTAAAATAGAAATATCAAACAATGTCTCGAATCTCGGGCTTCAGATGTTCGGCAATACGGATTTCACAGTCGAAGTCAAGGTTCACGGCAAGCGCTACGAAGTCGCCGAGAGCGTGCTCACAAAAGACGATATCTCCGTTGTCGCCAAGACCAACTATGTCGATTCGACAGGCAGCCAGACCCTGAAACTCGAAGTGACTGCAAAAGATCCGAGCAAGGCGAACTATGAGATAGTTTCGCTCTCTCAGGATTCGATAAATGTGTATTTCGACTATTACAAAGAAGGCGAATACACTCTCCAGCCCGATGTCGTCTATGACGGCGCGTCGTATGTCACAAACGGACTGATAGCAGAAACCCCGGTGCTCTCTGCGAATACCGTGAAGCTGTCGGGTCCCGTGACTGAGATGGCGAAGATAAAGAAAGTTGTCGCGCGCGTGACTCTGAACAAGAAAATCAGCGCGACCACAACGCTCGACGCCGAGATAATCCCGCTGAGCGAATACGGCGGAAAGCTCCAGTATATAACCGTCAACGACGGACTCGCCGATATCACGATGACTCTTCCGATTTATCAGCGCGCCGAACTGCCGACTACGGTAACTTTCAAGAATGCGCCTGCTGCTTATGCGAGCAACCCGCCCGCGTTCACCTGTAGTCCCGCGAGACTCAATTTCACTATGGACGCGACGAAGCTCTCGTCCATAACCGAGCTGTCGGTCGCCGATATCGATTTCTATATGCTCGGCGCAGGCAGGAATGAGATAACCATAGACCTGACGACGTTGAGCGGAGTCAAGGTTATGAGCGGGGAGACGAAACTCAAGGTCACGGTCGAGATGAACGGCGTGACCTCACAAAAGAGCTCGGTGAGTGCCAACAATATCTCGTTCATCAATGTCCCCGCCGGATATAAAGCGGTCGTGACTCAGACGCGCATACCGTCCGTTGAAGTTGTCGGCCCGAAAGAGAATCTCGAAAAGATAACCACGGATCAGCTCTTCGCCGAGGTCGATCTCAGTAGTGCCGACCCCACCCAGTCCCACGGCACGGCATATGCCCGCGCCTATGTCAAGGACAGCAACAATTGCTGGGTGCATAACAGATACACCGTCAGCTACAGACTCGAAAAAGTCCAATAATTAAAAATCGAACCCTCTGCCAAGCGCAGAGGGTTTGTTTCTGCAATTCTATATAAGCGAAATCAAATTGATGAAGCTATCGAATCGGGCTATAGCAAAGTTGAAGCAGGTTACGCCCGATATTGATAATCAAGCTTTTGATAGCCGCGCCGCAGTGCTCGATAACTAATTGAGGAGAGCGAGGGAACGGCTTGCGCAGCAAGACGCACGAGCCCGCACCCGTTCAAGCTCCGGCGCGTTTGCGGGCGAATGTGCCGAGCAGCCGACAGAGAATCGCAAGCTGTGTACTGCGGTGCGGCGTTGCCGGGGTCTCGGGGTCTCGGGGTCTCGGGGTGGAACCCCGAGTTTGCTTTTCTTTTGCAGGCGTTTTCTTTTTCAAATAAAAAGAAAATGCCGAAACGCGGACAGTATAAAACTTTTTGATTATATTTTGTGGCGAAGGTAGAAAGTAGATTGCTGTTGATACGGATTTACTGTAATTTCACATTGCCTACCGTCGATTAGTAAAAAAATTATTCAAGGTGAAAAACAAATAGTAAAAAGCGGAGCACCGTTTTCAGTGCTCCGCCTTTTGTTATGCTCTTTTCTGAAGCTCACGCTCAAGCCAGATAGAACCGATATCTATCGCGCTGTAGAGTCCTCTGCGCTCCGCTTTCTTGAGAATCCTGTCGCGCGGACGAAGATCTTCATTTGTGCTGACGAGCTGCACGAGTATTTTATCTGAGAGCTCCGCGCCGTTTACGTCTTTGGTCGAGGTTATCTGCATCATGATGATGCAGGGCTCATCCATGTATCCGTAATAAAGCGTGTTGTCTTTTCTGACAAGGGGCTTGCCCTTGTACATGAGAAGCTTCTTGTTCTCCGCCACTCAATGTCACTCCAATCGGGTTATAGTTGCACTTTATTTTTTGATTCCGAGATAATCCTCAACCATGCTCTGCAGCAGCTCATCTCTGTCCAGCTTTCGCACAAGACTGCGGGCATTGTTGTGGGTGGTGATATATGTCGGATCCTCAGAAAGGATGTAGCCAACTATCTGACTGACCGAATTGTACCCCTTTTCGTTAAGTGCGTTGTAAACCTCGAGGAGTATCTTTTTCATTTCTTCGTCGTTTTCGTTTTTTATTGAGAACTGAATAGTCTCGTCGGCCATGAGTAACCACCTCCATAAAGTTTATTATATACCAAAATCTGCAACAAAACAATGGTATTTTGAAAATTAACTCAAACTCTCAGCGAAACGCCGATCGCGGACAGTCTGTGAAGTATCTCGTCTATCCAGCCCTGAACCTCTTCCATCTCGAGCGTGCGGTCGTGTGAGGAGAAGGTGAAGCGGAGCGTGATGCTCTTTGTGCCGAGCAGCTCGTATGTGTCGATGAGCTTAACGCTCTCGAGCTCTTCAATATTCATGCTCTTCCAGTTCTCGGAAAGCTCATCGTAGGTGACGCCCTTTCTGAGCACGAGCGAGAGATCATAGTAGGTGGACTGCTTGGTCGAAGGCTCCTTGAACTCGATGTCATATGCCTTCGCGTCGCTGAACTTGTCTATATCCATCTCGATGCAGACTGCCGAACCGGTCTTGTCGAGTTTGGAAGCGTTCTGCGGATGAAGCGCGCAGACAAAACCGACTTCGTTGCCGTCAGCAAGAACTGCGGCGGTGTTCTTCGGATGCTGCCATGCGTGGACGGGAGCTATCTTTGCGAACTTTGGCGCGCAGTGTTTAATTTGCTCGAAGATGCAGTTTACAACCTCGATAGCCTTGTAGTAGAGGTCGCGCTCGCTCTGCGATTTCGAGAAGAGCACAACGCCGAGATGGCGGCGTTCGTTGCAGTAACCGTTTTCGAGTGTGCCCTCAATAACTCTGCCTATCTCGAATATGCCGTAGCTGTCCGCGAAGTCCTTGTTCTCATATGCCGCGACGAGCAGGGTGGGGAGCATGGAGTCGCGCAGAACGCCGTTGTCGGAGTTCTCGATGTTGAGTATCTTGACATTGTCCTCAACCTCGATGCCGAGCTTCTTGTATTTCTTCTTGTCGCACCAGATGTAGGAGTGAACCTCATGCATGGAGTATTTCTTGACGAGGATGTCCTTTATTTCGTCGCCGACAAGTCTCTCGGGCGCGCTGTGAACGGGCTTGAGGGGGCTGCGGGTCGTGGTGATTTCAAAATTGTCGTAGCCGTAGATTCTCGTTATCTCTTCGATGATGTCCGCCTTTATCGTAACATCCTTCGTGGCTCTCCAGGAGGGGACGGTGACGGTGAAAACGCCGTCTTTTTCGTCAACGCCGAAGCCGAGCAGGGTCAGCGTATGGATAATGCGCTCGTTGCTTATCTCGATTCCGGTGTATCTGTCAACATAAGTCTTGTCGAATGTGAGCGTTATCTGCGGATATTTCTTTGCATATTCGTCGGTCAGCTTTGAGTCGATGACTGCGCCGCTGTCGATATCCTTGACGAGCTTGACAAAACGCTTTATAGCTACGAGAGTCAACTCGGGATCGAGCATCTTCTCGTATCTTGCGCTCGCGTCGGTGCGCAGTCCGAGGCGTGAGGATGACTTTCTGACGCAGATTCCGTCGAAGTTAGCGGATTCAAGCACAACGCTCGAGGTGTCGCCGACTATCTCGGAGTCGAGACCGCCCATGATTCCGGCTATAGCGACCGGCTCGTCGTGATTGTAGATGAGCAGGGTGTTGGTGTCCGCCTTTCTCGTCGTGCCGTCGAGGGTGGTGAAGTCAATATCCTCTTTGGGCATGTCAACCTTGATGTGGTCAATTTTTGTCGCGTCGAATGCGTGAGTCGGCTGACCGATTTCGAGCATGATGTAGTTCGTGAGGTCTGCGAGCAGATTTATCGGTCTCATGCCGCAGTAGAACAGTCTGATTCTGATTTCCATCGGGCTGACATGCTTCGTGATGTTAGCCATTCTCAGGCAGGAGTATCTGAAAACGTGCTCGGTGTCGCCGATAGTTACTGGGACAACATTTTCGCTGTCGCTGTCAAGGTCGGCGAGGTCGAGCGGCTTTAATTCGCGGCCGATGAGGGCTGCGAATTCGCGCGCTATTCCGTAATGACCCCAGAGGTCGGGGCGGTTTGTGAGAGATTTATTATCAACCTCAAAGACGATATCGTCTATCGGGAACAGCTCTTTGATGTCGGTACCGTTCTTGTATGACGGGTCGAGCTCCATTATGCCGGAGTTCTCGTCGCTGATGCCGAGCTCTTTCTCGGAGCAGCACATACCTTCGGATTCATATCCGGCGACCGTTGCCTTGCTGATTTCGCCTGCGACAACTCTGCCGCCGGCAGTGGCGAAAGCGACCTTCTGACCGACTCTGACGTTCGGCGCACCGCATACGCAGTTTACTACCTTGTCACCGATATCAACCGTGAGCAGGTGAAGTTTCTTCGACTCGGGGTGATTTTCGAGCGTCTTTATCTCGCCGACAACGACGTTCTGAACGTCGCGTCCCATATAATATATGTCCTCAACCTCAGCTGTGGCGAGGGTGAACTTGTTGATGAGTCCTTTTATATCGCATCCGTCAAGGTCAACATAGTCCTTGATCCAGTTTGTTGAAACAAGCATGACTTTAAGCCTCCTCTTTCTTCGTGTCGTCGGGCACGGTGAACGATGAATTGGTGAACTGCGAGAGCGACTTGAGATTGCAGCTGTTGAACACTCGGATGTCCTTGACGCCGTATTTCATCATCGCAAGGCGCGTCAGACCAAGACCGAAAGCGAAGCCCGAATACTTCTCGGGATCGATGCCACCCGCCTTGAGAACGTTCGGATGTATCATGCCGCAGGGGCAAAGCTCAAGCCAGCCGGAATCCTTGCAGGAGGAGCAGCCCTCGCCGCCGCAGATAAGGCACTGGATATCAAGCTCGAAGCCGGGCTCAACGAACGGGAAGAAGCCGGGGCGCAGGCGCACCGTGACATCCTTCTGGAAAACCTCGGAGAGCATTGTCTTCATGAAATAGATGAGGTTCGAAATGGATATGTCCTTGTCGACCATCATGCCTTCCATCTGGAAGAAAGTATTCTCGTGGCAGGCGTCGATCTTCTCGTTTCTGAAGCAGCGTCCGGGAAAGACGGCGCGAAGCGGAATACCTTTTTCAAGGTCGGCGGCGTATTTGCGAAGAATAGTATTCTGCGCCGCAGAGGTGTGGGTCTTGAGCAGCTGGCCGTTGCTCAGGTAATATGTGTCCTGCATGTCGCGTGCGGGATGGTGCTTCGGAATATTTAACGCCTCGAAGCAGTTGTAGTCGTCTGTGACCTCGGAGTAGTCCTCAATGGAGAAGCCCATGTTGAGGAATATCTCGTCAACCTCGCGCTGAACGAGCGTTATCGGGCTGTAAGAGCCGGGGTTCGTGTCGCAGGGGAAAGACTCGTCGTAGACCTCGGCGCTTTCAATGAGGCGCTGTTCTTCAAGAGCCTTGAGCTCCTGGAGACGCTCCTGCATGGAGGTCTCGATGAATTGTTTTATCGTGTTTATCTTCTGACCTGCCTCTTTCTTCTGATCGTTTGGCAGGGCGCGAAGCTCGCTCATGAGATTTGCGATGTGACCCTTTTTGCCGAGGAACTCTATCCTCAGCTCCTCAAGCTCAGAGACCTTGCCCGCCTCGGCGGATTTCTTTTTGAATAACTCTTTGAGCTTTTCGGCGTTTTCGTTCATACTTCTCATCCTTTCAAAAAGCATAATTTACATCTTTTCTGCCGGCAGGGGAGGCAAAATAAAAAATCCTCCGTCCCACTGAGGGACGAAGGAAACTTCGCGGTACCACCCTGCATTCGCGTCCATAGGACGCCTCAGCCTGTTCCGCTCGATGGCGGACAGCACCGTGTAACGGCGGTGAACCGTCTCAGCCTACAACATAAAGCTTCAGCCGAGCCGCTCCGGAGTGAACTTCGGCGTGCTCTGACACAGGATCATTCCAGCCAAGTGACCCCTCTCTGCGGTGTTCGCCGCGCGCCTACTCTCTCCATCTGTGCGTTGTTTTTATATCCTGCTTATCATAGCACATTATTTTTGTTCTTGCAAGTGCCGTGTGAAAAATTTTTATTTGTTGTCATATTCGTCAAGAAAGCTGTGCTTTATTCCGTCCTTTTTGTAGGCGAGAACCGTGTCAATATTGACATTTTCGACGCTGCTGAATATGCATTTCTCAACATCGGGATTGCTCTTTTTAAGCTCGCGTATCAGCTCTTTCGTCTCCTGACGCTTTGAGTGATTCTGCCCGTCGTTGCAGGTCGTGCAGGTGTCGGTGAACTTGCAGGCGCACTGGATGAAGTGAAGCCCGTTGTAGTCGCGCCACGCCTTTATATCATCTTCACGCACGAGGTAGAGCGGGCGAATCAGCTCCATGCCCGGATAGTTCGTGCTGTGGAGCTTGGGCATCATCGTCTGTATCTGCGCACCGTGGAGCATTCCCATGAGTATCGTCTCGATAACATCATCGTAGTGGTGACCGAGAGCTATCTTGTTGCAGCCCAGCTCCTGCGCGAATTTATAAAGATATCCGCGCCGCATCCTCGCGCAGAGATAGCACGGCGATTTTTTTACATTGTAGACGGATTTGAATATGTCCGACTCGAATATGTTTATCGGGATGTTCAGCGCCCGCGCGTTGTCTTCGATTATCTTGCGGTTCTCGGGGTTATATCCGGGATCCATGACGAGATATTTGACCTCGAAATTCACTTTGCTGTATCTTTTAAGCTCCTGAAATAGCTTCGCCATGAGCATCGAGTCCTTGCCGCCGGATATGCATACCGCGACCCTGTCGCCCTCGTTGACGAGTTTATATATCTTGAGTGCCTTCGTGAACGGACTCATTATCGAAACGCGGAACTTTTTACGCAGGCTTTGCTCGACCTTCTGACAAAGTTCACTGTCCTGTCGGTTCTGCATCTCATAGCGCATCCACGCGAGATAACCGCCCTCGAGGCTGTACGCCTCGTAGCCCTGCTCGCACAGCCTGTCCGCAATGTCTATGCTGAAAACTCCGTGCGCGCAGTAGATTATTATTTTTTTGTCCCTGTCTGCGGGCGGATTGTTCTCAAGCTCGTCGGCGGTTGTGTGCACCGAGCCGGGGATGAAACCATACGCTCTGTCCGTCTCGCTTCTTATGTCATAGACGGTGTATTCCCCGTCGTTGAGTTTCTTCAGCTGTTCTGCCGATATTTCCATTGCCTGCGCTCCAATGCTGCATTTTTGCCGTAAACGGCATTGCTATTATACCGCGAAACATGGCGGTTTGTCTATAATAAAGGTTCAAAGTCCAATAAATGTCACAGTGGAAAAATATTGCTTGCCTTGTCAATGCTGTGGATATATAATAATTGTAGAGTAAAAATGCGTGGGGGAACGAAGATGACAAGTAAAGAGAAAAATATTGCGGTTTACCAGTCTGCACTGTCATTTCTGAGCGAAATAATACCTGACGGAATGACGAAACAGGATCTTGAAAAATACTATGTTGGCAACAAATTTAATTACAGCTCACTGACGGATATTTTTGAGCAGCTTATTGCATCGGCACAAAATTATCAGGGAATGCCGAATTTTATCAAATATTTTGAACGGCGCGACAGGATGAAAGCGATTCTGGCGGATTTTGATATTGCTCGGATTTCGGAAATGAATATAGAGACGCTGTATCTGACCTCGTAATAATAGCCCTTTTTGGCGATAAGCTCATCATGAGTACCCATTTCGGTTATCTTGCCGTCAGGCGTAACCTTGAGGTCCATGTCATAGTCGTCGAGGTCAACTATGTAATACTTCTCGCCGGTTGATGTTTCAACGTATTCGCAGTCGTCTATGCGCCATCCCGGGTATTGCGAGTTGACCGCCTGGCGGATTTCAGCGGGCAGGTCGCGCCTCAGGTCGGTGACGGTGCGCCGCCAGTTGCCGGCCTCGTCGAACACGACTTCCACGCTCTTGCCGCCGTAAATCAGCTCAACCTCGTATCCGCCGCGCTCGCGTTCGAAGTCTGACACCCTCGCGCCGGGGAAGTTCGCCTCGATGAACTGCTGCACTTCGGCCGGCATCCTGTTGCCTACCAAGCCCTCGTTGCGGTCGTCGTCACGGTCGGCCACTTCGCGGAACAGCGTGCCGTTCATGTCGAAATACAAGTCGTAGTCGGGCTGTCCGGCCTTTTCCACCTCGATTATGTAAATCGTCTCATACCCCGGACGCTGTATTTCGTCGATGTCGTCAATGCGCCATTCCTCGGCGGCGTAGCGTGAGGCGTTGTATCCGTCCTGCACCGCCTGAGGCAGGTTCTGCAGGTTGCGGGCGTGGTCAACCTCGGTCATCATCCATTCGCCGTTCGGCGTGAACCATGCGTCATGCTCGCGGCCGCCGTCCCTGAACTCGGCCACCATGTATCCGCTGCCTTCCCTGTCCCAGTTGACGCGGGTCGCGTCTCCGTACTTTTGCGCGAAAGCAGTCTGCACCACATCTGGCACGCGCGTGTTGTCATCATCGTCATCGTCGCTGCACGAGGCAAAGACAAACACTCCAAAGGCGCACGCCATCATCCATTTCATAAGTTCTAAAGTCTTCATAACCGTAATGTTTTTAATTGTTTCCTATAATGTTTATTGTGGACACTGTGTGCGGAAAACCGCCTGTCCGTTGTTCTTGGTGCAAATGTAACGGGTGATTCTGAAAAGAACCTGAAATTTCGGGGCTATTTTTGTAATAAATGATACAAATTTTTCTGCCGTGTGTAGAACCTTGGTAAATCAATGTGTGATTGCGGGCTTGAACCCAGAAGGCGGCAAATCACGTTGCGAAAGGCCGTGAATTGGAAGCTAAAAGGCCGTGTTTTACGCTGCAAAACACGGCCTTTTGTAACATGTTGGTTGCCAAGCTGTTACGACGACGGGGAAGCGAAACGCCCTTGACCGCCGTAAGGCGTGGCTGAAGTCATCCTTCGGCATCGAGCATCGAGAGAGTGCGGGCGTCGCGGCGGCCGCCGTAATACTTGTCAAGCACGGCCGCGAAGACATCGCCGGGGGCTACGGCGTCGAACAAAGTCATGCTCGACATCACTTTCAGCGCGTCAATCCCGTCCAGGATTTCACGTGCCGACCGCCCCTCGACTGCGAGCAACGCCCCCGCGACCTCACGCAGGCGCGCGCCAAGAACGGCGTCGCCTATGTAGGCCTCGGCCTCGCCTCGGCAGGAGATGCCGTAGTAGCCGGAATTGAAACTGTGGCCGAGCCCCTTCATCTGTGGGAACATACATTTGAAAAAGAGCTTCACAGTGAAATTGAAAAAATAGCAATTATGGA
>OGYE01001020.1_pt1 | contig 18393 bp, 12 predicted proteins | sample 1576471 | NCBI WGS metagenome assembly OGYE01 (sample SAMEA3541532, study PRJEB24748) | human gut metagenome | biome: human gut; feature: human-associated habitat; material: faeces | place: China | collected 2012
CTATTTTGATCGACATTCCGAACCGAGCGATCCGAATTAGTATCCCTGACGAGGAGTTGAAACGGCGCCGTGAAGAGACGACGCATTTTGAACCCATCGGACGAGATCGGGTCATCAGCAAGGCACTGAAAGCATACGCCAGTCTGGTTACCTCAGCCGATCGCGGTGGTGTTCGAGAGCTCCGTTAAAGACTCTTCATCCACGTCAGGGCAATCATTCGAAACATCTCTTCTCCAATTTATTGAGACTACTTGGGGAGCCATACCCGATCGGGCTAATACACCCGATCCTGTACCAGCTATCTCTACACAATAAAGATTCTGACAGCATCTCTGCTTCAGATTGTCACCATTAATGCCAATCGGAGACAGAATTGAACAACAAAAACTCTGTTTTGAACACAAACAGATTCAAGCAAAGGTGCGCAGAGACACTTAACCGTTTCTGCCAATTGTAAAACGAATGAAAGAACTCAACGATATGTCCACAACTGAAAACGAGACCAGGGCACCGTAACGGGTGTGGGAATCGGAACCTAAGATCATTTTGCCGCCGCCGGCCAACATCTCTCTGGCGAACTGATGAATAACTGCCTGATGAGGGGGTACATAGACACCACCGTACTTTTTCGCACAGGTCAGGCCAAACATGTGGTCATCCTCATTGATGGTGCCGCCTACGGCACACAGAGAGTTATGACAGTTGGTCAGTACATAGGGCATGGGGAACTTCTGCAGTCCGGATGCTCTTGCGGTCTGAATGATACCTACAAAGGTAATATCATGGCTGGTAAGCTTATCGAAGCGGATCTTAAGCTTGTCCATATTGCCGGAAGTATTATGCTCCCGCAGGATACCATATGCCATGGTGTTTTTCGCTGCTTCTTCTCTGGAGATCGTAATGCCGGTCTTCGCCTGTATCTGTCTGGCTGCTTCGGAGGTATCCGCTACAATATCTGTACCGTTTACCAGGTAAGCGCCGCCCTGTGTTAACTGAATCATGCTCGTCCTCCTGTTATTCCACTTCTTATGCATAGATAGAGTGCATCTTGTGTGCACTTCTTTCATTATACTGGATTGTTTTCTCAGATGCAATGATCTTATAGGATGTTTTTGCACTTGAGTGTACGTAAAAAAATACCGCCTATAGAGCGCAACAGTCTCTCCAGGCGGTATGACTTCTTTTTTAAGTTCTTAATTATTTCAGTACTACCTTATCCAGATGCCAGATCTCATCCACATACTGCTGTATAGTTCTGTCAGATGTGAACTTGCCGGAGCATGCCACATTCAGGATGGCGCTCTTCGCCCAGTTGTCCTCGTCGCGGTAAGCAGCTTCCACTCTCTTCTGTGCTTCTGCATAGGACTTGAAGTCCTTGAGGATGAAGTAGGTGTCTGCCTTGGCCGTGCACTGGGTGTTCAGCAGGGAATTGTACAGCGGGCGGAACAGCTCGGGATCTCCCGGTGCGAAGGTTCCGTTGATCAGCTGCATCAGTACCTTGCGGACATCCTGATCATTGTTGAAGATCTCCATGGGGTCATATCCGCCATGGTTCTCATAGTTGATAACCTCATGTGCGGACAGGCCGAAGATGAAGGCATTCTCTTCGCCCACTTCTTCTACGATCTCCACGTTGGCACCGTCCATGGTTCCCAGGGTCAGGGCACCGTTCAGCATGAACTTCATGTTACCGGTACCGGATGCTTCCTTACTTGCGGTAGAGATCTGCTCGGAGACATCTGCTGCCGCAAAAATGATCTCTGCGTTAGATACGTTATAGTTCTCGATAAATACAACCTTGATCTTGCCGTTAATAGCGGGATCATTGTTAACCACATCCGCTACGGAGTTGATCAGCTTGATGGTCAGCTTTGCGTTACGGTAACCGGCTGCTGCCTTCGCGCCGAAGATAAAGGTTCTGGGGTAGAAATCCAGTTCCGGATGCTCCTTCAATTCGTTATACAGGTGCATTACATGCAGAATATTGAGCAGCTGTCTCTTGTACTCATGCAGACGCTTTACCTGTACATCGAAGATGGATCTGGGATCTACTTCGATACCGTTGTGCTCTAAAATGTATTTTGCCAGACGTACTTTATTCTGGTACTTGATGTTCATGAACTCCTGCTGTGCCTTTTTGTCATCCGCATATACCTTCAGGCGGGAGATCTGAGGCAGATCGGTGATCCAGTCGTCACCTACGTGAGCCGTTACCCAGTCAGCTAACAGCGGGTTTGCATGCAGCAGGAAACGTCTCTGGGTGATACCGTTGGTCTTATTATTGAAGCGCTCCGGGAACATCTCATAGAAGTCCTTCAGCTCCTGCTTCTCCAAGATCTCGGTATGCAGCCTTGCCACACCGTTGACAGAGTAGCCGGAGACAATTGCCATATTTGCCATCTTCACCTGTCCGTCGTAGATGATCGCCATCTTACGGATCTTCTCCTGTACATCCACACCGGGTACATTGCTGTACTTCTGCTGGATATCGATGATGAATCTGCGGTTGATCTCCTCTACGATCTGGTAGATTCTCGGAAGCAGTCTGGAGAACAGTTCGATGGGCCATTTCTCCAATGCTTCCGCCATGATGGTGTGGTTGGTGTAAGCACAGGTCTTGGTGGTGATCTCCCACGCTTCCTCCCAGGTCAGATAATAATCATCCATCAGCACACGCATCAGCTCTGCGATCGCTACGGTAGGATGGGTATCGTTCAGCTGGAAGGTAACCTTCTCATAGAACTTATGGATATCATCATGCTTTCTCATGTACTTCTCTACAGCTTCCTGTACGGATGCGGAGATGAAGAAGTACTGCTGCTTCAGACGCAGTTCCTTACCTGCATAGTGATTGTCGTTGGGGTACAGAACCTCTACGATGTTACGTGCCAGGTTCTCCTGTTCTACCGCCTTCTGGTAATCGCCCTTATCAAAGGAATCCAGCTGGAAGCACTCTACGGGCTCCGCATCCCAGATACGCAGGGTGTTTACAATGCCATTGCCATAACCCACGATGGGGAAATCAAACGGAACCGCCTTAACGGACTGATAGCCCTCCTGGGTAAATACGTTTCTGCCGTTCTCATCGGTATGCACACTGACATAGCCACCGAATTTCACAATTTTCGCATACTCAGGTCTGCGCAGTTCGAAAGGATTGCCATTCATCAGCCAGTTATCGGGAACCTCTACCTGATAACCGTCGCGGATCTCCTGCTTGAACATACCATAACGATAACGGATACCGCAGCCGTATGCAGGATATCCCAGCGTTGCCAGGGAATCCAGGAAACATGCTGCCAGACGTCCCAGTCCACCGTTACCCAGTGCTGCATCCGGCTCCTGGTCCTCGATCAGGTTCAGATCCAGTCCCAGCTCTTCCAGCGCTTCCGCTACGGGCTTGTATGCCTTTAAATTGATGAGGTTATTTCCCAGTGCTCTTCCCATCAAAAACTCCATGGACATGTAGTAGACCATCTTGGGGTCTTCCTTCTCATATGCCTTCTGGGTCTCCATCCAGTTCTCTACGATACGGTCCTTGATCGCATAAGATACTGCCTGGAAGATCTGCTGTGCATCTGCTTCTTCCAGATTCTTACGATACAGGGTGCGCACATTATATTCCACACTTCTCTTGAAGAGCTCCTTGTCGAACTCTTTTGCCTTTACCGGCTTCTCGCTGGCTGCTACTGATTTTTTCACCTATGTTCTCCTCTCCATTACCTCTCCGGTACTGTACTCTTCTCAAGATATTCCGCGCCGGATAGCGTTATGATTTCATCCATATTCTTAACCAAATACAGGTAATATTATAACAAACTTCCATGCGCATTCCAACTGTTTTCGCCGGTTTTCGTAAGTTTCGTAAATGTTTTTCCGAAACAGAAAAGATTCTGCGGTCCCCCTTCCGGAAAACCGCAGAATCTTTATCTTTATACTCTCTCCACAGCGATCACTGCGTTCTCGCCGTTGATATTCCATTCCTTCGATACGCTGTATTCCGCACCGCTTGTCAGTTCATCAGCCAGAACCTTGCCGCTGATGGCTTCTTTGTTCTTCTGTGCGATCTCGGACAGCTTATCGTTGCCATTGATGGATACGCGGATGTGATCGGTCACTTCGAAGCCGCTCTCCTTACGCATGGTCTGGATCTTGCTGATGATCTCGTACACGAAACCTTCCTCTACCAGTTCCGGTGTCAGGTTGGTATCGAGAACAACGGTCATCCGGTTGTCTTCCTGAGACACATAGCCTTCCTTCTGTGCCATATCGATCAGCAGATCGTCCTTGGTCAGTTCCACAGCCACACCGTCTACATCGAACTTTAATGCGCCGTCTGCATTCAGTTCATCCATGGCTGCATTGCCATCCAGTGCTGCAAGGTGCTTCTGGATGCCGCCCAACTGTTTGCCATACTTGGGTCCTACGGTACGCAGCTGGGGTTTGAAGGTGTAAGAGGTAAAGTCACGTACGTCATCGGTAAATACGACTTCCTTGACGTTCAACTCATCCTCGATGATCTCCTGGTAGAACTCACTTAAGGTGAAGTCTGACTTGATATACATTCTGCTGATAGGCTGACGATTCTTGATGGCAGCCTCGTTACGGCATGCACGCCCCATAACTACAGCATCCAGTACATCTTCCATATCCTCTTCCAGCTTCTTGTCGATGTGATCCTTGTTCACTACCGGGAAGTCACACAGATGGATACTCTCGGGTGCATTTGCATCGTTGCTTCTTACCAGGTTCTGGTAAATATCCTCTGTCATGAAGGGGATCATGGGTGCGGCTGCCTTACAGATGGTCACCAGTGCGGTGTACAGCGTCATGTAGGCATTGATCTTATCCTGCTCCATACCCTTTGCCCAGAAACGCTCACGGCTGCGTCTTACATACCAGTTACTCATCTCATCGACGAAGTCCTGCAGAGCCTTGGCAGCCTCGGGGATACGGTACTGGTCCAGATTGCTGTCTACTTCTGCAACGGTAGAGTTCAGCTTGGACAGCAGCCACTTATCCATTACGGGCAGTTTGTCGTATTCCAGTGTATATTTGGAAGCATCAAAATTATCAATATTTGCATACAGTACGAAAAATGCGTAGGTGTTCCACAGGGTACCCATGAATTTACGCTGTCCTTCCTGTACGGCCTTGCCGGAGAATCTCTTCGGCAGCCAGGGTGCGGAACTGGTGTAGAAATACCAGCGGATGGCATCTGCACCGTAGGTCTCCAGTGCGTTGAAGGGATCTACCGCATTGCCCTTACTCTTACTCATCTTCTGACCGTTCTCATCCTGTACATGACCCATAACGATAACGTTCTTGTAAGGAGCCTTATTGAAGAGCAGGGTGGATTCTGCCAACAGAGAGTAGAACCATCCACGGGTCTGGTCCACTGCCTCGGAGATAAAGTCAGCAGGGAACTGCTGCTCGAACAGATCCTTGTTTTCAAACGGATAATGATGCTGTGCAAAAGGCATTGCTCCGGAGTCGAACCAACAGTCGATCACCTCAGGCACACGCTTCATCTGCCCGCCGCACTCGGGGCAGGTGATGGTGATCTCGTCGATGTAAGGACGATGGAACTCTACGGTCTTCGCCTTCTCATTGCCGCTCATCTTGTACAGTTCTTCACGGCTACCGATGGAATGCTGATGTCCGCATTCGCACTCCCAGATATTTAACGGAGTACCCCAGTAACGGTTACGGGATACACCCCAGTCCTGAATATTCTCCAGCCAGTTGCCGAAACGTCCCTCACCGATGGAAGCGGGGATCCAGTTGATGGTCTTATTATTACGTACCAGATCATCCTTCACAGCGGTCATCTTGATGAACCAGGACTCTCTCGCATAATAGATCAGCGGAGTGTCACATCTCCAGCAGAAAGGATAATCATGCTCGAACTTCGGTGCATCAAACAGCTTGCCCTCTGCATCCAGATCCTTAAGTACCAGAGGATCTGCGTCTTTTACGAATTTTCCTGCATAAGGGGTCTCTGCGGTCAGATCACCCTTGCCGTCTACGAACTGTACGAAGGGCAGCTCGTAATTACGTCCGATACGGCTATCGTCTTCACCGAAAGCCGGTGCGATATGAACGATACCGGTACCGTCGGTCATGGTTACATAACCGTCGCAGGTTACGAAATGTGCCTTTTTCTTCTGCTTTTCAGCGGCATCTCCCGCACACTTGTACAGAGGCTCGTACTCCTTGTACTCCAGATCCTTACCAACATAAGTCTCCAGTACTTCGTAAGCATCCTTGCCTTCTTCTGCAAGACGTCCCAGAACCTTGTCTGCCAGTGCCTTTGCAATATAATAGGTATAACCGTCGGCAGCCTTCACCTTCAGGTAGGTCTCCTCCGGGTTCACGCACAGTGCCACGTTGGAAGGAAGAGTCCAGGGGGTGGTGGTCCATGCCAGGAAATATGCATCCTCGCCCTTTACCTTGAAACGTACGATAGCGGAACGCTCTTTGACTGCCTTATAGCCCTGTGCCACTTCGTGGCTGGACAGCGGGGTTCCGCAGCGAGGGCAGTAAGGAACGATCTTGAAGCCCTTGTACAGAAGTCCCTTATCCCAGATGGTCTTCAGTGCCCACCATTCGGACTCGATGAAATTGTCATCGTAGGTAACATAAGGGTTATCCATGTCCGCCCAGAAACCAACGGTACGGGAGAAATCTTCCCACATTCCCTTGTATTTCCAGACGCTCTCTTTACATTTGGTGATGAAAGGTGCCAGACCGTATTCCTCGATCTGCTCCTTGCCATCCAGACCAAGCAGCTTCTCAACTTCCAGCTCTACGGGAAGTCCGTGGGTATCCCAGCCTGCCTTACGGGGAACCATATATCCCTTCATGGTACGGTATCTTGGGATCATATCCTTGATGGTACGGGTCTCTACATGACCGATGTGGGGCTTACCGTTGGCGGTAGGCGGTCCGTCGTAGAAGGTATAAGTCTCACCTTCCTTACGATGCTCCATACTTTTTTTGAAAATGTTGTTGTCTTCCCAGAATTTCTCGACAGCTTTCTCACGGTCTACGAAATTCAGGCTTGTGGGTACCTGCTTGTACATAGTGCGCTTCCTTTCTTAAAAAAAATGGCTCCGTCCCGTAACAGGACGAAGCTCATGCATTCGTTAACCACCTCTTACAACATACTTCCCATACGATTCCACATGTGTAATCTCACAGGAGTGATATGCTTCCCGGTAACGGCGGGATTCCGTTCAGAACTACTGACCTGGGCTTTTGTTCTGACAGCTCAGAAGTGATTTTCACTTTTTCCCTACTCGCACCGGTCTCTCACCATCACCGGCTCGCTTTGCCTTTCTGCGGAAAAGTTACTCTCTTCGTCAATGCATTTTTGATATACCGCTATTATATATCTCATTTTTTTGCGTTGTCAAGCCGGATGTTATGATTTGCTTAGAAAGCTTTTCTTTCTTGCTTTTCCGACATTTATTTCATATAATTATTTTAAGACTGATATGTGTACCGATCTTACCGGAAGGGGCAGCGATTCTATGGAAAATACGCAAAATGCGCCGAAAAGAAGCGGCGGTAAAATATCATATACTCTGCAGGCGATCGGCCTGATTCCCCTGCTGACGCTGGGGATCGTCATGTTATTTTTCACTTCCCAATGGTTCACAAAAATTATGTATCAGGAAGTGGAACGTGAATTGTATGATGCCACCAAAAGTGCCACTACACTTCTGAACGCTGCCTATCCTGGCGATTACCGGCTGGAAGGTGATGTTGCCTACCTTCTGTATAAGGGCGATGTAGATATCACCCGTGAATATTCTCTATTTGATCAATTCAAAGAGGATACCGGACTGGACATCACCCTGTTCTATCAGGATACCCGCATTCTGACGACTCTGTATAATACCCAGGGTGACCGCATTGTCGGCTCCGGTGCTCCGGATGTGGTGATCCGTGATGTCCTGAATACCGGTGAAGATCATTTTTATATCAACACTCTGATCAATGGAAAGACTTATTTTTCCTATTATAGTCCTGTCCGCAATCAGGACGGCAGCATAGTTGGCATGCTTTTTATAGGAAAATCCAGTGCCGCCGTATCTCAATCCATTCAACGTTATGTCTATCCGCTGACATGGCTGATCATCGGTTTTGTGGCTCTCGTGGCTGTCTGCATCTATTTTTACACCAGAAGATTCGTGGCTGTATTACTCCATATTCACAGCTTCCTGTCGGAGGTAGCCTCCGGGAATCTGAACGCCACACTAGATCATTCCGTAACAAAACGCAGTGATGAATTAGGTGATATCGGTCGCTGTGCCCTGTCCATGCAGCGCTCTCTTCGTACCATGATCGAGCAGGATGCCCTGACCGAGCTGTACAACCGACGCAGCGGAGAAAAAAAGCTGCGCCAGATCTTCGAGGAAGCCCAATCTTTCCGCCATTCTTTTGCGCTCGCCATCGGAGATATTGACTTTTTCAAAAAGGTTAACGATACCTACGGTCACGAATGTGGGGATGCCGTACTGAAAAATGTTTCTGCCCTGCTAAAGCAGCATATGTGGCGCCGTGGCTTTACCGCGCGTTGGGGTGGTGAGGAATTTCTACTGGTGTTTGAAAATGTAGATCTTGCAGAAGCACGGAAACAACTGGAGCTTCTCATGGACAAAATCCACGAACTGGATACACTCTACGAGGGGCAACACGTGAAGATAAATATGACCTTCGGACTGGTCTGTGAGTCTGACAAAGATGTTCATACATTATTAAAAGAAGCTGATGAGAAATTATATATCGGTAAGACAAACGGTCGTAACCAGGTGGTATCTTAACCCGGTTACGACCGTTTCTTATTTGTTTCTGATCTTGTTATCTTTAACCTTGCAAGCATTCCGGATTCAACAGGAAATCATAAATATTGATTGTCAGAATACCATATTCATCATAATATGGCTGCACAATATCTTTTGTAATGACAATTTTCTTAAAAGAGTCATCAATCTTCCGGAACGGTCGGATTTCCTGCGTCCGCTTTGCTTCATCCGGAAGAGAATATGCCGATTGAATGTAATATCTGGCAGAACCAAGATTGCAGACAAAATCCACTTCCAGCTGCCTGCGGTTTACCTTTCCTTCCAAATCTTTTTCTGCGATAGGGACAACACCTACATCCACACTATATCCCCGCATCCGGAGTTCGTTATAGATTACATTTTCCATGGAATGTGTCTGCTCCAACTGCCGGAAATTAATTCTGGCATTCCGAAGCCCCAAATCAGAAAAATAATATTTCTTAGGAGTCTCTATATATGACTTTCCCTTAATATCATAACGCTGTGCTGACTCTATCAAAAAAGAATCTTCAAAGTAATCCAAGTATTTCTTTATGGTTGCAGAAGTAATTTTAGATTTCTTCACGGTTTTAAAAGTGTTCTTTAGTTTTTCCGGATTGGTCAACGAACCGATCGCAGAGGAAAGAATATTTAGCAGATCTTCCAATTCCCCAATATTCTTTATACGATTCCGTTTCGTAATATCACGGATATAAATTTCGTTAAATAAATTCTGCAGCGCTGTTGCCTTATCCCCGGCACCATCCCGCAGAACCACTAATGGAATTCCACCGTAAAGCATATATTCAGATAACCCGGTATATTTATCTCCGTTATAAACAGACATAAATTCAGCAAAGCTGAGAGGGTACATATGAATTTCATCACCCCTGCCTGCAAATTCCGTAGCAATATCCTTTGACAACAGTTTTGCGTTACTTCCCGTCACAAACACATCAATATTCTCTTTACGAAGGTATCCATTCAAAACAGCCTCAAAACAATCCAGCATCTGAATTTCATCCAACAGCAGATAATATATTCCCTCTCCTGTAGTTTTCGACCGAATATATGCCATAAATTTCTCCGGATCCACACCCCGCTTTTCCTTTTCGATCTGAATAAGTCTTTCTCCGATCAGGTAAAGATCATCCGCAGAATCAAAGGCAAACCGTATGATATGGTCTGCTTCCACACCGGAATCTAACAAATGATGATAGAAAATGTTATTCAGCAGATAAGACTTACCACATCTTCGAATACCGGTAATCACCTTGATTAATCCATTGCTCTTTCTTTTTATTAACTTTTCCAAATAGAAATCTCTGCGAATATCCATATATTTTCTCCCTGGAATAGGTTTTTGCAACTAGTTACACTTTTCTATTCTATTATATGGATAATTTAACTGAAAATCAATATACTTGCTTCATTTTTGGAAAAGATTTTTGCAACTGGTTGCACTTTTCTATTCCAAATTGTAAATAAACAAAGTAATTATTTATTGTTCCATCTGTCTGCCCAGGAAGCCTGCCGCAGACAGAGCCAGTTTCTGCTCCACTTCTCCCATTTTGCTCTTCCCGTCATTTTCCAACAGGATCACACTTCCGATGATATCTCCCTCGCAGAGGATCGGGGTGATCAGCTGCCAGGCATAGTCGATAGCAATATCCTCTGCAATGTTGACGTAGTTGCGGTCTCCTTTTGCGGCAATCACAATCTCTCTATTATTGACCTTCTCTTCCAGTTGACGGCTCACGGATTTATTTAACAGCTGCTTACAGCCACCTGCAGCCGCTATAAACTGATCCCTGTCTGCGATCAGCGCCGTATGTCCGGACACCTGCGCAAGACTTTCCGCATATTGTCTTGCAAAGGTTGTCATTTCCCCGATGGGGGAATATTTTTTCAGGATGACCTGCCCCTCTCTGTCGGTGAAGATCTCCAGCGGATCACTCTCTCTGATGTGTAACGTGCGGCGGATCTCCTTCGGGATCACGATGCGTCCCAGGTCATCTATTCTTCTTACAATTCCGGTTGCTTTCATTGATAAACCTCCTGCTTTCCAGATTACTTTCCATAATTGTGCTGTGTGGGTAGTATGTGGAAAGCATGGAGAAATTATGTGACATTTACCAAAATGTTTTTTTCTTTGTATTTCCTATATTTCTGTGTTACACTTAATCTACTTGTGACAAAATATTAAGTGTGGGAGAGATTAAACTATGAATCACAAAAATAATAAAAGAAGTTCATTTTCCGGCAAGATCGGTTTCGTCCTGTCGGCTGCCGGAGCATCAGTAGGCCTGGGCAACATCTGGCGTTTCCCGTATCTGGCAGCCAAATACGGCGGCGGTATCTTCCTGTTGATCTATATTATTCTGGCGCTTACCTTCGGTTATAGCATGATCGTGGCAGAGACTTCACTGGGACGCATGACAGGTAAAAGTCCCGTGGGGGCCTTTCATACCTTCGGAAAATCCAAATGGCTGTCCTTCGGCGGATGGATCAACGCTATTATTCCTATTCTGATCGTTCCTTATTATTCCGTCATCGGCGGATGGGTGATCAAATATCTGGTGGAATATGCCAAGGGTCACGGACATGATCTGGCAGCAGACGGTTATTTTTCCACGTTTATTTCCAATGGTGTCTCTACTGAGCTGTGCTTTATCGTATTCACTCTGTGTACGCTGGGCATCATCTACGCCGGTGTCCGCAACGGTATCGAGCGCGTATCCCGCATTATGATGCCGATCCTGGTAGTGCTCTCCGTGGTCATCACAGTCTATTCCGTTACCAGACCGGGAGCACTGAGCGGTGTGAAGTATTTCCTGATCCCGAATCCCGCGAATTTCTCCTGGATGACAGTGGTCGCTGCCATGGGGCAGATGTTCTACTCTCTGTCCATTGCCATGGGTATTCTCATCACCTTCGGCTCTTATATGAAAAAAGATGTCTCCATTGAAGGTTCCACGAAAAATGTGGAGATCTTTGATACCGCCATCGCCATCATGGCAGGTCTCATGATCATTCCAGCCGTGTTCGCATTTTCCGGCGGAGATCCCGATACCTTACAGGCTGGTCCTTCCCTGATGTTCATCACACTTCCCAAAGTCTTCGACAGCATGGGCATGGGCACCTTCGTAGGTATTATGTTCTTCGTACTGGTACTGTTCGCAGCCATGACCAGCTCCATTGCACTTACCGAAAGTGCTGTGTCTACTTTCGAGGACGAGCTTGGCTGGGGTCGTAAAAAATCTACCGTGATCATGGGTGTGATCATGCTGGCACTGGGAACGTTATCCTCACTGGGTTACGGACCGCTTGGTGCTGTGAAGATCATCGGCATGCAGTTCCTTGATTTCTTCGATTTCCTGACCAACTCCGTGATGATGCCGATCGCTGCCATCACCATCTGTCTGCTGGTATCCCGCGTCATCGGTGTAAAGGCTGTGGAAGAAGAAGTCATGCACGGAGAATCCGCTTTCCGCCGCAAAAAGATATTCAACTTCATGATCAAGTATCTCTGCCCGGTATTTGCTGCCATTATCTTGTTGAGCTCTGTGGCAAATGCCTTCGGATGGATTACGATGTAACAATGCCAGGATCTAAAACGACCCCCACGCTGTGCTCGCACCTGCGTGAGGGTTTTGTTTTATAATCCTTATGGCATCTTAGCCTATGTATATAATCCGTCCTGTCTCTGCATTGACCCTGTGAGAAATAGAAATGACAGTCCGGCCCTCGGAGGCACGTTTCAATGCCTGCAACACCTCTTCCTCAGTCTGGGCATCCAGATTTGCCGTAATCTCATCCAGCAGAAGGAGCTTCGGCTTCGCCACGGCGGCTCTGGCAATGGATAACAGCTGCCACTGTCCCTGCGAGAAGATCTCCGAAGTACAGAGCGTGTCATAGCCTTTTTCCAGCTGCTCTATCGTTGCATCCAGTCCCGCAATCCTTGCGGCCTCCCGTACCTCTTCCATAGTAAAAGAATCGTCATATAACGTGATCTGCTCCTTCACGGTACCGGGTACTCTGTGAAAAGTCTGCTCCACATAGCCGTACAGACTGCGCTTTTCATTTTCCGGAATCTGAAAAGCATCTCTTCCCTGAATCAGCACTTTACCCTCTCCCGGCTGATAGAGTCCCAACAACAGTTTGAAAATGGTACTCTTCCCTGCACCGGTTCTGCCGGACAGGGTGACCTGTTCTCCGGTCCGGACTGCGAAGCTTAAATCATGCAGGATCTCTCTGTCATCATACCCGAAATCCACATGCTGCAGTTCTACAAATGCAGAATCTGAGGCTGCAACATTAGCAGCAGCTTTTTCTGCAGCTTCTGCATTTTCGCAGGTCTCTTTTTGGTTTCGTACATGCTCCGGCAGTTCCTCCAGCGCATAGAATTCATTGATCCTGTGTACACCGGCAATGGCAGACTGTATGGTCTGAATCTCCATTCCCAGGCTCTCCACCGGGGTAAATATCTGCGAAATATAGTTGATCACAGCTACCGCCGTACCGGCTGACATTCCAAACATAGTCAGCACTCTGGCATTGCCGGAGGCTGAGAACAGCATCACCACAGCCACCACAACAGCATTCAGGATCAGGATCACCGGGGAGTAGATGGCGTCATAGAAATTCGTACGTTCTATCGCGCGATAGCTCTCCGCAATATATTCATCATATCGCTGCTCCATGTAGCGCTCTTTTCCCAACGTATGGATGGTGCGGATGTTATGCAGTGTCTCCGGCACATGTCCGGATGCTTTGCCAACGGCACGACGGTTCTCAATCTGTGCTTTCAGCATGTTCTTCTGCACCGTCCGGGTAAACCAGTATAAAAATGGCAATAGCACCAACAGAAGCAATGCAAGCCCTGCGTTTTTCATCCGGATCACCACCAGAATACTCACAATTTTACAGGCATCCGCAAACATGCTGATGATTCCGGAAGTAAACAGATTCTCCACCGTATCCACATCTCCCACGAACCGGGACACGATACTACCGGGCTCCTGCTTCGTCAGTTCCCCTGCCGTCAGATGCGTATATTTATCCATGAGGCTGCTGCGGAGTGCGTGGGTGATCTTCTGACCGAACACCGTCAACAGGCTCTCTCTCAGGCTCTCCGTCAGTCCGGTCAATACGGTAAAAGCAAAATACAATAGGATCAATGTCACCGGGACATTGTTGCCCCCGGTAATGCTGTCCACAATACTTCCCAGAATCCAGGGCGGTAAAAGAGCTGTTACGATTGCACCCACGACTGCCAGCACAATTCCCATGGATAATATTTTCTGTTTCAGCACAGTGCGGCGAATCACTTCGAACACACTTCTTCCGGATATTTGTAATTTTTCCTGACGCACTTCTAATCCCTCCTCTCTTCCGGCTTCTCTTCTTTGTCCGCTGCTTTATGATCTCCCGGTGTCTGCGGTGCATGCTCCCGACTGCCATCGCTTCCTGCCTGTGCTTCATACAGTCTCGCATACTCCGGGCACTTTTCAAGGATCTGTTCATGGGTTCCCGCGGTCACTTTTCCATCCTCCATCCACAACACCTGACTCATCTGTGGGAAGAGATAAAGTCTGTGGGACAAAAGGATCACAATGCTGTCCGACGCCAGCTTCTTAAGGTTAGCAAACACTTCTTCCTCTGTCTTACGATCCAGTGCGGAAAAAGGATCATCCAGAATCAATACCGGACGCTTATGGCATAGTGTCCTCGCCAGTGCCAGTCTCTGCGCCTGTCCGCCGGAGAGCCGGACACCACCATTTCCTACAATGGTGTCCATACCCTCTTCCATCTCTGCCACCTCACCGTCGAAGCAGACTGCCTTCAGATACTTCTCCGGATCGTCATCATCGCCAAGCAGTATATTGTTACGGACCGTGTCATTGAACAGCTCCGGATCATGCCCCAGATAGCCTACCATTCCTGTACGTTCCGCCTTAGTCATCTCAGATAATTCCTTTCCAAGGAAACGAATCCGTCCCTCATAAGGGTATTCACACAGGAAGGTCCTGCCCAGCGTGGATTTTCCGCAGGCTACCGCACCGGTGACACCGATGATCTGTCCCGGTGCCGCCAGGAAACTTAAATCTTCGTAAATCTTCTCGCCACCCGGATAAGCAAAACTTACATGGGATACTTCCAAAATTCCCGGCTTCAGCAGCCTATTGTCATCCTCGTAGGAATCCTCCTTCATGAGCGGCTTAATGCGCTTCCAGGAGACCTGTGCCTTATGTACGGCATTGAATAGCTTCGCTGCATGGGAGGACTTTACCGAAAGCTTGATAAAACAGGATAAAAACGTGGTAAACGATGCCACATTCCACACTTTCCAGCCATTTCCCAGTACATTTTTGCTGCCGAAATACAGAATAAACAGCACACCGGTCATAGAGATGATCCGGTACAGCGGTGGAAACGCAGTACTCCAGATATTTGCCCGCACAGCGGATTTCTCATAGGCGGTCAGATTCTCCTCGTACGCCTGCTCCCGTTCTTTTTCTCTGCCATAGACACGATAGGTAATGGCATTGGTGGCCCTGTCCAGTGTTGCTGCGCTTAAAGCCCCGGACTGTTCTTTATATGCGGCTCCCGTGCGCTGGACATTGCTCTTCATTTTCTCCGCCAGCACATAGGACACCGGCAAAAAGAGCATACTTAAGATGGCCAGCCGCCAGTCGTAATAAAGCAGTAGCCCCGCATACGCCGCCAGTGCCACACCGGTATCAAAGATCTCGGTGGTGAATTTCCGCATACCTTCCACACAGTCATCCACATCCAGAATAGCCTTGGTCATGACATTGCCGGCACCTTCCTCTTCCAGCTGCGCACGGCTCCTGTGTACCAGACTGCCATACAGAATCTCTTTCATGTCCCGGTTGACATTATTGGCAAAACGTCTGACATAAAAACGCTTGATATAACGGGAAATCTGCACCACAGCGATCACCGTGACATAGCTGATCACCAGGACCAGCATATCGCTGTACCCGGCATTTCCTCCCAGAATATTTACCAGGCATCCTGTCATCTGTCCTTCATACCAGGGTCCGGCCAGAAGACCGATGTTATAGATCAGACCGGAAACAGTCACTGCCAGAAGAATCGGCCACTGCCTCTTAAAATAAGACAAAATTCTGTCCGGCCCGGATATTTTCTTTCTCTGCATTTCATTTATCATACTTGTTTTCTCTTCACTTCTCATAATTTATTGCTTTTCATCTTCATAAAATTGCATAAAAAAGATGCACTATTCTTTTAATGATAGTGCATCTCTTATCCCTGTCAATCTATTCTTGAAAAATTTACGCTTTCAGAATTTCAGAGAGGTTCTTCTGAATCCCTGCTGCCACATCCGGCTTGTTCATGGAATAGACATGGATGTGTTTTACGCCGTTCGCCAGCAGGTCTATGATCTGATCGGTGGCATAGGCGATGCCCGCCTGTTTCATGGCTTCCGGATTGTCACCGAAGCGATCTACGATATTTTTAAAGCGTTCGGGAACGTTACAGCCGGACAGTTTTACCGCATTTTTCACTTGCACACCGCGGGTAATTGGCATGATGCCGGGAACGATGGGCACGGTAATCCCCGCTTCCCGCACACGGTACATAAAGTTGAAGAAGATATTGTTATCGAAGAACATCTGGGTCGTCAGATATTCGCACCCGGCATCCACCTTTGCCTTTAACCCCTGAATATCTGCATTCTTATTCGCAGAATCGGGATGCACCTCCGGATAACAGGCACCGCCCACACAGAAATCTCCGTTTTCCTTAATGAAACGCACCAGGTCCGAAGCGTGGGTAAAATCGGTAAATACCTCCCCATGAAAATCCTTCGGGATGTCACCCCGAAGTGCCAGAATGTTTTCTATACCTGCAGTCTTCATTTCATCCAGTGCTGCACGTATACTGCCTTGTTCCGCACAGACACAGGTCAGATGTGCTACCGTTGGAACATTATGCTTTTCCTGGATCTCGCTTGCCAGTACAATGGTATGTCCCTTCGTGCTTCCGCCCGCTCCGTAGGTCACACTCATATAGGCCGGCTGCAGAGCTGCGATTCCCAGCGCCGCAGTCTCCACATTTTCAAAATCCGTACTCTTCTTCGGAGGAAATACCTCGAAAGAAATGGTTGCTGTATCCTGTGCTAAAATTTCCCTGATCTTCATGTATTTAACCTTTCTCATCCCGCATAAAAATCGGCAGGAATTCTTGTTTTACCTCTTCTTCACTTTCGCTTTTCGCAATGATATTCCGGATATTCTGCATCCGCTTATCCAGTGCCGCACTCTGCTGCGCACAGTCATACAGCTCGTCCTTCAGGAACTTTGCCTGACTCTCCGGAATATTTTTCTTGTATTGCAGCTTGTGTTCCAGACTGGCCCAGAAGTCCATGGCAATGGTGCGGAACTGTACTTCCACATAGACCAGCTTTTTCGTATTCTGTAAAAAGATCGGCACCTGCACGATCAGATGCAGGCTCCGGTAGCCGCTCTCCTTGGGATTCTTGATATAGTCCTTGCGTTCCACCAGTGTGATATCATCCTGTCGTAAAAAGCTTTCCGCCAGTTCGTAGATATCATCCGGGAAGGAACAGATGACTCGGACTCCGGCAATATCGCGAATATTCTCTTCGATGCCTTCCAGCGTCATGGGTATATTTTTCCGGCGGATCTTACGCAGAATACTGTCATACGATTTGACTCTGGTCTTAATCCCTTCGATGGGATTCCGGTCGTATTCCAGGGAATACTCCTGATTCAATACCTTGAATTTCGTCTCCACCTCCATGATGGCGCACTGATAATACGACATCAGCTCGTCCATGGGGCGCTTGTTTTTCTCGATCAGATCCAGGAATTGATCCGATAATAAATGCTGTTTGAAAAATTTATCTCTGAGTGTATCCATAATATAACTTACCCTTTTATTGTCTATTTTTTTAATCAATATCTTTTATCGACAGACATGGTGACGATAATACTAAAAAGAAATATAGAAATATGTGTGAGTATCGGAATCTTAAATTATTGGATATATTTTCCGACAGAAATGAATTTGGTCAGTGTATAGGCAGAGATTTTGCGGTAGTGGCCGCAGTTGAGGACGATGGATTCGCAAAGAGAATCGTTGAACTTGCAGAAAGGGTTGATGAATAATATGGAAAAAATACGAGCTTATGAGTTATCAAAAATATTTGGGTTTCCCAGTAAGAATATAGTTAATGTTCTTCATGAATATGGGGTATCAACAAAAAATCATATGAGTGCTCTGTCAGAGTATGAACTTGATGTTATTTTTGAATACTATACTCAGAAGAATCAAGCAAAGGATTTTTCTATCTTTGATAAAAAGAAAGAAGAGCCAAAAGAAGCAGCTGAAAATGTTAGTGATAACGAAGACTTCACTCCGGTTCCGGAAATAGAAGTAGGCAGAAAGCTGCGTACTGTTGATACGCGCGTCAATAATGTGGATCTTGACCGTATTGATGATGAAAAAATTGAGGAGCTTATTCCTGAAAACGTTAAACAGGGAGATA